>Ga0105045_10001349_pt1 | contig 19954 bp, 14 predicted proteins | sample MAT02_FD_78089 | JGI IMG/M metagenome (GOLD analysis project Ga0105045, IMG submission 78089) | Freshwater microbial communities from Lake Fryxell liftoff mats and glacier meltwater in Antarctica - MAT-02 (megahit assembly) | ecosystem: Environmental > Aquatic > Freshwater > Ice > Liftoff... | reverse complement strand
ACAATGCTGCCCTTGGATTTTTTGAGGGCCTCGCGGGAGTAATGGGCCATGCAGTAATAGTGGAACACATTGTTCTGGATCGAGTGCATGAATTTCTCGGGGCTGCCGTTTTCCAGTCCCACCCCATCGTTGAGGCCCGCGTTGTTGACCAGGGCATCAATGCGGCCATAGCGGGTGAGCGTCTCGACCACGGCTTTTTGGCACTCCACGGCCTCGCTCAGCTCGGCTTGCACGGCCATGCACTCGTAACCCTGCGATCGGAGCTCCGCTTCCAAGGCTTTGCCCTTTTCGCCCGATCGCCCGACGATGATCGGGATGGCGCCTTCGTTGGCCGCTTCTCTCGCTATGGCCTCGCCGATCCCACTGTATCCCCCCGTTATCAGAATCACTTTACTTTGCAGGTATAAATCCATTTGATTGGTGCTTGATTGGTTGCTGCGAATATAAACCAAGACGGGCCATAATTTCTATACCGCCCGCCCATCTGGCCACGATTTTGTTCGCGGCTTTCCCCTGGCCCCACCATTGGCCGCCCAGTTCTTGGTCGGGAGGGCGGTGCTGGGCGGTGGTCTGGCAACGCAATCAGCCACCACTGGGGCTGCGTCAACGACTGGACTTGGCCAAAATGGTGGTTCATTGATCTGGCCACCACCCAGTTTTGGGGCAGTCCGAGCCAAAACTGATTACTTTTCACTATAATTGCCCGCGTTTTTTGGCTTGGCCATTGTTTCAGTTTTTTGTATATCAATTACAAACAATCGATTTTACTCATTTATCTATCTATGGATGCTCTCACCATCAATATCAGCAAAGTGCTCGAGTTCATGCTCGCCAAGGACATTACCACCTACCAAGAAGAAATTGACCAACACCACGAGGCTGTGTTCAACAAGACGGGCAAGGGCAGTGAATTTTTGGGTTGGGTAAACCTGCCTTCCAGCATCAGCGAGCCAGAACTGGTCGCCATTGAAGAAACGGCCGCCCGGATGCGCGAACTGGCTGATGTATTTGTGGTGATTGGCATCGGGGGATCTTACCTGGGGGCCAAAGCGGTGATTGATGGTCTGTCGCACCACTTTACCCAGCTCATCCCCAAGTCCCAGCGCAATGCCCCAATGGTGGTATTTGCGGGCCAAAACATTTGTGCCGACTACCACCATGACCTGCTGGAAGTGTTGGCGGGCCGGGACTACGCAGTGGCCGTGATCTCCAAATCGGGCACCACCACTGAGCCCGCCATCGCGTTCCGGTTGCTCAAACAAGACTTGGAAAAACGCTACGGCAAAGCCGGGGCCAAGGAACGGATCGTGGCCGTGACCGACCCCACCTCCGGGGCCTTGCGCCAAATGGCCGGTGAAGAAGGGTACACTACTTTCAGCATCCCGCCCAACGTGGGGGGGCGCTTCTCGGTCCTGACCCCGGTCGGCCTGCTGCCCATTGCCGTGGCCGGGTTCGACATCCGCAAACTGGTGGAGGGGGCACGGGACATGGAAAACCGCTCGCGCCTAACCACCAATATGGCCGACAACCCCGTTTCGATGTACGCTGCCGTGCGCAATGCCCTCTACAAACGGGGCAAAAACATTGAGATTTTGGCCGCTTACCATCCCCGGTTGCATTATTTGGTCGAGTGGTGGAAACAACTCTACGGCGAAAGCGAGGGCAAGGACGGCAAAGCCATTTTTCCGGTCGGGGTCAATTTCACCTCCGATCTCCATTCGCTGGGCCAGTTGATCCAAGATGGGGAGCGCAATGTGTTCGAGACCGTTATTTCGGTGGGCAAAACCCGCTCGGCGGTCAGCGTGCCCCATGACGATCAGGATCTGGACAAGCTCAACTACATCGCGGGCCGCCAGATGCACGAAGTCAACAAAATGGCCGAAAAAGGCACCCTGCTGGCCCACGTGGAAGGCAACGTGCCCAACATACTGATCGAGATCCCCGAAATCAACGAATATTATTTGGGCCAACTGTTCTATTTCTTCGAGAAAGCGTGTGCCATCAGCGGCTACATCCTGGGCATCAACCCATTTGATCAACCGGGCGTAGAAGCTTACAAAGTAAACATGTTTGCGCTATTGGGCAAAGCCGGCTACGAAAAATTGGCCACCGAATTGCGGGCAAAGCTTTAGTCCTGTTGGGCCCTGTTATGCAAAGTCTGCGACTTTGCATAGGAAATAAGCGAAAGTCTGCGACTTTCGTCAAGCAAACATGCCTCTGTTATGCAAAGTCTGTGACTTTGCATAGGAAATAAGCGAAAGTCTGCGACTTTCGTCAAGCAAACACGCCCGTGGGTGGAAGCCTACAAAGTGAATCGGGTTGCGCTATTGGGCAAAGCGGGCTACAAAAAACTGGCCGCAGAATTGCAGCCAATGCTTTAGTAGAAATATTCAGTGATCAAAGCTTTGATATTGTTAATAAATAAAGTGGATAGTTGACTATTAACCGACCATCTGCCTATTTTTGCAACCTCTGGGCTTGAGTAATGGCCTCAGTATTTATCAAGGGTTATTCTCATTGCTTGAAGAATTAGTAGAAAAGTAATTTTGCCACACCAGCCGATCAACCAAAATAATCTTTACCCTATCGATTACCAAAGCGTAAAAAGCGGAATGACTATTTTGAATAATGAGTACGTCCACATCGACCTTGAGGCCGACAATTCTTTGGCGGTGGCCACTTGGTTAAGTGAAAGCGAGGACATGTCGCTGGAAGAATATTACACTACTTTCGATCAAATCGCCGAACTGTTTGCCCAGCATGGGGTCAAAAAATGGCTGGGGGACGCGGTCAATTTCCGCAAGGCGGTCACGCCCGATATGCAAAACTGGGTCGCCACCGTGTTTACCCCCAAGGTCATTGGGGCAGGTTTGACCAAAATGGCGGTAGTCTTGCCCACGGAATTTATCGCCAATCTGTCGGTGGAACAAGCCGTTGACGAAATGCAGGACTTGAACGAACAGTTGTTTGCTGTCCGGTATTTTGCCCAATTGCAGGATGCCCGGAATTGGCTGCTGAGCTAATCCCTGACAGCCGATGGCCAGCTTGGGCCAGCAAAAGTAGTTCCACTTTTTGCTGGCCCACATTTTAAGTTCTTCCCCAAACGAAGCGTATGTGGGACGGGTTCGGCCCGCCTGCAACGCTCAATTGCGGGGTGGCCAATCCAGCCTTAGCCTGACTTGAGAAACAACGCCCCGATGTTGAGGGTAAACATTTTGATGGCAATGGCCAGCAGAATGATCCCGAATATCTTGCGCAAGATCCCAATGCCGGCTTCACCCAAGTGGTGCTCGATGGCGGGGAGAAAACGCAGCACCAAGAAGACAATTAACGAGGCGACAGCTTGTATCGAGGCTAGAAGTTATACCTGATACTAAACATGAAATGGAAAGGCAATAAATTCCGACTAAAAACCCGGGTAGAAAAGTCGGTAACATTCACAGTAACAAACTGTGCCGTGTTTAGTACATTCTTGAAATTTAGGCCTACACCCCAATTTTTCTTTGGCAAATCATAATTTGACATTACATCAATAAAAACAAAATTTTGTTCTAATTTCTTCAAATTGGGTAAATTGGCATCACAGACCAACCACACCAGTAGGGAGCGAGCTGGCCGGAAAATTATTTTTGCCACATTTCTTGCCGATGTGTTGCTCAATGATGGTGTTCCACCAGTCGAACTAACGACCGTCTTGCCAATAGTAAAATCGGTTTCAAAGTTTAGTTTGGTTTTAAATGCCGACTTCAAGAAAAAATTTGTGGAATGACTTAAATACTCATTTTTGCGCAATGTCGAGGCGTTAAGATAATTGTAGTAATCAAAATGGGTTAGACTAAATCTTACTTTTGCCGTCAAAGCCAGCTTGCTCATATATTTCTCGATGTTTGTACTAAAGGTCAAGTTATTGGTGGCATTGGCCAGATATGAGTATTCAGAGACACTAAACCGGTCGGTAATAAAGTTGTTGGCTATAAAATTGCCCATTGTATTGGAGTAGGTAAGCGATGCATTTGCCTGAAAGTCATGGAGCAAATTCAGGTAATTAAAACCTACAACTTGGCTAAACAAGCGTTGCAGCCTCAGTTCTGGAATATTGCGGCTGATCCCTCGCTGCGATAGGAAAATGTTTTCTGGGTATAAATATTCGGGCGAAAATGCTTGTTCACTATACTCGACCGAGGTTGTTAACGAGGTTGAGTTACCGGATTTAAAAACAAGATTGACTCTGGGTTGTAGTATCATATCCGCCCGCGAGTCTATACCATTAAAACCTTGCCTATCTGCAAGTTTATTGGTCAACTGCTGGGTTAAATACTGGGGCTTAATGCCAAAATTCAACTTGATTTTCTGGGTTTTAAGCTGAAAATCAACAAGATAAAATAAGGATTTCTGCATCAATGAAAGATTGTTAACTGCCTGTGGGACTTGTCCAACCGTATCTTTCAAACTGGAAAGTTGAGCGCTAATGGGTGCCGTGTCCATGTACCCGCCGATGGTCTGGGCGATGCTGAAATTTCTATGCTTGGCGAGCAAATATTTTCCATTAAAGTCGATCTTCTGGCGGCGGCTGTTTACCTGTTGACTGAATAATCCATCAGTAACCGTGCTCGATTGGGCTTGATCCGCCAAAACTAAAGTCTGGTTTATCCGATTGTTGGTGATGCTTACATCAAATTGGGCTGCAGCACGTTGACCAACTTTTTTCGTCGCTTGAATGGCATGTGTCGCGTAAGAATTTGACGATATTTGGTTTAAAGTAAAGGACTGCACATCGTTGATCACAATGTCTGACTTTGTCCTGATCAACTCGTTGAACATGGCCAGCCGGTATTCGACATAAAAGTTATGCTTGGGGTCATAAAATTTACTTTCACTTTCTAGCTGAAAGTTTCTGGGTTGTTTTCTTATGGCCAGATCGTCAGAAGTGGAAAATACGTTTTGAAAAATCTGATTTTCCACGACTAATCGTTGATCGGCTGCCATCAAGTCATGCAAATAATTTAAATTGATTTTTGTTGAAAAGTTCTTTGCTGGCTTTAACAAAAAGTTGTAGTTAAAAAAGTTTTGGTTGTTAATATTCCCCCTTTGCTCGTCCAGTAAACTAGCCAATATCGCTTCTGGTATTGCACGAACAGCCTGAAAACTAGGCAATGCCTTATTGAATTTTGGCTGATTGAGCTTAAAGTAGTCAAATGTACTGTTGTTGGCCCCCACGTTGTTGCTCGCCAACATACCAAATGACTTGTACTTTGCTGCGACCCCCACCAATGTGGCATTGAGATTTCTGCCAAGACCTACTTCATTATTGAACAAAGCCCCGGCCCCGAGATTGATATCGCCCGAGTAATCCGACTCTAATTTTTTTAGCTGGATGTTTAAGGCCACCTTTCCACTTTTCTCAATGTTTTTCAATACTGGGTTTGCCGAGTAGTTCTCAATGGCTTGCACGGATTCGACTATCTGGGACCCGATGTTTTTTGTGCCCAGTGCGTAATTATGGCCAAACAAATCATCACCGTCCAGGGTCACGGCCTCCACGCTACGCCCCTTGAACCTGATTTCACCGGTGGTTTCGTTTACCTCTATACCGGGGAGTTTTTTTAAAATGTCTTGGATTTTCCGTTCGGTACCATCGGTGTACGAAGCCAGGTCATAAGTGAGGGTATCACTTTTGTATTTAAACTTAGGCTGGCTGGTCACCACCACCTCTTGGAGCAGGCGGGTGGTATCGTCCACCAAGATAAAGTCATGGGTGTAAATTTGACCTTTCCCGGGCCGCTCCAGCACCAAGGGCGGGCAATTGTAGTGCAGGGCCTTTACCTCAACCACCAGTTTTTGATAATTCCCTTTGATATCGAGCCGATAGGTACCGTCGCGCGCAAAGCCAAACTCCCGGATGAAGACAGCCCCTACCGAGTCTTTGACCAGCAGGCTGGCTGGCCGAACTGCCTCACCCCGGGTATTGGTGATCTTCCCAGTAATGGTTTGACAAATACCCCCAGTGCCTGCCAAGGCAAGGAATATTGCCAGTAATCCACTACCGATTCGCCTCATAGCACTTGGCCAAGGCATCAATTCTGGATTAACAAACCCTCTCCCGTTTGGGCTTCAGGGTAAATAATCTCCATCATGCCAAGTTTGATCCTTGTGCTGGCCCCAACGGGCAATGAACCGCCCGATTTGATTTTGTTGGCCACATTATCGATTATTTTTTTAAAAATGATTTTGTACTCATCCCAGGAAATCCATTTTTTGTCCTTGGTGAGCTTATTAACTAGCCCGGTTAGCCCACCTGCTGCATGATTAGTGATTTCGGTCGCCACAAAGTGATACAATGGCACACTCTCCAAAGAACGGGCTTCCAGTATCAATCCTGGTAAGCCAGCAAACTTCCAAGGGCCGAGTTGGGTAGGAATGTTCGGGGCATAAAAAACTCTGTATCGGACTTCCCGGAATACGGTTTCGGCCGAGTTGCAAGGCTGCCCCACCAAAGTTTTGGTTTCGGGGGTGAGCGTCCAGTTTTGGTGAGCCAAAAAAGTGGTGTCCGAAATAAAGTTTTCGCGCATCATCACAATGTGTTTTGAATATTGCGTGTTGGTTTTCAAATTATTAATAACGAATGTGCGTTCTTTGTTTGGCAATTTCGTTTCTTCATAATCTTGCCAGACCGAAGTATCAGTGCCCAGATAAAGCATCTTATCGTAATACAACGAGTCATTCAGGTAAAATTGGTATTTTACCTTTATATCCTGGCCCCGTCCAGATATGGATAGGCCAAGAAATAGGATTAATGCGAGCAGCTTTTTCATTGGATTAATGATTTGCGAAATAGTTTGTCTGGTACAACGTGAAGTTTGCGTAGTTCCAATATTTTGTATCAATATAAAATTTGGCCACTATCTTGATAATAGCCAAATCTAGGCACATTATTGGTAAAACGCAGTGATGTGTCTTATCATGTAAACGATCAATCCACATTCTTTCGCCGTCAACAATCAATCACTAGGGTGACACTGGCAAAGAAGGCCACAGTTAGTGATAGGAAAAAAAACTTTTTTCGTGATAAAACGGTTTAAATTTTGATAAAATAGTCAAGTAGCAAAAATGATATATATATATATATATATTCCAAATTTTTCAAGATTTTTTTAGAAAAAAGTTGGCGCGATGCCTCGCATTAGCACATAATCGGGCGATTCCGGCAATCAGCCATTCAATCCGGGCAAGATTTGAGACTTTCGTAATATTGATACCCTGTGGTCAAGGATTTGTGGATTGGCCTTGGGCCCGCGCACCTAGCCCGCCAGCGGCTTTAGCAGCGCCCCGATGTTTTGGGTGAACATTTTGATGGCAATGGCCAGCAGGATGATCCCAAATATCTTGCGCAAGATCCCAATGCCAGCCTCACCCAAGCGGTGCTCAATGCCAGAGAGAAAGCGCAAAACCAAATACACGATGACAAGGTTGAGGCCAATGGCCAGCAATAGGTTGACTATCTGGTAGTTGGCCCGGAGGGAGAGCAGGGTTGTGAGCGTACCCGACCCTGCCACCAGCGGAAATGCCACGGGCACGATGGACGAAGCCCCGGGCTGGCTGTCGGCTTTAAAAATGTGGACCCCGAGGGTCATTTCCACACCGAGCACAAAAATGATGAGCGAGCCGGCCACGGCAAATGAAGCCACGTCCAGTCCAATAAATGTCAACATTTCTTCGCCCACAAACAGGAACACGAGCATGATCGCCCCCGAGGCCATAGTGGCCCGGCCCGCGTAGATATGCCCGCTTAGCCGCCGCAGGTTGATCAGGATCGGGATCGAGCCCAAAATGTCAATAATGGCAAACAGGGTAAACGTAACGGTGACGAGTTCTTTGAAATCAAAGTGCATAATGGTAAAAAAAGGGGCTAAAATACACGCCAAAACCGGAAAGTTACATTAATTCTACGCAAGTGGTTTTGTGCTTTACCCCAACCAAGTGATCGGCAGATGAAAAAATAATGTAACACACCGAATGCGCACCCATCGGAGTGGCACAATACGTTGGCAACAGTTGGTCGTACAAACCTTTGAATCCTTCGGTTTTCTATTTAATTGACTATATATTAATCGTAATCTAATTGTAAAAAATTTATTTTTACAATTAGCCCCAAATCTATTGCGGTTGATCGTAAACTGTTCCGACAGTGTCAGCTATATCGGTCATTTCGCCACGGGTAAGCGGTGTTGGAATAGCCGCGCTCTTCCCAGAAACCCATCTTGTTTTGGGGCAAAAACTCCAGCCGTTTGATCCATTTGGATCCCTTCCAGGCATACAACTGGGGCGTGATCATGCGCACTGGGCCGCCATGCACCCGGGAAAGGGGTTCGCCGTCCACGGTATGGCCCAGCAGCACATCGGGCTTGAGGGCCTCCACCAGCGACAGGTTGGTGGTGTAAGTGTCGTAGCCGTAGCACATGAGGTGGGTGGCGGTTTCCTTGGGCTGGGCCAGTGCGGCCAGATCGACCAGCCGCACTCCGCGCCAGGCCATGTCCATTTTGGACCACGTGGTCACGCAGTGAAAGTCGCTGGTGTCCTCCGTTTGGGGCAAGGCCATGAAATCGGCCCACGTGAGCAGCAGAGGGTTTTCCACCTCGCCATCCACCCGGAGCCGCCATTTATCGAGCGGGATATTGGGCTGGTAGCCCAGATCCAGCACGGGCCATTTAGTGGTGGCGGTCTGGCCAATCGGGATTTTGGGCATTCCGTGGCGGTTGGTTGCGCCCGTGCCCAGCGGACGGGCACCGGCTACCGACGGACTGGCCAGCATCCGCTCCCCAAAACGGCGTTGGAGCTTCATCCTGGCCTCAATGATCTTGGCCAATTGGTCATTTGGTTTCATGCCGTTCAAACAAAAAAAGAGGGTGAAAGGTTATAGATCGCTGTTGTGCGCGGGCGGCTCGGCTCAATTTGGGCAAAATACACAACTACACGAAAGGAATCCAACCTACTTATTATTGACTTTGTTGGCCAATTTTTTTGTTAAAATTATTCAAAAAAATGGGCTGACTACTTTATTGAGGTCATTAGCCACTAATTTTGGGGGCTGTTTCAACCAACTTAATTTCATGAAAAAAATTTTCCTGCTACTATTGGTGGCTCTTTGGGGCCGGGCAATGCCCATTTATGCCCAAACCACCGAAAAACGCACCCTGAGCGGCTTCGTCAAGGATGCTAAAAATGGAGAAGCGCTCATTGGGGTCAATGTGTATGTGAAGGGGACTACTACTGGCACCACCACCAACGAGTATGGCTTTTACTCGCTCACCCTACCAAGCGAAACTTACGAAATCGTCATCTCATCGGTGGGTTATGTCAACCAGATCAAGCAGATATCGCTAACGATCAATCAGAAAATGGACGTTGAGTTGATAAATTCGGACACCCAGCTCAACGAAGTGGAGGTTGTGGCCGAAGAAGATGCCGATATCAACGTCAAAAGCATTGAGATGAGCACGCTCAAAATAGATATCAAAACCATTCAGCGCATTCCGGCATTCTTGGGCGAAGTGGACATTATCCGCAGCATCCAACTACTGCCCGGGGTGAGCACGGTGGGCGAAGGGGCCACTGGGTTCAACGTGCGCGGTGGCGGGATCGACCAAAACCTAGTGCTGCTGGACGAAGCGCCAGTCTATAACTCGGCCCACTTGTTCGGGTTCTTCTCGGTGTTCAACCCCGACGCGGTCAAAGATGTGAAACTGATCAAAGGTGGAATTCCGGCGGTCTACGGCGGGCGGCTCTCCTCCCTGCTCGATGTGCGCATGAAAGAAGGCAATAGCAAACGGTTTTCGGTTTCAGGTGGGGTAGGAGCTATTTTTAGCCGGTTGCTCATCGAGGCGCCCATTATCAAGGACAAAGCCTCGTTTATGATCGCCGCCCGCCGGTCGTACATTGATGTTTTGGCCAAACCGTTTTTAAGTGGGGACTTGAAGGATTCCAAGTTTAATTTCTATGATTTGACCGCCAAATTCAACTGGCAGATCAATCCCAAAAATACCGTTTATCTGTCTGGCTATTTTGGTCGGGATGTGTTCGGGGCGGGCTTTGCCTTCAACTGGGGCAACGCCACCACCACCCTCCGCTGGAACCACCTGTTCAGCGATCGGCTGTTTATGAACCTGACGACTTATTACAGCAATTACGACTACCTGCTGGGCTTCCGCGACGAAGTGCAAAATTCCCGGTTTGACTGGAAATCGGAAATTATCAATTACAGTGTCAAACCTGATTTCACCTATTTCCTCAATGCCAAAAATACCATCAAGTTTGGGGTGCAGACCATCCTGTATGATTTCCGCCCCGGCAACGCTGTGGTGCAAAGCGGCACTCAGGTGAACAACATCAGCCTCGATCCCAAGTACGCCCTTGAAAGTGGGATTTACTTGGACAATGAGCAAAAACTGGGCGAAAAAGTCGTGTTACAGTACGGAATGCGGTATTCGCTGTTTCAATACATGGGCTCGGGCCGGGCATTCACCTATGGCGAAGCTGCCCCCAATGTCCGCCGCCCATTGATCGACCAAACCAACTTTTCGCAGTGGGAAGTAATCAAGCAGTACGGCAACCTCGAGCCGCGTTTCTCGGTCAACTATACTTTGGGGGCCACCAGCTCGCTCAAAGCCAGCTACAACCGCACCGCGCAGTACATTCACTTGGTGTCCAACACGTCGGCTTCCACGCCACTGGATGTCTGGACCCCCAGCACCAACAACATCCGTCCCCAGTTGGCCGATCAGGTGGCATTGGGTTATTTCCGCAATTTCAAGGACAACACCTACGAAACTTCCGTTGAGGTCTATTACAAGGACTTGCAGGGCCAGCTTGACTACATTGACAATGCCGACCTGTTGCTCAACACCCTGCTCGAGGGCGATCTGGTGCAGGGCATTGGCCGGGCCTACGGGGCCGAGTTCTACGTCAAAAAAGCCAAGGGTAAGTTCACCGGCTGGATAAGCTATACCTTGGCCAAGACCGAACGGAAGGTGACGGGCATCAACCGGAGCGAGTGGTTCCCCAACCGCTTCGACCGCCGCCATAACCTCAGCGTCACAATGGCCTACGATGTGAGCAAGCGCTGGAATTTTTCGGCCAATTTTGTCCTGCAATCGGGCACACCCATTACCTTCCCCACCAACCGGGTGGAAGTGCAGGGTTACGTGCTGCCACACAATACCGACGAGAGCCGCAACAACTTCCGGATCCCTGCCTATCACCGCTTGGATCTGTCGGCCACCCACTACAACAAGAAAAAAGAAGGCCGCCGTTTTGAGAGTTATTGGGTGTTCTCGATCTACAACGTGTATAACCGCCGCAACCCCTTCGCGATTTATTTCCGTCGCAATGCTGATGTGGCCATCAACACCGAGGCCGTGCGCTTCTCAGTCATCGGGTCGTTCATTCCGGCGGTTTCTTACAATTTCAAATTCTAATTTCTCCATTATCCATGAAAAATAGCACCAAGTTACTCCTGCTTTTATTTAGCCTTCCCTGGTTGTGGGCGTGCGAAGATGTGGTTCAGATTGATTTGCAAGAGGGCAGGGCTCAACTAGTCGTCGACGGGTTTGTCAACAATAACCCTACGCCCCAGACGATCCGACTGACACTTACCGCCCCCTATTTTCTCAATGCCCCGGCTCCCGGAGTGCGGGGGGCTGAAGTGCGCGTGACCAATCAGACCACTGGGCGCACCTATTCCTTTGCTGATTTGAACAATGGCAACTATGTGTGGGCACCACGCACCATGGAAACCATGGGGGTGATCGGCGACCGCTTTATGCTCAGCGTGCGCTACCAGAACGAGGAGTTTACGGCCGAAAGCCGCCTGAACCGCACTACCCCCATCGATTCCATCACCTACAAACTGGAAGAAAACCAAGTGGGGCAAGAAGATGGGTACTACGCCCAATTTTGGGGAACCGACCAACTGGGGGCCCAAGATTTTTATTGGATCAAAGCCTTCAAGAACAACCGTTTTATCGATAAGCCCAGTTTGCTCAATTACGCTTCCAACGGTACCCGTAACTATAACCCCACTGCCCAGAGCACGGATGGTTTCCCCTTTATTGCCCCTATCCGGGAGGATGTGACCGACAGTGACACCCCCTACAAACTGGGGGACAGCCTGCGGGTGGAAATTTGGTCGATCGGGTTTGACACTTACGAATTTTTGCAGCAGGCCCAAAACCAAATGACCAATGGCGGCCTGTTCGCCCGCCCGCCCGAGAATGTGCGCACCAATATCCGCAATCGCAACCCCAGTTCGGCCAACCAAGCCCTGGGCTGTTTCAGCGTGTCCATGGTAAGCCGGATGGAAAAGTTGATCAAATAAGATCACCCGGTGAGAACGGCGCTAATCCTTTATGGCGTTGAGCATTGGCCTTTGCCAATGCTCAACGCTTTTGCTATTGTGCAAACCGCCTTGCTCTTCACTTTTTACAGGTACAAATACCCCACCAGTGGTTATTACGGGAAACAATCCACTCACAACGGTTTCCAGCAAGGAATCGGTGAAACACTGTGAGTGGTTAAAAACCCTCACAGTGGTTATTACGATAAATAATCCCCTCACAACGGTTTGAAACCACTGTGAGGAATCGGTAAAAACCACCACAGCAAAAAAGTTAGGAAACCTTGCACTTCATCGGCCAGCGCACCATCGCTTAGGGGTTGATCAAATGGACGGCGATACAAGAAATCTCGACGTTAACATCTTTGGGCAGACGGCTTACTTCCACCGTTTCGCGGGCAGGAAATAAATGGTGAAAATACTGACCATAAACACCGTTGACCGTGGCGAAATTGTCCATGTCTTTGAGAAAGATGGTGCATTTGACCACATTTTTGAGGGCCATTCCGGCCTCGTGCAGGATGTGTTCCAGGTTGCGCATCACTTGGTGGGTTTCGCTCGCGATGTCGTCCATGACCAATTGCCCAGTTTCCCGGTCCATGGCTATCTGACCCGATACATAGAGCGTATCGTTCACCCGGACGGCTTGGCTGTATGGGCCAATGGGTTCCGGGGCTTTGTGGCTGTTGATAATGATCTTGTTCATTGTTAATAAGGTTTGTTTGCCCGTGAAAGTACGATTTTTTCCACTTTTGACCTTGATACACCCCGCTTTATTTGCTGCGAGGAAAGGGTGGGGGCTAAAAACAGGTTCCTTGAAGGTTGTGCTGCAAGTTGGCCTCTACCTGATCCACTTGATGGTAGAATTTGAAATCAAGGTTGGGGTTTTGATTGATCCAATCCACAATTATTCTGGCCCACTCCTCCGAAGCGGCAGCAGTGGGGTGGGCTCCATCCCTTCGGCGGTCGAGTATCAGGTTTTTTGAAACAAAGTAATGCGCGCTCCCCACATGGGCCTGAAACAGCGAGTCGGTGCCCCAATCTGGCTTCCAGTTTGGCGGGCCCACCCAGATGTACTCCGCCGTTCCGAACTGGGTGATCAGGGATTTTACCTGCCCAACCCGCCGGGGACTGACCGGGGTAAAGAGCTCATTGGCCCCCAGTGTAAAAATCACCAAATCTGGTTGATACTCGGCAATGGATGTTTGCAACCGGGTTTCGGCGGCCCACTTGGTGCTCGTTGAGCCATACCAAGGTGCGTAGCTGATCTCGGCATTATTGGCTTGCCGAATTTTGCGGAGCGCGACAAACAAGCCATCGCCCATCGAGTCGCCGGTGAGCAGTATGCGTCTTTTCCGCGCCTTTTGTCTGGCCAACCGGCGGGCAGGCGGCAGGCATAGCTTGCTGATGGGGCCCACTTTTTCAGCTCGGGTCGGCTGCCCAGTGCCCAAAGCGGTCGCACGGTTATCCTTTCCGCGCAAGCCCGGCCACCAGAAAACCAAGCCCAGCAACAGGATGCCCCCACCAACAAGTACCTTAAATGAACAACGATCCATATTGAAAATCCCCAGAAATGCCTTCATCAGGTTGATCAGTCCCAATTTATACATTTCCGGCGCCAATAAAAAATCAGGGATTGCCAGCGTTGGCTTTACGTGTTTTCTTGGGCCGTCCGCCTCCGCATCGGGTACTGGCTGCAATGCTAGGGTCAAAACCCAACCCAACAGTCGCCAAACGCCGCTCCCTGTGCCGATCGAGCTCATTTTTTATCCGTGGTTGGCACATGATAAGGCAACTGGTAAATACTCTGCTTTTCTGGGGATTGGCCCCTTGACTTTTTGCCTTAAGTTTAATAAATTTAAGCTTTAATTTTTTAAGGTGAGCCAAAAGCATTTTTTGTGCACAGATATTGCCTTACTTACCTTATCCATCTAAACTTTTGTTTGGCCAATTACATGAAAAACCGCAAAATCTATTATCTCGGTGCTGGACTACTTATCTTCGGCGCAGTAGCCGCCACCGAGCCTGACGAAAAATATTTTGAAATTGCCAAGAATTTAGAAATATTCGGCAGCTTGTTCAAGGAAGTAAATACTTATTACGTGGACGATGTCAGTCCGCAAGATTTGATGGACAATGGCATCAATTCGATGCTCAATTCACTGGATCCGTACACCAACTATATCCCCGAGGATCAGATCGAGGACTACCGCATCATGACCACCGGCCAATATGGCGGCATCGGATTGGAAGTGGGCATCCGGGTGGATCCCGTCACCAAGGAGGAAAAAATAATTGTCATGATGCCCCAAGATGGCTTTGCGGCCCAGAAAGCTGGCGTTCAGATCGGCGATCAGATCATCAAGATCGACGGCACTGACATCCGCAAGCGCGATGACACTGGCCAACTGCTCAAGGGCCAAGCTGGATCGGCCATTACCTTGACCATCAAACGGGTGGGCGTGGACAAACCGTTTGATGTAGCCATTAAGCGCGAGAAAATCACCCTGCTGAACGTCCCCTACTTTGGTTTGGTGAACCCAGAGATTGGCTTGATCCAATTGGGCGATTTTACCCACAATGCCAGTAAAGAAGTGCACGAGGCACTGATCAAACTAAAAGAGCAAGGGGCCAAAAAGATCATCCTGGATCTGAGGAGTAACCCCGGCGGGTTATTGAGCGAAGCGGTGAACGTATCGAATATATTTGTGGCCAAGGGCAACGAAATAGTGAGCACCCGGGGCAAAGTAAAGGAATGGAACAAAAAATACCAAGCCCTCAACCCCGCCGATGACATCGAGATGCCGCTGGTGGTGCTCACCAACAGCACCAGTGCTTCGGCGGCCGAGATTGTGGCCGGCGTGATCCAAGACTATGACCGGGGCGTGCTCGTGGGCCAAAACAGCTACGGCAAGGGGCTGGTACAAGCTACCCGCCCGCTGTCTTATAACTCAAAGCTGAAAGTGACCGTGGCCAAATACTATATCCCCAGCGGGCGTTGCATCCAAGCCATCGATTACAGCACCCGCAACCCCGACGGCAGCGTGGGCAAAGTTCCCGATTCGCTGCGCCGGGAGTTCAAAACCGCCAATGGGCGCAAAGTATTTGACGGCGGCGGCATCAAGCCCGATGTCGAAGTGGCAAAAATGAACTTGGCCCCCATCACCAAAAGCCTGATCGGCAAGGGCTTGGTGTTTGATTTTGCCAACGAATACCGCCAAAAACGCCCCAACATCGCATCGGCCACCAAGTTTGAGCTCAGCGATGCGGAGTACCAAGAATTTATCAAATGGCTGGCCAACAAAGACTACGATTACACCACAAAAGTGGAAAGCACTATTGAGGAGTTGGAAAAGACCGCCAAGGAAGAAAAATATTTTGACGACATCAAGACCCAACTGGCTTCGTTAAAGGATCGGCTTTATCACAACAAAGAGTCGGACCTCCAGAAATTTCGGGAGGAAATCAAAGAAGCACTGGAGAAAGAAATCATAACGCGTTACTACTTGGCCAAAGGGGCAATGGAAGCCACTTTTGATGACGATGCCGACATCCAAGCCGCTATCACGGTATTGCAGGACGGGGCCAAATACAAAAAAATGTTGGGCAAACAATAACTCGTCGAAGCAAAAAGACGGCGAGGTTTTGGCCAACCTCGCCGTCTTTTTTGTTTGGTGGTATTTATCGCCAAGTTTAGCAAATAAACAAACTTTTACCAAAGAGGACTTGTATGAGTAGTTGAAAGGCGATCAGAACGCGATCCCGAGGGTGATACCAGCGCGGAGGCCAAAGTTGCCAAAACCGGTAAAGTTGAAACTATTTTCAGTCGCTCCACCTTCATAGGTCACGTTGCGAGCATTGTAATTGGGTCCGCCAAAAATATCCAACGAAATAATATCGCTGAACACCCACTGGCCACCCACGACCAATCCACCCCCAAAAGCCGACAGGCGGGCCTTCTCCCGGGTATTGGCATCGATGCTAAATTCCAAGTTTTGGTAGCGTAAATAAGGGCCCACGTAAAAACCAGTTGGGGCACCATTTTTGGCCGATACATAGAATCGGTACTCGGGGGTAATCCCGAAACCTCGGACCCGGGTGTCGGCAATGCTGAACCCAGTGTAGAAAAAACCCAATTGGACACTGCTCTTCTCCGTGATCACCCGTTCATAAAAGACCGATCCGGTACGAACAATCGGGCTTAACAGGCTCACTTTGAACAAGTTTTTCTTTTCGGTCTGGGCTTGGCCCTCCAAAGTAATTGCCGCGATGGCAATCAAGCTTACTAAAAGTAGTTTTTTCATGGGTGTGGTAAAGAGAGTTTGGGTTTTGATACTTGGAAATCAATTACGATCTTTTCTTGGAAAGGTTGCGGTCAATTATCAAGGAGGGATCAAGAAAAAACCCCATTGAGTGCCGTTTCTTTCGGTAATTTCCCGTTCATAGAAGAGCGATCCGATATGGGCGATCGGGTTTAATAAGCTCACCTTGAAGCAGTTCTTTGGCTTGATCCGGGCCGGTCTCCCAAAGCAATTGGCGTGATGATGATCAAGCACCCGAAAATATTCTTTACATCGGCGGATCAAAATAGGGTTGGTTTTTTGGGGCTTGGCTCCGATGACGGTCTTTTCGTGGCAAGGTTTTGGTCAATTATTGAGTAAGAACCAAGAAAGACCATTGGGCCAGCGGTTTATCAAGCTTTATTGCTTTCTTTTACGGGCTGATTGTTAAGTATATGTCACCATCCTCTTCACGCGATTGTTTATGTTCCCACTGAAACTTGTTTTGTTGGTCAGTAGCTCGATCTTGTTGTTCTTTTTCTCGGGGGGCGACACCACCAAAACTGCTCCCGAGGGGCTGGACACCACCCAAAGCGTGCAACGGATCCAATCGTTTCCCTTGCCCGCCATGCTCACCTTCGCCGGCGAAGCGGTTCCCCTGAGCGATCCTGACGTCCGGGAACGCCTCGAGCGGGAAATCATCCAAAATTGCTACAAGCATTCGGCCACGCTGCTCATTCTCAAGCGCGAGGGCCGCTGGCGGGCCGGCATCCAAGCCCTGCTCAAAGAAAACGGCTTATCTGAAGATTTTTTCTACCTAGCCGTGGCGGAGAGCGAGCTGGACGAACATGCAGTCTCACCCGTGGGCGCGATGGGATTTTGGCAATTCATGAAAGGAACAGCCAGCGAATTTGGGCTGGAAGTATCGGCCCAAGTGGATCAGCGCAAAGATCCATTGGTGGCCACCGTGGCCGCCTGCAAATATTTGAAACAAGCTTACGGCAAATTTGGCAACTGGACCCTCACCGCCGCCTCCTACAACCGGGGCATGACCGGGCTGGACAAAGCCCTCAAAAACCAAAAAGTGGATTCTTTCTACGATTTGTACCTTAACCGCGAAACTTACCGGTATGTATTGCGGATCTTGGCCCTGAAACTGATCATGGAAAACCCCCAAGCCTACGGATTTGTCATTGGGCCCGAAGATCGCTACAAGCCCTACACTGCCAAACCGCTCCAAATTGACACTACGATCACTGATTTGCCCGCTTTTGCGATCCAACAAAAAATCAATTACAAATTGCTGAAAATCCACAATCCGTGGCTCAACAGCGATGATTATAAACTGGTGATCCCCAAGGGCAAGTCCTACACTTTCTTGATCCCGGCCGAAACTGAATAATTGCTCGGGGGCGACCGATTTCCCGTAATTTTTTGCTACTTTGGCCCATTCAAACCTTATTGCCAAAACCGATGCACAAAATTACAATTGCCTGTCTTGGCTTGGTTGCCCTGCTGGTGATGGGTTGCCAGGACTCGCCCAGCCAAAACACCGGGAACAAGGCCACCAACGACACCACCTCGCTGGTTCAGCTCGACTCGGCCACCGAAAATTGGCGGCCCGATTTCCACTTCACCCCGCCAAAAAACTGGACCAATGATCCCAATGGCCTAGTTTATTATCAAGGCGAATACCATTTATTCTACCAATACAATCCGTTTGATAAAGTGTGGGGCCACATGCACTGGGGCCACGCCGTGAGCAAAGATCTGATGCAATGGGAACACCTGCCAGTGGCCATCGCCGAGGACACGGCCATGATCTTCTCGGGCAGTGCGGTGGTGGATCCCAACAATGCCAGTGGTTTTAGTACTTCCCCCGATAAATCATGCTTGGTGGCTTTCTACACGGCCCACCGGATCCGTGATCCCAAGAACCCCGATGACTATACCCAAAACCAACATTTGGCTTTTAGCAACGACCAAGGGCGCACTTGGACCAAATATGACAAAAATCCGATCATTGATCTGGGCAAAAAAGACTTCCGTGATCCCGATGTGTTCTGGCACGCGCCCAGCCAACAATGGGTGATGCTCATCCAGTTGTCACAAGAGAAAAAAACCCTGTTTTATGGTTCCAAAAACCTCAAGGATTGGTCAAAAATGAACGAGTTTGGGCCGGAGGGCAACACCGCGATCATTTGGGAATGTCCCGAACTGGTGGAACTGGCAGTGGAAAATGAACCCGGCAAGAAAAAATGGGCCTTTTTGCTCTCTTCCGCCGGCCCATACCAAGGCTATCAGGGAATGCAATATTTTATCGGCAATTTTGACGGCAAGGGGTTTAAAAACGACAATCCTAGGGACAAAGCCCTGTACGTAGAATATGGTCGTGATTTTTTTGCGGCCATCGGGTTCAATAACCTGCCCGACGGGCGCAATGTACTGTTGGGCTGGGCCAGCAATTGGGCCTATGCCAACCATACGCCCACTAGCCCTTGGCGCAATGGCATGGCCGTGCCCCGTACGCTGGCGCTGCGCAAAACCCCGGAAGGTTATCGGCTAATCCAGCGGCCAGTCAAAGAATTGACCGCCCTGCGCAAAACTCCGGTGGTGATCACCGACCAAATTATCGGCGCGGCCGGGCTAGCAGTGGATCCGCGGATGGCCGGATCGGTGCTGGAAATCTCGGTGGAAATAGCGGCCGGCGATGCCAAAAAGTTCGGGATCGCGGTATTCAAAGGAGCCGGCGAAGCCACCTTGATCGGCTATGACGTGGGCACCCAACAACTTTACATCGACCGGGCCAACTCGGGCGTGATCAACTTTAAGGATAATGTGGCGGGCAGTCCGCAAATCCCAACGCTGGATCGGGCCCCGCTTAAACTGGTGGATGGCAAATTGCACCTCCATATTTTGTTGGATCGGTCGCTAGTGGAAGTTTTTGCCAATGATGGCTTGGTGGCCATGACCAATGTGGTATTCCCCAAGGCCGACAGCCAAGGGATTGCCTTCTTTGCCGAAGGTGGCCGCGCCAAAGTACTGAAAGCCGAAATCTGGCCGCTGGGGTTGGCCGCTAAGCAATAAATACAGTCGTTGTAGGCAAACCACGGACGACCAGTAAAATAAGGGTATAAAATCTAGGCTAACTCAAAATTTTGAAACCAAAAGCAACCGATTGGTGTTTTTTTGACGAAAAAGACGGCAAGATTCATTATACTTTTGCTAAATTCGAAAATGACTACGCCCAAAAAACAGACGCGCGACTTTGTTTAGTCGTACTTTT
>Ga0105045_10001348_pt1 | contig 19955 bp, 18 predicted proteins | sample MAT02_FD_78089 | JGI IMG/M metagenome (GOLD analysis project Ga0105045, IMG submission 78089) | Freshwater microbial communities from Lake Fryxell liftoff mats and glacier meltwater in Antarctica - MAT-02 (megahit assembly) | ecosystem: Environmental > Aquatic > Freshwater > Ice > Liftoff... | reverse complement strand
TTCCACTTCTTGGGCCATTAGCCGCAGGATGTCCCTTTGGGCCACTATTTCCTCTTTTTGTTGGTTGATTTCTTCGCTTTTGCGCACTACCTCTTCGTTGGTGCGGGTCAATTGCTGGTTGACCAAATTGTACTGCACATTGCGGCGGTGCATAAAATAGACCAAAGTTGAAATAACCAGTAACAAGGCAATGAGCCCGTTCCGTGCGATTTCGTTCTGGCGAATGGTCTTTTCATTTTGGGCCAATTTGAGTTGCTGTTTCTCGTTCAGGTGGCTGGTGCGCACTTTGGCGATTTCCCGCTCTAAATCAAGGCTGTACAATGAATCCTTGAGGGTTTGGTAATAGTTTTTATATTCATACGCTTTGGCAAAATTGCCAAGATCGGCAAAAGCTGCAGCCATGGTTTCATAATTGTTGAGCAGGGTGGTTTTGTTGCCCAGTTGTAGCGAGATTTTTCTGCTCTGCTCTGCCCACTTCAAAGCATCATTGGGGCGGCCCAATTGGCGGCAAACCTTGGCCAAGTCGGCCAGGTCGGTCATCTGCGAAAAATCGTATTCAGTGGCTTGCCGTAGGGCGATCGCCTCGGTGAGCTGGGCTTCAGCCGTGGAGTAATTGCCGGCTTCGGCGCTCAGCATGGCCAGGCATCGCAGGATTTTGACTATCAATCGCGACACCTTGCCTGCCCGGGCTTCTTGCAGGGCTTGGGCAAAAAACTGGCTGGCTTTGGCATTCTCCCCTTGCTCCAAATAGACAGTGCCAATGCGCCGCAAGGCTTCACCCACGCCCGCTTGATCACCGATCTTGCGATAGACCTCAAGACTTTGCTCAAAGTGTTGGCGGGCATCGGGGTATATACCTTGTTTTTGGTAGACCAACCCGATCAGGCCCATTGCCTTGGCAAGGTTTTCAGGGTCGTCCGCTTTCTCGAGGTGCTCCACTGCTCGCAGATAACTGGCCAACGCCATAGGGTAGTTGCTGCGCACATATTGCATAAACCCACGGGCGATGGCCGCCCGTCCCGCTAGGGCAGGGTTGTTGACTTTATTGGCCAAGTTCTCGGCCTCATCAATGGCTTCAAGGGCAAGGGTGTATTGTTGTTGCCCGGCATAATGCGATCCCAATAAGTGCTTGGATTCGGCCAGCCCGGCCCAGTCATTTAGTTTGGTAGCCAGTTCGATCGCACCAATAATAGACTTGAAGGCTTCTTGGCCATGCCGCAAGTCATTTACTGTTCGTTCGGCAAATAGGTTTAACAGCCGTACTTGATTGGTGTCTGGTTGGCTGGTCCTGATCGCCGACTGGACACTGTCCAACCATTGCTCATCTTGGGCATGAGCTTGGTGCAAACCAAACAGGAGTATAAGGATTAAAATAGACTTGGACATATTAACTTGACAAACGCGTAAACGAACCTGTATGTACAGGCAAAACAAACTGGTCTTGCTTTGGTGAACGCACTGTTACTTCCTTGCAAGCCAGCAAGGGCAAAATTAGCCCACATTTTGTGCTGTTCCCTCAAAACATCCAAAAGGAATACAGCAATTCGAGTACTAGAAAAATCAAGGACGTAAGGAAATAACAAAAAGTGTAAAAAGAGGCCTTAATAAACGATTTTGTCCAGCCTTGTCGGAACACTCTTTTGAACATTCCGAGCACATAAGCGAAAAGAATGACTTGTGGGGCCATCAAAATGGGTTCGGTTATTCCCCAGTGCCATTTTTCGGAGGCTTGCCAGCTCAATAGGGTTAGCCCAAACACTAAGTAAACAAAAGATTGCAGGTGTAAGGAAAAAATGAAGTGTTCAATAAAAAAGAACCTCCGTCGGACATACAATATCCTAAGATAAATGGCCAGAAAAGGCAGCATGACGAGCATCATGGTTGGGATATTGCTGATCGCGTTGAGCAGGAACAAGGGCAAGTCCCGCTGGCCAATCTTGAGCAACTGGCGGGCAATGGTGATCGATATGGCATTGCCTTTCTCAGCGGACGGATTGATGAAAATCCTATACTTGGCCAAGGAATCGAGCAGTGTCTCGGCGGTCATTTTCCGGTCTTGGATCAGGCGGACAAAGGAAATCCATTGTTGGCCCACCCGTTCGTTGCCCACCTTCACTTTGGCGTTGAGCGCTTGCCCGGTCAGTTGTTCCAAAGGGGCCATTTTTTTGGCCAATTGCCGTTGCACACTGTCATTATCCACGATGTTCAACACCGGGTCCATCGCGACTGCGCCTTTGTTTTGCCCCGGCGGTATTGCCAGTTGGCCATCAGCGTTGACCACTATATCATTAAGGGAAAGACTCTCAACACTGATGGACTTGCCAAAGACAAAAAAGAAAAATAAGTTCATCAAAATATAAAGCCGTACCGGGTGGAGGTAGCGCAGCCGCTCACCTTGGTTGAAAGCCAGGGTCAATGCGCCCGGTCTAAACAAAAAAGGGACGACAGTGCGCCCAGAACGCGAGTCGAAGGTGAGATAGTTGCTGAACAGATCGGACAGGAGGGTGGAAAACGAGACCTTGTTAGTGGTGTTTTCTTGTCCACATTGGGGACAGTAGTTGTGGAGGGTGGGGTGTACCAACCCACAGTTGGGGCATTGACCATTTTTGCGCCGATGTTTCATCAATCAATTAAGTTGCTTACCGCCAATAAAAGTACTTTTTTTTGCCCTTTCTTACGTAGAAAAAAATTTGTCGAGGGCTTATCAATCTGGCGGTTTTACCTTTGTTGGTTCATAGACCTTTTAATGCGCTATTTTCTAGAGATCAGCTACAACGGGGGCCAGTACCACGGGTGGCAGGCCCAAGAAAACACTACCCAAACTGTACAGGGCGAGTTGGACAAAGCCTTGGGGCTTCTCCTACGCCAAACCGTAGCAACGGTGGGCAGTGGGCGCACAGATACCGGGGTGCATTGCCGGAGCCAGTTTGTCCATTTTGACCTTGAAGCGGGCATCCCTGATCCTGGCCAGTTCCTTTACCGGCTCAACCGCTGCCTCCCGCCCGACATTGCGGCATTGGCCTTGCACCCGGTACAGGCTGAGGCCCACGCCCGGTTTAGTGCGCTGTCCCGGAGCTACGAATATCACTTGGCCCGCCAAAAATCGCCCCTCGATCTGGGTTACGCCTATCAGTATTCCACCCCGTTGGAAGTGGCCGATATGAATTTGGCTGCCGCCAAGATGCTTGCTCATCGTGACTTTGAGAGTTTTAGCCGGGTCAAGACCGAAGTAAAAACATTTCGCTGCCACCTCCACCATGCGTATTGGGAGCCCAAGGGCAACCACCTGATTTTTTATATCCAGGCCGACCGTTTTTTGCGGGGCATGGTGCGCACCATCGTGGGCACGCTGCTAGATATTGGCCGGGGACACTTGCCCGTTGAGGCGATCGAGACCATTCTTCAAAGCAGGGACAGGACTCTGGCTGGCCGGTCGGTACCGCCAGAAGGCCTTTATCTTACCGCGGTCAGCTATCCCCCCGGCACTTTCCACTGATAGCCCCAACCGCCAAATTAGATGGATAAACCGCAAAAAACTTACATTTTCTTACGTGTGTTTTTATGGTGTTTAACCAATATTTTATTGTAATATTTACTTTTTTAGGCTTTGGCTTGAAATTAGCTATCATACTGCAAAGCAATAAGGCCGCTTTTTTGCACGTTGTCATACAGGTGTTTTGTTTTTCCAAGAGTTACTGCTTCTTGGCAGTTAACAACTAACGACCAAGTGTTTTTACGGTTTTACCAAATCTCAGTTTACCATGAAAATTGGCATTGTTATCAATACTTCCTGGAACGTTTATAATTTTAGGTCTGGGCTCATCCAATCTTTTATCAAGAGCAACCACGAGGTGGTGGCCATTGCTCCCGAAGACGGCTATGCCGAGAAGTTGAAAGATTTGGGCTGTAAGTTTGTTGGGGTTGAGGTGGACAGCAAGGGTTCCAATCCTTTCAATGACTTGGGGTTGATTTGGAAATTATACACGATCTACCGGCGCGAAAAATTGGATGTAGTGCTTCACTACACCATCAAGCCCAATATTTACGGCTCCATTGCCGCCAAGATGTTGGGGATTCCCTCTATCAACAACGTAACTGGGTTGGGCACGGTCTTTATCCGGCATAACCTAACCTCTAAGATCGCCCATCACCTTTATCGTTGGGCATTCAATTTCCCCGAAACGGTTTTCTTCCAGAACGAGGATGACCGCAAGTTGTTTGTGGAAAGAAAATTGGTCCGCCCCGAAATCGCTGATGTATTGCCCGGTTCGGGCATCGACTTGAGCCGCTTCCTGCCCACTGAATTTAAGAAAAACGCTACGTTTACTTTTCTGGTCATTTCTCGGGTTCTTTATGACAAGGGGATACTGGAATATATTGATGCCATTCGCCTGTTGCGCGCCCAAGGGATCAGGGCCAAGTTCCAACTGCTGGGCAAAATTGAGACCGAGCGCGGTCTTGGTGTGCCCCGGGAACAGATCAATGCGTGGGTGAAAGAGGGTTTGATCGAGTATTTGGGCACAGTGTCCGATGTGATACCAGTTATCCAGTTGGCCGACTGCGTCATCCTGCCTTCTTATCGTGAGGGAACTCCCCGCACATTGTTGGAGGCCGCCAGCCTTGGCAAGCCTATCATTGCGACTGATGTACCTGGCTGCCGGGACACGGTGGAACATGGCTTCAACGGTTTCTTGTGCAAAGTGAAGGATCCCCAAGATTTGGCCGATAAAATGAAGCAGATGATGCATGTGGGTGACACTACCCTGCGCCAAATGGGGACCAACAGTCGCCAACTGGCCGTGGAGCGTTTTGATCAGAACATAGTGATCGGCAAATATCAGCGGGCACTTTATAGCCTCATTGGCGCACCCGAACTGGCTGCCGCTTAACTCACCGTCCCGGTGATCATACCTATTATATAAGTCCCCAAAATATTGGGGACTTTTTTACGTTGCTTTGTCCTTGATCAGATTCTTCAGACCAATGCTCATTTCTGCTATTGTTGCCCGGGCCACCAATGGGGCCATCGGGAAAGCTAACCGCCTGCCTTGGCACTTGCCAGCCGACTTGGCCTATTTCAAGCAATTGACCACCGGCCACCATTTGGTCATGGGCCGCAAAACCTTTGACTCCATCGGCAAGCCGCTGCCCAATCGCACTTCCATTGTCCTTACCCGCCAAGCCGGCTGGACCGCGCCCACGGGAGTGCTGGTGGTGCCCGACTGGGAGCAAGCAATCCGCGTGGCTCAACTGGCGGGCGAGACCGAGTTGTTTGTGATTGGTGGGGCGGAGATCTTCCTGCTTCTTATGCCCTTGGTTGATCGCCTGTACAGCACCGAGATCCACGCCGAGGTTGACGGCGACGTGTTCCTGCCGGCCCCCCACCCAGCGCAATGGCGGGAAACCTCCCGCCGGGCGCTGCCCGCCGATACAAAAAATGAGTTCGCGCACGATTTTGTGGTGTATGAACGAATTGTGCATGAGTTAAATATCAATTTGATATAATTGGCAAATAGTTCATTAAAATTACGTTGTGTCTCAATTTATAAAAAAATTAAAATAGTATAATAGAATCTACACATAAACTAAAAAAATATCCCAAACTTGCGTACCAAGACTAGACTTCATCATTTGTTTCAGGCCAATATACTAGCACGCTATCATGGGATTTGTTCAAAGGAACCGTGTAAGCCCCCAACCGCTTTATTTTATTTTTCTCATTGGAATTGCCCTTTTCTGTGCTTCCTGTCGCCAGGCTGACCCGAAATCGGCAATAGCAACTGTCGGCCAGCTAGATCTCACCCATTGGAATTTTGAAGCTGATGGCACGCTCCCACTCGCTGGTGAGTGGGAATTCTACTGGCAGCAGTATTTGCGAGGGGCAGATTTTGCCCGGGCCCCCGCTCCCAAGCTAGTTCAAGTGCCCAGCAGTTGGGATGCTTATGCAATGGCGAATGGCCAGAAGCTGGGAGCTGAGGGCTATGCGACGTATCGGCTAGTGGTGATCCTCCCACGGCAGTACACCAAAACTGAACTGATCGGCCTAAAAGTCCGATTCATTCCCACCCAATACGCCCTTTTTGTCCAAAACCAGCCGATGAACCATCCCGGGCCATTGGGCACTTCGCCAGCCACCTCAAAAGGGCGCTATGATCCCGACACCTTTTATTTTTTACCACAGAGCGATACCGTTGAGATTGTCATGCACGTGGCCAATTACGAGGATCGGCTCGGTGGCCTAGCGCAGTCGCTGATGATGGGCAAGGCTGGACAAGTGCGCAAAAGCCATGAAACAACCTTAATGGTGAGTTTTTTCCTTTTTGGGGTATTAGTGGTAATGGGGGGCTACCACTTGAGTTTGTACTTCTTCCGGCCACAGAACAAGGCCACCCTTTGGTTTGCCCTGCTCTGTTTAGTGGTGGCATTGCGAATCTTGGTGACCGATGATTATTATTTGACCGATTTGTTCCCTCAGGCAGGGTTTGAGGTGGGCAAGAAGCTTTCCTACCTCACTTTTTATCTGCTCGTTCCTATTTTGGCCATTTTTATCAATACGTTGTACCCGGCAGATTTTGCTAAAGTGGTGGTGCAAATTTGCATCGGTTTGGGCGGCCTATTTTCGGTGGTAGTGCTGGCCACCAAGGGCCTTTTTTATTCCCAATTCTTGGCTTATTTCCAGTTGGCCACGTTGCTCATCATCCTTTACTCTGGTTATTTTATCGTCAGGATTCTGCGGAAACGCCGGGAAGGATCCCTGACTTTTGCCATTGGCATTTTTTTGGTCTTTGCTATGGGGATCAATGATGTGCTTTTCACCAATTTACTCATCCAAACAGCAAACTTATTGCCCCTTGGCCTGTTTGCGTTCATTTTTAGCCAGACCCTCATCCTATCACACAAATTTTCCCATGCCTTCAACCAAGTCGAGACCCTCTCAGAAGAACTCAAACTGAACAACCAGCAACTCGAAACCACTGTACAGAAGCGCACCATGGAACTACGGGAGATCAATGAAGCACTGTCACAAAACTTGGAGGAATTATCGGCCAACATGGACCTGATCAACGACCAGAACCGAGCGATCCAGGCCCAAAACCGCAGCATGGAATCCAGTATCAGCTATGCCAAGAATATCCAGTCCAGCATCTTGCCCGACATGGCGCTTTTCCAGCAGCACTTTCTAGAAAGTTTCCTCTTGTTCAAGCCCAAAGCCGTGGTGTCGGGCGATTTCTACTATTTCAACACCATTGGTCATAAGCTCATTTTGGCCGCCGTGGATTGTACTGGGCATGGGGTTCCCGGGGCTTTCATGAGCCTGATCGGCTGCGAAATATTGAACGAGATCATTGATATTCAACAGATTGAAGAACCAGCCACCATCCTGAGCGCGCTGCACCGGGGGGTGCGCAAACTCCTCAAACAGGAAACTTCGGGTATTCGCGACGGGATGGACATCGCCGTGGTGGTGATCGATCCACAAAAACGCGAACTCAAATTTGCTGGATCCAAGAGCCCTTTCGTGTATGTGCAAAACAAGACATTAACGGTAATCAAAGGTGACAACCTGCACATTGGGGGAAGTGCCCAGACCAACAACCTTACCTTCACCCAGACCGTCCTCCAATTGCCCCCGGCTGGTGAGTTCAGTTGCTACCTCTTTTCAGATGGCTACCAAGACCAGATCGGCGGGGGCGAGGTGCGCAAACTGATGAAGAAACATTTTTATGAACTACTGCACCAGATCAGTGCGATGCCCATGCAAACCCAAGGCGAACTGTTGGCCGAGTGGCACGCAGATTGGAAGGGCAAGATGCCCCAGACGGATGATATCTTAGTTATGGGCTTGCGGCTATGAACCTGGCCAAGTGCGCCCCATCTCACTGACCGACCATCGATCCGGTGTCATGCACCAGCAGGTCTATCTGCCGCTCCAGCAATAAATCAGCGTAATTGCGGCGGCGATTTTTCTTGCGGGTTTTATCGGTAAACTTGGCTTTGCCCGTGCTGCGCAACAGTGTCACTACCTCATCGTGATCAAACCAAGCCACCGGTTGGTCGATCCCCGTCCGATTGTTCAACTCGGCGGGCAAAATGATTGCCAGATAGGTGGGATTATAGGTCTTGTGCTGGCCGTTGGCATCAAACACGACCCGTTCTTCCCATCCAATCCGGTTGAGCGCTTGGAAACCATATAATTTACCAGTCAAAGTATCAGTGAGCGCACGCACCACCTCGTCGCGACCCAACAACCGGGTGCTGTCGCCAGCCGGGGTGAACCACCGACGGTACGCCCGGATCTTCCCCGTTCGCTGGGCATCCAGCAGTAGGCGTACTAGTTCTTTGCGCTTGCGGAACAGGACTTGGTTGCATCCTTGGCCCAAGATCAGATCGGCCGATTGGGTTTGGCCGAGCCGGCTGCGCGGGGCTGGGCCAGTGGGAACTGGCAAAAGGGCGGAGCTGCCCGTCGGCACGTACATTTGCTGCTGGAGGGCAGCCCCGAAGCCCAGCACATTGGCTTGCTTGGCCCAAAGTTTGGGCTGGGCCACTGCACAGAAATCGACAAAGGAAAATTTGGCTACTTCGTATAATTGGCCTTGCTCGGCGGTATTTTCGGCCACTAACACCAGCTCTTCGGGCACAAAGGCGAGGCGGTTGTTATCGGGCACGGCCCGCTCCCGCACAATGACCGCGAGTTGGGGGTTTGAGGCCATTTGGCGGGCTCTTTTCAGCCTGACCGAAAACTCCTCGGTGGTCAACAGCCGCTGATCGGGGGAACGGGCGGCGATTGTGCCTTTCTGGCCAGCCGAGATGAGGAAAGTAGCCAGTTCGGCTTGAGAATCCCCATTCAATTGGACAAAATCACCAAAACTTGCCAACGCGGGCGGGAGCCAGACCGCCCGGCTGTCATTGGCCAACAGCGTGATACAATCGTCCCAGCGGAAAGAAGCCAAGTAATGCGCTTGGTCTGGTTCACTCCCTTGGGCGGCCAGATCGGCGGGCACAAATAGGCTCAAGTAGTTGTTCCCCGCCACTTGGCCCAGCCCCAATAGACATAGATCTTGGGGCAGCCAAAGCACTGGGCCCAAGATCACCTGTTCATCTCCCCAATCGGCATCGTCCGCTGGTTCTTCCGGTTGGTTTCCGGTCAATGTGAGCCCTTTGGCAAACTCGGCCCGAGCCATTGGGGCCGCCTGCCCCGCTTGGAAAAGGCGGTCAAACGCAATGGAGTATGGCTGGATCTGGCCAGATTGGGTGGCTTCGATCAAGATCCGGCTGATTTCCTTGCCAGGTTCAAAAAAAGGCCGGTTGAGTGCTGCGCGCCCATCGATCAGGGTCAATTGGGCCCAAACTGATCCTGTAGCACTAAGGGCGAACAAGCAAAGCAAGATTTTTTTCATCGATGGCTGCCGGAGTAGTGAAGAGAGGCAAAAACGCAAATGGTTTTGGGAGTTATTTTATTGAACTAAATATTAATTATTTTAACTTTTGGTTGTTTTGATTACGTATTTCCAAGAACTATGCTGGTTTTCTGGTTGTTTGACTCAACCCAATTTGGGTTGGCAATGGCCAAAACCAACTTTGAAGCCGATGCCTTGTTTGATGCCCGTTAGTGCCAGCGTGCGGCGTATGATAAAAATGGAATGCTTTCATAAAGCATTAGCTATGCTACCGAACTGATATTTAATCAAAATTGGCTTGCAATCACGAATTGAACACATGGTTGGCCATCAGGTTGATCAATCACAAATATCCCCCAATTCCGTTTTATCTTGACAAACCAAGGGAGATTGTCTTAAGTTTGAGGGACATGCCCCCGCTGCTTGGGCCTAGTGGTAGCTTTACAGAAATTGAGCCACAACTTATGGCCGCCCTGATTTGGAAAAGCGAGTGCCCGCCCCATCCTGTTCAGCCCATCAATTGAAATCGGGGAGTACCAAGTTTCCAAAAATAGGGCTAGTTTTAGGAAAAATTTCGCCCATGCCCAGCATCCCCAATTGGTTTGTGGCCATTCCTGTCCGCGCCGAAGCCCTGTTACAACCTTGGGCCACTGCGGTACCGCCCGGCCTGCGCTTGTTCCACCCCGCCGATCTGCATTTGACCGTGGCTTTTTTGGGTTCCATGCGCCCCGAAAGCGCCGATGCGGTGGTGGCACAAATGCGCGCTGTCAGGTTTGCTGCATTCGACTTAGTACCCGGCCAACTGCTGGGCCTCCCTTCGGCCGCGCACATCACCGCCCTGTCATTGGCTATCGCAGAAGGCCACAGCCAAGCAGTGGCCCTGATGGCAGCGTGGCGCGGCGTGTTTTGGGAAGTGGCCGGTGCCACGCCCGATCTGCGCCCGCCCCTGCCCCACATCACCGTGGCCCGGCCCGACCGACGATCGGGCCAAGTTGGCCAAGCCGCTGCCCAGCAGTGGTTGGCAGCGGCTGCCGCCTGCCCAATCCCCCTGCGGGCAACCAGTTTGGCCCTCTACACTTGGGCCAACGACCGCCAAAAGCAGCAGTTCAGAATCGTTGCCGAAGTACCGCTGATTGCCCCATAAATTACCGGGCCTACCTTTTATCAGCCTGAGGCCCAACCCCATTTTTTTGCCAATTGCTATTTTAACTTGTTTTCACATTTTTTGTTAGTACATTTTTGGGACGAAAAACGATTAAGCACCCTACTTTCACTTTTCCCACTGCACCTACCTACTATTTTGATGAGACAGCTAAAAATCAGTAAGCAGATTACCAACCGGGAAAGTCAGTCCCTGGACAAATATCTTCAGGAAATTGGCCGGGTTGACCTGATCAGTCCCGATGAAGAAGTAGAACTGGCCAAGCGCATCCGCAACAATGATGCTCAGGCCCTTGAGCGGCTCACCAAAGCCAACTTGCGGTTTGTGGTTTCGGTGGCCAAGCAATACCAAAACCAAGGGCTTACTTTGGGGGATTTGATCAACGAGGGCAATCTGGGCCTGATCAAAGCGGCCCAACGTTTCGATGAAACCCGGGGCTTCAAATTCATTTCCTACGCCGTATGGTGGATCCGGCAGGCCATTTTGCAAGCTTTGGCCGAGCAGTCGCGCATTGTGCGCCTACCGTTGAACCGGGTGGGGTCGCTCAACAAAATGGCCAAAGCCTTTGCCGAACTGGAACAACGCTTCGAGCGGGAGCCGTCGCCCGAAGAACTGGCCGAGGTATTGGAAATTGCTGTGTCGGAGGTGGCCGAAACCATGAAAATCTCGGGGCGGCACATTTCAATGGATGCTCCGTTTCAGCAAGGGGAGGAAAACAACCTGCTCGATGTGATGGAAGATGGGTTGGAAAGTCCGCCCGATTCTGGGCTACTGACCGATTCGCTCCGGCGCGAAGTGCAGCGGGTGCTCTCCACCCTGACCCGGCGCGAAGCCGACGTGGTGGCCTTTTATTTTGGGTTGGACGGCCTGACCTCGCTGAACCTCGAAGAAATTGGCGAAAAGTTCAACCTTACCCGGGAGCGTGTGCGGCAGATCAAGGACAAAGCCATCCGGCGGCTCCGCCATACTTCGCGCAGCCAATCGCTCAAAACCTACTTGTGCTAATTTGGCAAGCACTATTCGTGATCCGACAATGGGTTACTGCTTGTTGCTTGCTGATTTGCCTTCTTCCTCGATCTCCAAACCGATTGGGGGCAAATATTCAAAAGGCAACATATCAGCAATGCCCGACTTGCTCCATTCGCCCGAACTGACAAAAGCATAGGGGTTTTGCAAGTTGCCGTTGCTGTAAAATACCGCCAAGGGAACCGTCATCTGGAGCCAAGAGGATGGGGCCATCCTGAGCCCGTCTTGGAACACCGCCCTGGGGAGATACTCCACCCGGATCGGTTTCTCAAAATGGATGTAATTTTCACCGGGGAGGCCATTGCGCCAGATTTTTTTCAGATCATAGGCAGGGGCCTCCACTTCGCCCTGCGAACTTTGCACCATCTCATACACCCGAAAACCATTGCGCCCCAATTTGTTCTGGGCCAGCGCAAAGAGAAAATGCCGCAATGAGCCCTTGAAAGTTTCCAGCCGCTGTTTTTCCCAATTTTTTTTCTCGCGCTCATTTTTTGGGGTCAGGGCCTCAAAGAAGGTTCGGCCGGCATACCGGAAACCCAACTGCTGCACCAAAAAACCCTCGAGCAGGAAATATACTTTATAGCCCAACGCTCGGTTTTCAATCTCGACCATCTCAGTGGCGGTGACCGAAAAAGTCTTTTTCACTTTATCTTCCTCAAATTGCAAAACCTCGGGATTGATGACCTCACATTTGAGGGCATTGAGCGTGCTCCCGAAGAACACATCGCGGAACGAGCCCAAATGCCGATCGTATTCCTTGGCCTTGAGCCGGACTTCCCGGCGGATCTCGGTGTTGGTCTTGGGCCGCACGGCCACTTCATCCAGTTCGGTCACATTGGGTTTTAGCAATACGCTCAGCGGTTCATTTTCCCCGGCCTTGACCCGGATACCGGCTTTCACGATGGCGAAGCCAACAAAAGAAACAACCAGTTCTTGGTTTCCCGGGGACACGTTTTTCATCACGAAATAACCTTCTTCATCAGTAGAAGTCCCCGATAAACTGTTGCTGATGAATACATTGGCGAATGGAAGCGGCTTTTGGTCGTCGGCACTGTACACGTAGCCGCGCAGGATCCCTTTCACTTCGGTCTGGGCCATGGCCCCATTCAGGCCGAAGAAAAACAAGCTGATAACCCATATATTTTTCATAGCGGTGGGCTTTTGTGAAAAACCATGTTAGTCTGTCTGATAATTAACGCGTTGAGCGTGTTTAGGTTTGTATCCAACACACAACTTGCCTTCAATTTACCAATTGTTGGCTAAATTGGTTGCGTATGGCCCTGAAAACAAGTTAATTTTTTTTGGACTCTATGCAACCTTTGCCCACTGCCCAAGTTCTCCTTTCCGAAAACGGCCTCGATCTGGTGATCAAGGTGCCCAAAAATTTTTCAGTCAAATTGGGCAGCACCAATACCAACAACGCCCCCTGGGTCATGGCCGCCAGCCCCAAATTGGCGCAGTAGCTCACCTATTCGGTGACTGGTCTAAATGGTGTTGCGCTTTCACCAGGGCAGAAGACCGACTGGGGCCTCCGCACGGGCATTATAGTGGCGAACGTGAACGGCGAAGTAGAAATTGGCTGTACTAACTGCACGGTCATTTTGTCGGAAATCACGGGTTCGGCGGCGGCCAGTACGGTGAACGGAGAGAGCAAGGCCATTTTCAAGCACGTAACGGCCAGCAACGTGTCCTTCACCACCCTCAACGGCAGTATCGATGTCACCTTGCCCGCTAATGTGAAGGCCACGGCGATGGTCAAATCGGATCGGGGCGAAATCTTCACTGATCATGACCTGGAAATGGTGCGCGAACAGCCATAGGTGGGAAAGGAAGAGCTTGGGCAAAGTTTATCGGGTCGGCTTGGGCAACTCCATGATGGGCAAGATCGACGGCGGTGGCCCCGAGCTGGTGTTCAAAAACATGAACAAGAATATTTACACCCAAAAATAGAAGTGAGGCTGGCGGGCTGGTGGGTCAAACTAGCCAAACCAGTTCTCAATAACGTATCTTTGCCAAAAAAGTACCAGCATGGAGCAATATGACGTGGTTATTATCGGGGCTGGCCCCATTGGCATGGCGTGTGGCATTGCCGCCCAAAAAGCAGGGTTAAGCTATGCGATCATCGAGAAGGGCTGTTTAGTCAACTCGATTTATCACTACCCAGTCAATATGACCTTTTTCTCCACTTCGGAGCGTTTGGAAATTGGGGGCGTGCCCTTTATTTCGCACGGTGACAAGCCAACCCGCCGTGAAGCCCTGGACTATTACCGCCGGGTGGCTGCGGTCTGGAAACTCCGCCTGCGCCTGTACGAGCGGGTGGAGGAAATCCGGCCCGCCGGTCGCAATGCGCCCATCACCATCAAAACGGACAAGTCGGTTTACCAAACCCTGCATTTGATCTTGGCCACCGGGTTCTACGATCTGCCCAACTGGCTGAACGTGCCGGGTGAAAAATTGTCCAAAGTGCGGCATTATTTTGACGAAGCCCACCCTTATGCTTTCCAAAAGGTGGCGGTGGTGGGTGCGGCCAACTCGGCAGTGGACGTGGCCCTGGAAACCTACCGCAAAGGGGCCGAAGTGACCATGGTGATCCGGGAAGCGAGCATCCAGCCGGGCGTGAAGTACTGGGTGCGTCCCGATATCGAGAATCGGATCAAGGAAGGCAGTATCCGGGCCTATTTCAATTCCGAAATTACTGACATCCGGGAACGGGAAATTGATCTGGCCACCCCCGAAGGCCCGCTCACTTTGCCCAATGATTTTGTCTTGGCCATGACCGGCTACCAGCCTGATTTCACCTTGTTCCGCATGGCGGGGATCCATATTGCCGAAGATGAGCAAATGCGGCCCGACTATGACCCCATCACCCACCAGACCAATCAACCGGGCATCTACTTGGCCGGGGTGGCCTGCGGTGGCCTAGAAACCAACAAATGGTTCATTGAAAATTCCCGGGGTCATGCCGATCAGATCGTGGAGCACATCTTGGCCGGTGGCAACGTGCTAGCCCCATCCCATTAGCCGGGACTTTTGCCACAAAACTTTATTTGGCGAACTGCATCACCATAATGCGCAAAACCTCATCAAACAGCCAAAAGAGGAAGATGCGGAAATGACAAGTCGACGGATAGGGGTGGAAAACCCAATTGAAAACCCAATGAAGTAGTTCGTTTTGCGAAACTAAAACAGAGTAAAACACAAGAAAAGGTTTTTATTCAGGTAGAATTAACCAGTTTTTAAAGAAAATCAATCATTTGATTCTCAATAAACAAAAATTCTGGCAACGTTCAGGCTTTTTCTCTACTCTACCAACCGGATTGCCAAAATTCAGCCAATCGTATGAATCCCTTACCTGCGCCGTTTGATTTGTACCCGGCGGTTGCGGCGGCGCTGGGCAGGAGTCGTGTTGGGCACTAGGGGCTGGGCCGCCCCCCACCCTCGTGGATGGGTACGCGCCCGGGGAATGCCCACGATGGCCAAGTAGTCGGCCACGGCTTCGACCCCGCGCCTGGAGAGTTGATGGTTATGGCTGCTACCGCCCGAGCTGTCGGTGTGGCCCTCAATGGTCAGCTCCCAGTCGGGGTGCGGGGCCAGCACCTTGGCCAAGGTATTGAGTGCAGTTTTGGCCCCGGGCTTTAATTGGGCTTGGTTGTGGTCAAACATCACATCGCCCAGCGTCCAGTCGCCGCCACTGTCCAGCCGCTGCTCCAGTCCGCTCAAATCCAGCGGGACTTCGGGCAGTGGTTGGTTGGCCACGGCGGGGCCGACCACCGGGTGCTCGGTGAGCGAAACGTCATCAATGAAATAATAGCAGTCCCACCAGTTGAAACTGCGCTTGGGGAGAAGTTGATAGTTGACCATGCGAGCTAGGCCAAAGGTGCCGATCACCAACCATTCTTCACTCCCTTGGGCGATGAAACTGCCCTTCACCTCGTGCCATTGACCAGCCGTGGTCACCATGCCATGCTGACTTTCCACACTTTGCAACGTAATGCCCACCAGTTGGTCTAGTGCATTGCCATTGCTGCTCAATTGTTTGTTGTAAATGCGGTAGTTGGGTAGGTCGGCCGCTTTGCTGATCGGCTCAGCGAGGAGAATGGCCCCGATTTTGTCGGTGGCCACGGTCGAGTTTTCGGACCAGCTGAACCAAAAGGCAAAGTCATAGCGGCGGCCCTTGACCAAGGGTTTGACGAGGCGGGTTTGGAGGTAATAGCGGTGGTCGTCGCCATAATTGCCCCTGGGGGCGCCGAAGCCCTTGAGCACCACCATACCACTGCCAGTCCGGGGGTTTTGCTTGCCATAAGGATTTTGCTGGGGCTTGAGGTAGGCCAGTTTGGGGTGGAGGTAGGCGATTTCTCCCGCAACTACTTCGGCCCAACTGTCGGCAACTTGGCCCACCCGCAATTGGGTGGGCAGCGCACCTGGCCGCCAAACCTCAAAACTGGGATTGGGGATCAAGTTTTCGGTTTCTTGGGCTAGGGCATCCCCAATACCTCCCAGCAGTAGGGCAAAGAGATATTTGTAGTTGGCTGACATGCGTTTCGGCCTTGATTTGAAGGGAAATGTCAAACGGCACCGATTGGTTACAGTTTCTGTCTTTTTATTTTCGGGAAATGTTTATTGTGCGGTTACACCTGATATGGTTTACAAGATTGACTTTTTCAAAAGGAATTAAAACGTAAAACCGTTTTTGGAACAGCAAATCGCGTCTTTGGTGTGGTGCGGTTGTTTACTCGGCTTTCTTTTCTGTTAGGCGAGTTTAACAAAGTTATCCTCAAGTTTTACATTAAAATTTATTTCGGCTTTCAGTGCTTTGAATATTTTCAAAATGGTGTCAATTGTTGCGCTATTGGCACTGCTCTCGAGTTTGGAAATTTGTGCTTTTTGCACACCAACCAATTTACCAAGTTCCTCTTGTGTCAGGTGGCGTTGTTGTCTAGCAGATTTGATCATTTTTCCCAATACGTCCATCCTAAGTTCATATTCGTATTCGTCATGGTCAGTTGTCCCGACCTTGCCGATGTATTTTTCCTTTATTTCAGCTAGGGTGTAGGTCTTGGTTTTAGCAGTTCTCATGTGGTTGTTTTTTATTGATTATGAAAGTATTTGTCTTTTAGTCTCACCGTTCGGTCAATTTTTGTTACAGGGACTTTGTCTCACCTCTTTATAAAGTCGCGGGTAGCAACAACCAACGTTTTTTTGTTGTCGGTCTTGTCCCAAAATGCAAGAAGTCTTATTTGGAGGCCTGCGCATTTCGTCCTAAACTCCCAAATATCATTTTGAAGTTTTTTTAAGAGTTTTGGGTCATTTGTCTGTTCAGCAAGGTCAATATTATAAAAGATTTTTTGATGGTCTTTTGATTAAATTTGGTAATAAATTCATTTGCTTCTTCCATAAACCTTGTCTCAAAATATCTCATCGGTAACTACCATTGTTGCGCCACAAAGATGACTAGAGTTTCCAAGTATAGAAACATATATTGCCCACATTCTATAAAACCAATGCCTACGAACTGTACCAAGGGCTGCAAGATTTGGGCGTGCCGATCAAACTGATCATCTATAAAGGTTTTGGCCACGGCATCACCAAGCCCAAGGAACGGCTGGCGGCAATGTGGCACAATTGGCAATGGTTCAACCATTACCTCTGGGGTGAGCCAGTGGAGATGCCAATGGGCAAGTAAGTGCTTGATAATTAAGCTCTTTCGGGGCTGGGCAAGGCAGCCAACAGCGCAAAAAATGCAGCAGGAAGATCCAACGCGGCTAGGCCAACTGGCCGATGGCGATACCCGGATAATGCTTGGCCCACTCACTCAACATCACGGAGTAAGGCAGCTCGGCAAAAGTGCCATAGTCGTGCACGTATTCCATAAACTTGCTGCCATTGGCGTTGTAGGGCTGAAAAATAGAATCGGTTTGCCCATCGAACTCCAGCGGTGCCACGTTCAGTTTTTCGCACAGCCCCAAGTTAAAGGCAGGTGTGGCTTTCACCCAGCGCGCTTGGAGGTACAATTCGGCATATCCATGGAAGACCAATAAGTTGGTGCCCAATTGTTTCTCCAATTTTTCTGTCCCAATATGATTGGTCACGTTGGCAAAGCCGAGCCGGGCCGGGATACCCACTGCCCGGGCACAAGCGGCCAGAATATTGGCCTTGTCGATGCAATGTCCCTCGGGGCGGAGGATTTGGGCACTCGCCCGAAATACTTCCCGCTGAACCCCAATGGGATAGGGATTGTACCAAAAACCATCTCGGACGGCCTTGTAGAGGCAGCCAGCCTTGGTCAGGTCGTCGTCCTCTTTCCGGGTGTGGGCCTGGGCATACGCCAAGACGGCTTTATGGGTGGAGTCAGTAAAAAAATTGGGCGCAAGGTACGGTCCTAACAACATGGCAACGGCAGTTTTTGGAATAAAATAGTGTGGCAAGCCCCCAAAACGGCCAATCTCACAAATCTTGGCGTAAATTTACACCTCAATTGGTGTTTAAACAGCATTTCTATGCGTTTCTTTCTTCTGCTAATGTGCTGGTGGGCCATTGGCTGCCAACCCCGCCCCTCGGGCCAAGCCTCATCCTCGTCCTCGCCCCCAGCCCAGTCACCCAACGCAGCATTGCTGGCCGATGTGCAGATCCTTGCCTCCGATAGCTTGGAAGGCCGCCTCACTGGGGCACCCGGTGGGCTGCGGGCCCGAAACTACCTTGCCCGCCGTTTCAGCGAATTGGGCCTTAAACCATTTGGCGAAAATTATTTTCAATTGTTTGACTTTCAAAACAAGAAGTTGACGTTCCACGGGGCCAATTTGGTGGGATACATCGAGGGCAAGAAACACAATGATATTTGTCTGGTCATTACTGCCCATTATGATCACTTGGGCGTGCGCGATGGCAAAACGTTTTATGGTGCCGATGACAATGCCTCTGGAGTGGCTACCCTACTGGCCATGGCGGCCCACTTTGGCCAGCATCCGCCCGATCACCGGGTCATTTTTGTCTCGCCCGATGCCGAGGAACTGGGCCTGCGCGGATCCAACTACTTTGTGGAGCACCCGCCCGTTCCACTGGATCAAGTGGCACTCGCCATCAACATTGACATGATCAGCCGCAACGACAAAAACGAACTGTATGCCTGTGGTCCCTCCCATTTCCCATTTTTGAAAACGCTGATGGCCCAAAATACCAAAACGTATGCCGCAACGCTGCGTTATGGCCATGATCAACCCGGGGGAATGCCCGGCGAGGACTGGTCCCAAGCCTCGGATCACGGGCCGTTTTTCCGAAAAGGCATCCCATTTATCTATTTTGGGGTAGAAGACCATGCCGACTACCACCGCCCCACCGATACTTTTGCCAATATTCAGCCCGCCTTTTTTCAGGCTGCAGTAAGCATGGCAGTGGATCATGTGGCCTTGTTGGAAAAGCAATTAACGGCTATCCAAGCGGAAAAAATAAAACTGGGGAAATAGATTCGTCCCCAGCACAAAAAGCTTTTGGGGGATTAAGGGCTGATTGTATGTCTTGCAAATGTATGATCCCAAAATTCAACCAAAACCAATATTATCAAGTATATTATCACCTATCGTTCACCAATAAAATTGACAACCCAACCGATGAGAACCCGGTTATTATCTTTGATGAATTTAGTGGCTTTGGCCGCTGGCCTTTGGTTGCTTGGCTGCAAACCCGATCAAAAAATGGCGGAGACCAAGCCCAACTCCTCTCCCACCTTGTTTAAGGTGGGTGGAAAAGCAGTCGCGCTCAGTGAGTTCAAGTACATTTATGAGAAAAACAACGTCAGTGACAGTTTGGCCTACTCAGAAAAAAATGTGCGTGACTATCTCAATTTATTTGTTAACTTCAAGCTCAAAGTGGCCGAAGCCCAACAACTGGGAATGGACACCACCAAAGAGTTTTTGGGCGAATACAATGACTACAAAAAGCAATTGGCCCGGCCTTTCCTGACCGAAAACTCAATTACCGATAAAATGGTGAAAGAGGCGTATGATCGATTGAAGGAAGAAATCAAAGCCTCGCATATTTTGGTTCAGATCCCCCGCGAAGCTGAGCCGAGCGACACCTTGGCCGCATTCAACAAAATCTCGGCCTTGCGCCAGCAAGTGCTGGCCGGCACCCAGTTTGATGAGCTGGCCTACCAAAGCTCCGAAGATCAATCGGCCAAGGATAACCGGGGCGATCTGGGCTATTTCACGGCCCTGCAAATGCTGTATTCGTTTGAAAATGCGGCCTACACCACCAAAGTTGGGGAGGTGTCCCCAGTGGTGCGCACCCAATTTGGCTACCATATCATCAAAGTCGCCCAACGCCGCCCCTCCAACGGTTCGGTACGGGTGGCGCACATCATGGCCCAGTTTGGC
>Ga0105045_10001346_pt1 | contig 19976 bp, 18 predicted proteins | sample MAT02_FD_78089 | JGI IMG/M metagenome (GOLD analysis project Ga0105045, IMG submission 78089) | Freshwater microbial communities from Lake Fryxell liftoff mats and glacier meltwater in Antarctica - MAT-02 (megahit assembly) | ecosystem: Environmental > Aquatic > Freshwater > Ice > Liftoff... | reverse complement strand
GCGGAAATGAATCTCCGTTAAATCGGCGGCAGGCACTTGGCAGGCTGCAAAGTTCGTGTTTGTACTGTCGGTTTTGATCGGATATGCTATGGAAAACTTGAAATCCCGAGGTGAATTTCGGGCAACTAACCAAGATTTTGACTCCTTCCTCCCTTTCTTTAGCAACAAATAAATAAAATGGCTAGTTTATCCATTCCAGAACAAAATCGCACCGAAACCGATCCTGATCAAATCCGCGCTGTTTTGACTCCGCTAGGGGTTTGGTACGAGAAGTGGGAAGTGGAAGGGCGATTGCCTGCAAACCCGACTAACGAAGAGATTCTTGAGACTTACGCTCCTGAAATCGAACGACTTAAGTCGAGAGGCAATTTCGTAGCGGCCGACGTTATCAATGTTTACCGAGAGACTCCTGGCTTGGATGCGATGTTGGCTAAATTTAACAAAGAGCATACTCACAGCGAAGATGAGGTACGATTTACCGTTTCAGGTAAGGGTGTCTTTCATCTTCATCCCGAAGGTGGCCCGGTGGTCGCTGTCACCGTTGAGAGCGGCGATTTAATCAATGTCCCCAACGGTATGAAGCATTGGTTCAATCTCTGTGACGATCGCAACATTCGGTGCATCCGTTTGTTTGAAGACGCGAGCGGTTGGACTCCTCATTACGTGGATTCTGCTGTTCACGAAAACTATGCACCGCTTTGTTTTGGACCGGCCAATCATTTGAAAACGGCAACGGCAGATTCAGAGCGAATAAATTCGGGTATTCGGCCTGTCATTCAAGTGTAAGTCGCACTTCCTACTAAAAATTTTTGGGTGGCGTATTGCAAACAAGTGACTGGCAGATGACATCCGTTCCCCGCGGTATATTGCTCGACATCGAAGGCACGACGTCTAGTATCGAGTTCGTTTATAGCGTCATGTTTCCGTTCGCCCGGCAGGGATTGCGAGCCTGTATTGAACGGGTCGGTTCGGATTTGGACTTGCAAAATGCAATGCGACAAGTCTCTAAGGATGCTGGTCATGGCGACGACTTTGAAGCTTGGCTTGGGGCTTTGAATGATTCGGCGTTCGTCGACCGCACAGTTGAACACTTGTTGGGATTGATGGATAGCGATAGCAAGTCGACTGGATTGAAGAGCTTGCAAGGGATGATTTGGAAATCGGGATTTGAATCGGGCGAGTTGAAGTCGCACTTGTACGATGATGTGTATCCAGCGCTTCTGCGGTGGTCGCGACGTGAGATCGACATTCGCATTTATTCATCTGGTAGTGTGGTTGCGCAGAAGCTTTTTTTTGGCCATACGCCATTAGGCGACTTATGTCATTTCTTCAAAGGCTTTTACGATACTACTATGGGTGGCAAGCGAGAGTCGATTAGCTATCAAAAGATTGCTCTAGAGTTTGGGATCGACGCGAGTTCGATTGTTTTCTTCAGTGACAATGTGGCAGAAGTCGATGCCTCGTCGCAAGCTGGAATGATCGCCGTTGCTGTCGTCCGGCCCGGTAACTCGCCCTTACCCTCCGATTTTGCCGGCCCAAGTGTCGATTCCTTCGCATCGCTTTGGTAGTACGTTTCTTTGCTCCTTGCCTGACACTTAGTCTCTCCTAACATGAAATCGCTATTGGAGCGATATGCTTGACGAGCGTCGAAATGAGAACGACTGATGACGCTTGGCATGTTAGTTGCTTCCTTCATGGGACGAAGGTTTTGTCTCTCGACGATAAGTTGCTTTACGGCGACTAGGTGGTTTGAGGGGCTGAAAAATGCAGGGATGGTAGTGCGATCCGAAGGTCGTACTCAAGTCTCAATAGTAACTTGATCTCCTATCAACGGCATGATGCTAGTTGTCGACCGGCGTGATCAAGAATTCATGGAAGGGGGAAGTGGATCATGGGAGCAATGTTTTTGATCTTGTTGGCAAGTGTGAATGGATTGTCGTCAGTTAGTTTCGACGTTCAACCAATCATTCCTGCGACAACTGTCGTCACATCTAACGTGCAACCGCAGATTCCCGGGAGCCGGTTTGTCCAGATTCGTCTAGATATTAATTCGATGGTTCCGCCTGAGTTTCGAGGCGAAGTCGTTGAATCGGTTGTTCAAGTTTCGACTCGAAGCGAATGGGTACAAGTTGCCGACTATTGGCCAAAGACTGAGTTAGCGACGAGCATCCAAGGCTCTCTCGAAGTCGCCAAAGACTTTGATCAACAACGTGAGGCATCTATCCAAGGCATTGCTGCCTATCCTGGCATTGGCAATGCCAGGGGCCACGCTTTCTTTCAAGACAATCTCAAGCTAAGTGTTCAATATAACCAGCAACCTCCGATGCATCTCTTGACTGCGGCGGGAACGATGGATCGTCGATCGGGTGCTTATTTTAAAATGAAATCGACACCGCAAGCAGTGTTAGAAGGTTCACGAACATTCGAATTGATGCTTGAAGTACCGCAGTCTTGGCGTGGAGATATCTTGGAAGTTCGGATGAGCGCTTACGGCAAGAAGGCTCAGAAGAAGTCCGCAAAGTACCAAGAAGTCGGCGAAGGTCACTTTCTTATCGCAGTCTATGCCGATGGCGATATCGAGGCCGCTGAAATGGCAATGCGGTTCGTTCAGCAGTTGTCGCAGCTGCGAACGGTGGCGAATCAGTTTGCGAAAGCCGTTGAAAAAACGATGTTTCCAAGCCCGGTACATAAGCTGGGAAGAGCTTTGGATATCTACGAACCGCATATTCCCATGAACTATTTGGATTTATGGATATTCGGGAAAGATCAGGCCCAGCCGATTGCCCGGCTTCCAGTCGACTTGCGAGTCGCCATGCTGGATTACGCCGAGATGAAATATGCGATGGAGCTACTAGCCTCGGGTGGGATTATTTCGATCGCTCAGCGACCAACGCATGTCGCTTTAAAAGTACCTTTGCCGGACACCTATCCGGAGGCTCCAGCAACCGCCAACGAATCGGCATTTCGATAGACTGCGGAAGCTTTCCGGCTTTGTGCAGATCGATGTTTTCTAGGTTTCGTACTGTACCTTGCCGTACTTAGAAGCTCGACTGATCTTATCCATGCTGTAAAGGCCTGCTAGAACGAATTCGACGCATGAAGCTCGGACAGCTGGATTTTCGGTCGCGTTGACTTCGAAGGCTTTTTCCCAAACTGGCGGGACATGCTTGAGTCGTTCTGCGTAGGCCTCGCTTGGCAGCATATCGCCGACTTCGACGCGAACGCCTTTACTAAATATCTCGGCAATTTCACCAAGCCCGAATTCTTCGACGTACTGCTGGAAGATCGTTTTAATTGCGTTGGCTAGAAGCGAGTCCAAGATCTGTCGTTCGTTCATTTGATGGCTTCCCATCAAATCGACCTCTAGCTTCCCGAGCGACGACGAATAAATATGACCGAGATCGCTGATCCGCGGTACGGCCAGCGATTCACCTAGCACAACCGCCCTCTGGCGTGCCGACGCGATCATCGTGCGATAGTTGGACAGTGAGAACCGAGCCGATACGCCGGAGGCTTGATCGACATACTTGCTCTTACGAGCTTGTAGCGTTATTTCTTCTATAATCTCACACATGAAGTATGGGATTTGAACCGGATATTCACCGTCGAGCGGAAGCCCTGCTTCTTGCTGGAGAATTTGAATGCCGAGTGCTCGCTCGCGGGGGTAGTGCGTTTGGATGAGCGAGCCGATTCGGTCTTTTAATTGAGGGATGACCTTGCCGCTTCGATTGTAGGTCGAAGGGTTGGCAGAAAACAAAATCATGATGTCCAAATCAAATCGGATCGGGTAGCCGCGGATCTGAACATCACGTTCCTCAAGGATATTAAACAGTCCGACTTGAACGAGTTCGTCCAATTCGGGAAGTTCATTCATTGCGAAGATGGCTCTGTGCATTCGTGGAATCAATCCGAAGTAGAGAGCTTCTTCGGTCCCCATCCCTGTTCCACCCGTTAGCCTCGATGGATCAATTTCGCCAATGATGTCGGCAAACTTAGTACCAGGGCTCAGCCTTTCCGCGTATCGTTCGTCGCGATGCCACCAAGCGATAGAAACTTCCGTTTCCGCGTTATCAGCGATATAGCGTTTCCCTTGACCGGTGATCGGTTGATAGGGATCTTCGTGTACGGGGCAACCGGGAATGTTGAGGTAAGGGACGTATTCATCCATGAATCGAACTAGCGTTCGCATGAGTCGGCTCTTGGCTTGCCCTTTTTCGCCCAAAAAAAGCATGTCATGCCCGGCAATGATTGCGATATTGATTTCGGGTATGACGGTGTCATCGTACCCCACAATCCCAGGGTAGAGCGGTTCATCGGCTGCGAGCATTTTAATAAAATTATCGCGTATCTCTTCTTTGACCGATTTTGTTGTCCATCCGCTCGCACGAAGTTCTGCGAGGGTTTTAGGAAACGAAGCAGTCAGGTCGGTTGTTTTTGAGTCCGTCGAAGCCATTGTCATCCGCGATATTCTCCAAAAAGTCTGGAAATCCTGTTTATTTGCCTGGGAGACCAAATTTTTGTCACCCAAGGTATGCTAGTAGAGAGTCAACCAAGATTGTAGCGGACCTGTTATAACCTGGGGCTTTCTTTTGTTTAGTATCGCCGTCTTCAAAGCGTCATAAAATATTGATAGAGAGCTCGCAAAATCCGCTTATCAAATCCGTTCGTCGGCTTCATCAAGCCAGCGATCGAAAATCGCTAGGACTTTTTTTAGTCGAAGGGACTCACTCGGTTGAGGAAGCCCTGGCAGCGCATTGGCCGCTCGAGTCTGTTTTTTATACAAAGCGATGGATGGACCGCGGCGAAATTGGGTTAGACAAATTCAATCCGAAGGTTCGATGTGAGCAAGTTTCGGAGGGAGTCCTCAAATCGTTAGCGACAACCGAGCAACCGGACGGCGTCGTTGCCGTCGCGTTGTTCAAACCGAGCGAAGAAGGTTTTAGAAAGTTCTTACGACCACGATCGCTTGCGGTGGCGGTGGACGCACTTCAGAGCCCTGGCAACCTTGGCACGTTGATCCGTAGTTCGGCGGCCGCCGGAGCAGATGGCGTATATCTCGGTGCGGGAAGCGTTGAAGCGGCTAACCCGAAGGTCATTCGTGCTTCGGCTGGCCTTTGGTTTCGTACTCCTCCACGCCCTGTCGAGTTACCGCCATGGTTAGCCAAATGCAAAACCGACGGTATGCAGGTTCTTTTGGCAAAATCGGGTGGAAGAACCTTTTGGGAGTTTGATTTGAAACGACCCACAGTATTCCTACTTGGCAATGAAGGGGGCGGCGTCTCGCGGGAGATTGAATCGCTTGCAGACGATACCATATCGATTCCAATGCAACCGGGAGTGGAATCGCTAAACGTCGGGATGAGTGGAACCCTGCTGCTTTACGAGGCAGCGAGGCAGCGTTTGAAATCTACGTGAACGAATGGCGTGTGAGGGTATTAAATCGATATGAGAATTGGAATATTCGGTGGCTCTTTTGACCCGATTCATATGGGGCACCTTTTGATTGCCGAGGCCGCGATTGAGCAACTACAACTCGATCGGCTTATCTTCATGCCTGCGGCACAATCGCCTCTCAAAACAGATATTGTCCCCGAAGATTCAAAGGCACGAATTGATATGATTCGACTTGCCATTGGCGGGCACCCGCGGTTTTCCCTTGACGATCGTGAGATTCGACGAGGTGGCATTAGCTACACGGTTGATACTCTCGCTGAGATTACTTCGCAGCCGACATCTATCCGCGATGAAGCAGATGCTTTAATCGACCAACAAGTAAGCCAATGGTTCCTACTGATTGGTGCAGATTCGTTGGCTGATTTTCCGCGATGGAAGTCGCCAGAAGTGATCCTTCGTTTAGCATCGCTGGCGGTGGTTGTGCGAGGCGGCCAGCCCGCATTGAACTGGAGCGTACTGAACCAATACCTAGAGGCTGGATCGATAAAGGGAATCCAAGCGAATGCGATTGGGATGCCTCAGATAGAAATTAGTAGTCGCGATATTCGGGCTCGTATCGGATCTGGACGAAGCATTCGCTACATGGTTCACCCAGCAGTTGGTGCGTACATCGAAGCCAAGCAACTGTACCACTCGCCTCCAAGAAAGCACTAGTCACGCTGCAGCATCTTGTTTAAAGCAACAAGACTCACAGAGAGTGTCGGACGCGTCTGAAGATAGGTCTCCCACCAACCAACTACGACCTTCGCTATAATTTTTTTCTCGCCGATCGATCCGTCGGGTTGAAGTTTCCAAAGATCGATCGCTTTGGTGATCGTCGCTTCATCACATCGACAGAGTTCAAGTACTTCACCCGCAGCAAGGGTGCACATCATCATAGCGATACCGACCGTTTTTGAAAGGTGCGGAAGCGGCAGCTCGGTGCATTCGGCAAGCGACTCTGTTGCGAGTTGACTCGCCAACCATGCGACACGAAGAACTTCTGGGAGTTCTGGTGTTACGTTCGTAAGCATGGCTTCTAAAAGAATTACACGACAAGCAGGATACGCAATACCCGTTCCCCCAAGAATCGGTTGCACCAAGACTACCGTTGCACTGGGGACGAGCCATTCGGGTTGCGTTAGTCGCTTGATGTGGGCCATTAATCCACGTCCGAAACCTGACCAATACTCTTGAATGGGGCGACCGCGAAGCACCAGTTGGTCATCCAGCTTGGAATACATCAACCGATAACTGGCTTCCAACTCACGTAACTCGCGATCGTACGATTCAATGAGATTGGGCGTGCCCTCCATCGCTCCCAATTGGGAGCATGCAGCTTCAAGTAGTCTCGTCCAATAGACTTTGGGTGAGAAATCGCGTTGGGCTTCGAAACGAGCTTCGAGCATGCATGCGGATTCAATGAAGGAGTTACGGCTTATCGGATCCTGCGCGGGAAGGATCAAAGCAGCCTCAGAAAGCGTTCGCGGACTTCCCGACAAATCGGGAAAATCCCTTTCCGTTGCCTCCATAATCTGCCGAGCCGCGTGAATTGCGCTGGCTAGGACACTTGTTTTCCAAGTTAGTGTTATCATACTGGTCAAACGGTTTACGTCCCACGGCCCAGTTCGTCAACCGGGCTCCTCGGGTAATCGAGGCAACGGGTAATCGATTCAAACAGTGGCCTTCGTGGTAAATTCTTGAGAGCGTTAAGGGTTTTGTAGTGATAAAGACATCGGGTCTGACCAAAAAATATGATGACATGTACGCCATCAAGGATATCGATCTAGATCTTCAAGCTGGAGACTTGTTCGGATTTATCGGTCCTAACGGTGCCGGCAAGACGACGACGATGAGAATTATCGCAACGTTACTCGAGCCGACGGAAGGCGAAGCGTACGTCTGCGGGTATTCGATCTACACCCATCCGAAGGACATTCGACGACTGGTCGGGTATATGCCAGACTTCTTCGGCGTTTACGACGACATGACGGTGATTGAATATCTCGAGTTCTTTGCGGCTGCTTACAAAATTTCAGGGCCTAAACGACGCCAACGATGCGATGAGATGCTCGATGTGGTCGACTTGGACTTCAAACGCGATGCGTACGCGAATACGCTTTCGCGTGGGCAAACGCAACGACTTGGATTGGCTAGAGTTCTATTGCACGATCCTCAGGTGCTGCTACTCGACGAACCCCTTAGCGGCCTCGATCCACGAGCTCGGATCGAAATGCGAGGATTGATGCGGCGTCTTGGTGGAATGGGGAAAACGATTATCGTGAGTAGTCATATTCTTCCCGAACTAGCGGATGTTTGTAACAAGGTTGGAATCATCGATTCGGGAGTATTAAAGGAGAACTCGAACGTGTTGGATGTCATCCAGAAGGTTCGTCCGCAATTAGTGATCCTCGTAGAACCCGCCCAAGGCGACCAATTGGATCGTACACAAATGATCTTGGCAGCGCAGGAGCAAGTTGAATCGGTGATTAGGGTGCTCTCAAAACTGAAGGTAACCCTCAAGCTCGGCCAGACCGACGCTTCGCCAATTGCGACAACCCTGATCCAGTCCGGAATTGCTATCAAACATTTTGCGGAAGAAGAAATCAATCTCGAGTCTGCTTTCATGGCTCTCACTAAGGGGGCCGGCGTAAAGATATAAATTTGTGTCGCCCTAGATCGTCCTTCAACTTCATTTCTTCGTTAAAGTCTGCCGAAAAGAGCCGTATGCTCTCAATTGCGACCACTGCTTTAACTGCGATACCTGCGACTCACCTTATCAGTAAGTTAGCAGGCACTGTTGCGGACGCAGGTCACGATTTTTTGCATTCTTTGAATGATCCGCAGACCGAGAAGGACTCGCTTGACGTATCGGCTTCCGCCGCCAAAAAGCCAACGGGTACCGGCACGCCGTCCCAGCCTGCCAGTCTCGCCGAACTCCTGAAATCGATTCAGAGCTTGATCGCAAACCTGAGCGATGACGCTAGTGATACTGTCATCATTGAGTCGCTCTCCGAGAGCGAAGTCAGCGTTACTGGAGATGAACCCTTGGCAAGTTCAATTAAAGAGTGGACTAAACTACATCCTGAATGGGTTCAGGACTGGTATTCCCATCAATCAAGTGGCACCAGAGATGCGGGGCGCAGAAACACCAATCTCTCGGCTGCAATCACGGCGATATCTGTCAGATTCAATGCTCCAGTCGCCTCAGACTAAAGCAGGTGTCACAGTAGCAGGTGTCACAGTAGCAGGTGTCACAGTAGTTATAGTGGCAAGAATCGCCAGGACTATGCCGGACTATGTGAGGACTATGTGAGGGCAGCCATGATCTTGGGTTGGGTCGCTTCGCGACGGTCAAACAAAGCGGTCCGTTTTCCTTCGGAGAGAACCAGGATTCGGTTGCTAAGTGTCAGAAGTTCAGGAAGCTCGCTACTGGTGACAATCACCGAGAGGCCTTCCTCGCAGAGCGATCGAATCAATCGGTACAACTCCGCTTTAGCTCCAACATCTACGCCACGTGTCGGGTCATCTAGCAACAGAACCTTGGGGTTGGTAAGCAACCAACGGGCGACGATACACTTCTGTTGGTTGCCACCGCTCAGGGTAGTAATCGGTGTGCGAAGAGAAGCCGTCTTGACTTGAAGTTTGTCGACCATCGCGGAAGCTAGTTTTGATTCTCGCGATGGCCTCAGGAACCAGCCACTGGCTGCCCTTTTGAGGCTGCAAATCGTAATGTTGCGACCAACATTCATCTTCGCCAACAAACCCAGTCGCTTACGATCTTCGGTAACAAGAGCCAGTCCGGCACGACATGCCTCAGAAGGATGGCGCGGGGCGATGACTTGTCCGTCGAGTGTAATTTGGCCAGTCGGAGCGATGTGGGTTGCTCCAAAGAGTGATTCGAGGAGTTCTGTTCGACCGGCTCCCATCAAGCCAGCAATACCAAGTATTTCACCACGATAAAGTTCAAACGAAACATCTTTCAGGCGATAGCCTCGAGCGTGGCCAGGCCAGGCAAGCGATAGTCCCTCAACCTTCAAGATAACATCTCGATTGTGATTTTCCGACGATCCTGTTCGACTTGCTATCTCCACGGACTCGAGTTCACGACCGACCATCAAAAGAGTGATCTCTTGCGCGGTTGTCGCCGATGTGTTCAAAGTTTTAATGAATTGGCCATCGCGCAGAACGGTAATTCGAGTCGACAGGTGAAAGACTTCATCCATCTTGTGAGAGATATACAGAATCGTCGTTCCGCTGGCTCGCAGTCGTTCGATGACACGATAAAGCCTAGCAACTTCCGGTTCGGTGAGCGCACTGGTCGGCTCGTCCATGATCAGAATCCGACTCCGGAGACTAAGGGCTTTCGCGATTTCAATAAGCTGTTGGTCACCGACGCGAAGTGAACCCGCCAACAGAGTCGGTACGATATTGCATTCGAGGCTTAATAAGAGCTCCTTTGCTTGAGCATTCATACGTCGATCATCGCGAAGTCCCAATGGAGTTTGAAGCTCGCGTCCCATGAAGATATTCGCGGCTACTGAAAGCTGTTCTACGAGGTTCAGCTCTTGATGAATGATACTGATACCTGCTGCTTCCGCATCGCGAGTACTCGCGAAGTTCGCTTTCACTCCGTCGAGCTGTAATTCGCCGTCATAGAACGTGATGACTCCAGAAAGAATCTTCATTAAAGTACTTTTTCCAGCACCATTTTCACCGCAGATCGCATGCAATTCGCCCGGTGCGACCTCAAATGAAATCTGATTCAACGCGCGAACCCCGGGAAAAGATTTCCCTACTTGCTTAAGCTGAATGATCGGTTGACTGCTAGCGGATGGCATACAGAGATTGGTCTCTCAATCGAGTTGCTATTGACGTGATTCGAAGAAACGATAACCCAGCATAAGGCCCGCCATAGCGATCGACGAAATCGAACCAACCGTTGCACCCGACGTGGTTGCTACGAGAAAGCCTGTTAAGGATGCTAGAATTATGATCGCCAGCAGGCCGAGAGGTCCAGCGAATAGCTTCCGACCGGCTGCTCGGGAGGATTTGTATTGGCTTAGAGTCACTGCGAGCACCACTACTACGCCGACAATGATCCCTTGCCAGACGTCAGCACCTGTCTTGATGATCTTTGCAACGGCATCGATCACCGTTCGCAAAAACAAGGCGCCCATGACTGTCCCCGCGACCGTTCCAATGCCACCTTGTAAAGAGCAGCCACCAACTACAGCCGCAGCGATACCGTTCAGCTCGTGTCCAACCGCTTGCGTTACCGGCGCTGAAACACCTTCGTTCGCTAGATAAAAAATCGACGCGAGGCTGGCTGTCATCGACCCAAATACGTAAGCAAACCATTTTAGCCGGTCCGTTCGAAGTCCGCTGAGTAGCGCCGCTTGTTCATTGCCGCCCATCGCATAAAGATGCCTGCCTAGAATCGTACATCCTAGTAGAACTGCCGTGAAAATGGCGAGTAGCATGGCGGTCACTATCCATATCCAAACATTTTCCCGCAAGTAATCGGTAAAGAATGGTTGTTCGATGGGGATCTGAGATTTCTTTGCCGACAATAGCAGGCTTGTCGTCGACTCGCCGAGTATTCGTGCCAGCGATCGTAAACCGACCAACGTAGCAAGCGTCGCGACGAAAGGAGGGAGCCCGACCGAGATAATCAGCCAAGCATGGAGACTTCCCACTAAGAACCCTGCAGTGAGACCGGCGAAGATACCAGCACTAATGACGACCCATTGCGGTGTAGGCGCTTCGGTGGTGCCTAGGCTTTGAAATGCCAGCATCGTGCAGGCGATCACGGTTCCCGAAAATGCGATCATCGAACCTGCCGAAAGATCGATACCACCGCTGATGATGATCACCGATGCTCCGAGTGCAAAGATCGTTAGCAATGAAGCATTGCGAAGAACATCTATCGCGCTGGTCCCTGGATACTCGAGGTAGCTTCGACTGGTGTCGAGAGCGATTGTTGTACCGACGATCGCTATGATGGCGAAGACAAGTGCCAACTCGTTACCGCGAATCGCGAGAAGAATACTAAATTTATTCACGATCTTCGAGTTGCCGATCATTAGGAACTCTTAAGATTGTACTTAGCCAGCCACGCTTGAAATTCGGTCAATGTCATGAACTCGACAATTTTGGGATCAAACTGCTCCTTCTTGATCCTAGTCTCGTTGTCAGATACCACTAATCGCAGACCGGTTGTGAAAACATCAGCGGTTGGTAGCTCGCTGATCGGTGTGTTTCGATTGGGGAACATGCTGTCGATGGTTGCTTCGTCTTTTTCGATCATGGCCGTCAGCAATCGAGCTGTTTCAAAGCCCATCATGAATGGATTTTGAACCACCATCGCATCGATGCGCCCCTTGGTCATATCGGAAATGGCTTCAGCCTGCGCATCAAAGGTGACAACCGTGATGTCCTTTCTCAAGTCAGACGAATCAACAATCTGAGCGATAGCGGGAGCGTTGTAAGCCCATATTCCAATCAAAGCGACCAGATCTACCCGATGGTTGTTGATCGCATTGCGAACGTTGTCTCTTGCCCGTGAAAGGTCCATTTCGTCGCTCATTCGGTCCTTCTCTGTGTAGGCTTCGCCGAGAGCCTCACGGACGCCATCCATCCGATCACTCGCGTTATCAACATCGGTGAAACCGGCGAACTGAACATAACCACCTGATTTCTTCTCTCTGGCCTCTAGCAAAATCTTAGCTGCTTGTCCCAGTACACGTCCCCCAACGATATTGTCCGTACCAAGGTAAAAACTCCGCGAGTCGCGATACTTGGTTCGTTCAATGTCGCTATCGACCGTGATGACCGGGATGCCTTTGGCACGGAGCTTACTTAATTCGCCAGCGATGACGGCGTTGTTAGAATTGATCACGGAGATAGCAACTCCAGCTACATCGGGCTGGGATTGCATCTGACGCAGCTTGTTGATCTGTCCTTGTAGAGTCCCATCGTTCACGTCCATGACCGCTTGAAGCCCTTTGTCAGCGAGCTTCAGCTTCTCGTTCCCATCGTTGAGTCCACTTCGTAGCACGTCCCAGTAAGGATCGTCGCCGTTGGTGATGAAGACGAGTCGCTTCAGGCCGGTGGCGGCAGGGGCAGAACGAATCGCGGCGGACTCGGAACTAGGTGCGGCGTTCGGGGCAGGTAGTTTGGATGGTGCACAGCTCGTTAGAAAAAGCCCGACAGTCATTAAAGGCAAAAAAGCGAACGGTGAGGAACGGGACAGTTTCATAGAAGGAGGCATAGAGGCAGACTTTCTCACAACGGAGTAGTGCTAAGGCGGAGGAACAGGTCCAAATGGATCCTGCGTATCTTAATTTTCAAACTCCAGAGTTACAAGCATCGTTGAGCATCTAAATCGAACCAGGAGCCCTGTGTTCGTTTCTTTCTCATAGAAAACGAAGATGAGATCAAGGCGGGAGGGTGAGGCTCCTGCCGAGCTTGCGGCCCCATGGCTCGGCAGGAGCCTCGACCTCCCGATTGCAAATCAATCTAACGCACTGGCGATCAGCGAGGAATGTCGAAAAAAGGTGCTATCTAGTCGAAGGACTCAAGAGCAGACGGAAAACTTCCAGACTGAATATCGAATTGGAATTCGGCGATTGCTTTCCTCGTTATGTCGGCGACGTCGGCGTATTTGCGAACGAACTTGGGCGAAAGTTTTTCTGTCATTCCTAGAAGGTCATTCACCACCAAGACTTGTCCATCGCAATCCGGTCCCGCTCCGATACCGATTGTCGGGACATGCAAAGATTCCGTAACTTCTTTTGCGAGAGATCTCGGAACGCACTCCATGAGCACCATGAAAGCACCTGCTTCTTGTGCTGCTTGAGCGTCCTGCATTAGCCGTGCTGCGTTGCGTTGTACGCGATAGCCGCCAAGAGCATGGACACTTTGAGGACGCAGCCCGATGTGAGCAATCGTGGGAATTCCTGCGTCTACCAAAGCTGCGATCGACTCGGATTGCTCATGACCACCTTCCATCTTTACAGCATGGCAAAGGGTTTTCTTCATGATTTTGGAAGCCGCTTTCAGAGTATGAGACACGCCGCGCTGTCCCACCGGAAACGGTAAATCCACGATAACCATCGCATGCTCGGCGGCTCGCGCCACCATTTCACCGTGATAAATCATCTGGGCCATCGTGACGGGCACCGTTGTTTTACGTCCCTGAACTACCATTCCCAAAGAGTCTCCGACTAACAAACAGTCGACGCCAGCTTGGTCTAAAAGCCTCGCCATGGAATAGTCATAGGCAGTCAACATTGAGATTTTCTCGGCGTTTTTTTTCTTCTGCTGAAGCGTGCGGACGGTAATTTGGGTAGGAACGTCGGTCATGAAATCGGTTTTCGGAGGAGAGTAATCGCAGAAAAGCCCCAATCCTGTATCAGAATGCTTTATGATAATCCAAGAAGGTTGATTTAGGCCAATGTGTATCTCGGGAGACAGAATCAAATGTTTTTCAAAAAGAGAAATTCTCGGAATTGGTATTTGGATTTTCGGCAATTGCGAATAGGTCTGTCTTTGCTGCCATTAGCGACCTTGGTTTTCTTACCGATTCAGGTTCAAGCACAAGCGACGGTCGAGCTTGCCGGTACCTTGGATGCGGCTCAGGGAGATCTGGTTCGGTTGAAAGATCCGCAAGGAAATGTTGTGATGGCAACTGTCGTTAAAGGGAGGACGGTCATTACCTATACGGGAACCGCAAACCGCGGAGTTCTCAGACCAGGCTCATTCATTCGCTTCACACAGGCCGCTGGAGCGGATGGCATGTTTCTCACGCCAATCCGGAGCGTTGAACTTTATTTCCCCAGCCCTGCTGTCATCAACCGACGCGCGTCACCTGTTGAAATGTCGCTGACGCACCCTGGGGTCTATTACATGGCGGCTATCACTGCCCCAGAACCGGGAGGTTCTCTTAACCCCGATGTCCGCGTAGTTGGAAGAATCGTGGCGATGGAAGGCAATTCGATAGCCCTGCAATGCGGTGACAAATCGTTAAAGCTAGAAATGGATCCAGACTATCACGTAACGCTGAATGCGACTTCGCTCGAATGGGCTCAATCGGGCGACACCATTCAAGGCACCGCGATGTTCAACCCAGCGAATGGCCAGCTCATCATTCAAGGACTTAATGTGCAAGGTTCAAAGCCAGTAGGGCCACTGCAAGCGGCGGCCGCACCGGGGGGCGATAAGAAACCAATTGCGGAAAAGAAGATGACTGCTAAAGAAAAGGCGAAGGCGAAGAAAGAAGCAGCTTTGGCCAAAAAGAACCAGAAATCCATCAAAGATTCGCTTCCTGCTTCGGATACTCTCGCACCCCAGCCAGAAGATGCAGCAGAACCTGAGACGGCAATACTTGCGGAGCCTACACCTGAGGAGCCTACACCGGAACAGTAAATGCAGTTTGGAGACTTGCTTTTCGAGTTGATAAAGAGTGAATCATTATTGCGATGTTACTGAGGACTTAATCATGAAGCGAGAATGTTGGATTTGGTTGAGCATTGTGTCTCAGGTTTTGGTTACGCGGGCGTGTATTGGACAAGAAACGTTTCGTCTCGTCGCTCCAGGTGTCAATACTCAATCCTTCGCCGTAGTTCACCCAAGCGGCATGCTTCTTATTCGAGACGCAGCCAATCAAGAGACGATGTATCGACTTGACGATCGATTCGATTCTGCGGATGCACAGTGGACAGGATATTATTCCGGCTCGGCTCGCCAAGCCGTTCAGTGGCCCGTTAGTAATAGTGGCCCGATGCGAATCGGCACTCCTGACAAAACTAACCAGTGGACGTTCCGCAATAGTCGGATGACGATTCAGGGACACACGGGAGTTGGACGTAGCCAAGAGATATCCCCTAGCGAGGGAGGTTTTCCCAGCGACGACGGTTTTTCTAGTGAAGATGACTTGGGATTCAATCGCGATCCTAGAAGTACCAATCCGATCGGGGGTGGGCCAGGATTTGTGTTACCGATGGATCCGAGTAGGTCACCCGTTCCAATCCAGCTTGGCATAGGAAATCAAAGTCGACGTCAATTTCTTGCACGAAACAGCTTTGGGAAATTGGGAATCGTGCCTCAATCTGCACTAGGAAATCAAAGTTGGTACATCGTTCCGCTATCCAATGGGTTAGCGCGAATTCAATACTATGACAATCAGTCTTGGTTCGGACTTGGATGCGATTCGAATACGCGTTTTCTCGATTTGTCAGCCGTGGGTGGTAGCTCGAATCAACTTTGGCGAGTCGCTCCCTGTCCAGGAAGTATTGGTGCGTATACGTTTGAAAACATCGCGTTTCCAGGAATGGGATTGTCGATGTTTGGAAACGGCCTCCAACTGGCACCGATAAACTATTCGCCGTATCAGCAATGGTGGCCGATTGCGCCGCAGCTTCCGATTGTCCAGCCGATCTATCGTAGCGTGGCTAACGAAGTAATTCCCAATCCGCAACTCGAGCCCGCGCGTGTCGTGCTCAACAACACTCATAGTGATAGTGTTATCGTTATTTTGACCGATCTTCGCGGTGGAAAAGGTCCTCAAAAAATCCGAATCCCAAGCGGTTCCTCAGAAGTCGTTAATCTGGATCGTGATAGTGGCGCATCGATCATTGAAATATTTGAAGTGCAATCTTTAAATGGCTTCTGGGACCGTAGTGAATCTCGTATCGCCATACCGCCTTCGCCTCTCTACGACATCAGTGTCTATGAAGTCTTCTTGCAATCGATTGCGATCGATCGTACCGGCTCGAGCCCCGATCCAATCGAAGACGTCAACTACCAGCCTCGTGCTATCGGTCTGTTCGTCGTACCACCTGGCTCAGCTATTGCTAGCGATGGAGTACTGGATGTGTACCGGACTGCGAATGCGGCAAGAAACCCTGGAGCCGTTCGTCGGCTTCAACAGGAAGATTACGAAAAGCCGAACACAAGCGGACCAGTCGACCCCTTGAAGTCAATATTGGAAGAATTTGAAGGAAAACGTGCTGCCTTTTAAGGGACTGCCCCGGAACAACCTCCCAATACCATTCACTAGCTTGCGCTGCGTGTTAGTAATGGAACGAAACATTGAGCCTAGTCTTGAAACCTATGCTGCTTGCCTAACTGTAGCCTGAATAAGATGATTGATTTAAATTGTGATCTAGGTGAAGGCTATGGCGTGTACTCCCTAGGAGATGACGCGGCCATCATGAAGCACGTGACAAGTATTAATGTTGCAGCCGGTTTTCACGCAGGCGATCCTTCGACGATCAGGCACACGATCGAACTGGCATCGACTCACAAAATCAACGTAGGTGCCCATCCCGGACTACCAGACCTGGTTGGCTTCGGACGAAGAAACATGGCGGTATCCGCGCAGGATGTGTATGACTTGGTCCTGTATCAAATCGGAGCCGTTTACGGATTTACGCGGTCAGTCGGTGTCGATTTAGCCCATGTCAAACCTCACGGTGCTCTCTACAACATGGCTGCCAAAGATCGAACAATAGCGGATGCTATCGCTTTAGCCATTCATCGTTTTGATTGGAATCTTATTCTCGTCGGTCTCGCAGGCAGCGAAATCATTCATGCTGGTCAGGCACTTGGATTGCAGACTGCTTCAGAAGGGTTTTTGGATCGCAACTACGAGGCAGACGGAAGCCTGACACCTAGAAGCGATTCAGAAGCGGTGATTCACGATCCCGATATCGTTGCGGCAAGGGCAATACGCTGGGTTCACGAAGGGATCGTTAATACCAAGAGCGGCAAACAGTTAAAGCTTGGAGTCGATACACTTTGCGTACACGGAGATTCACCTAATGCCGTCGAACTATGCGAGCAGGTGAACAAGATCCTCGCGGAACATCATGTTACAATTAAGCCTCTTAGCAAAAAAACCCCTTAAATGCTCAACTCCTGGACACCAACGGACCTCTTGGACTAAAATTAGATATGTTGCGGTGGCCAGTAGGCTTTCGTTTCAAGTACGGCGGTAGAACACCTGCCCGGCAGATGTTGGCTCGTTGCGAGCACAGTTCCAATCGAACGAACGTTTGTCTGTCGTGCAAGCTTGAATACCTTATACGTACTTCCTGCCCCTATCGCTTGACAAAACGATCCACCTGCCTATGTCATCACGGAATGCTTACCTACCGGACTTGATTTCTTCGAGTTTGATAATCCGCATGCGAACGCCAATCAGGGGATGGGCTCTCAAGGTGAGTGCATCGCAATCCGTCGTTGCAATCGTGTCGTTGGCGTTCTTTACCATTGGTGGTTACTGCTGGGACACATGTTGCTCAAAATGTTTCGGGGAAGACCAATCGGGAGGTGTAATCGATTTCCAGAAAGATGTCGCGCCTATTCTCGAGTCGCGTTGTGTGCATTGTCACCAAGGAGATAACGCGAAAGGGGGGTTTCTGGTTGGAGATAGGGAGTCTGTACTCGGATTTGTGGAGCCAGGCGACGCTGCGTCGAGTTCGTTATGGACCGACTACCTTACGGCGCCACCTGTAGCGCACTCGGTCGATAGTTTGGTCATGCCTCCGGCTGGACCGCTTTCGGAGGGCGAGCTGAGTGTTATGGAAACGTGGATCGATGAAGGTGCTACGTGGCCCGAGGGAGTTGTGTTGGTAAGCGCAAAGCTGCCACGAGAAAAACAAACAGAGGGTACTGTTGGTTCCGCAAAGGAGAAAGATAGCTTGTCAGTTAGCAATTTTGCCGAACGAGCCTTCGGAGCGATCGGCTATTTTCATCCCGCAGTTGTTCACTTCCCTATAGCGTTACTGATTTTCGGAGGCGCAGCCGCTGGATTATCATTCTTTACCGGTAGTCGAGCTCAGGCGATAGCTTTTCACTGTTTAATATGGGGAACACTTTCAGCAGTCCTTGCCGCAATTATGGGGTGGTCGTTTGCTGCCGAGAAGGGATATCCGAGTTGGACAATTATTCCGGATTCCACCTCGCTAGCTGACACGCAATTACTGTTTCGCCATCGATGGACAGGGGTTGCTGTCGCGGTTCTTTCTATAGTGATTCTATCTATGGCCATCGTTGCAAAAAAGTTCCCGCAAAGCTCTGTTCGCCATGTTTGGAAATTGGGTATGCTAGTTCTTGTTTTGCTCGTGAGCATCACTGGCCACCAAGGTGGAGAGTTGGTCTATGGCGATATTCTTGCAAAAGCTATTGAGCGGATCACGGGTAAATGATCTGTCAAGAGTCGTCCGCCACTACTCAATTGACTTCCAGCGAAATCGCTTTTATCTCTATTTTTTTGAAAATTCCTGATGATATTGAAAGACTGTGCTGTCGTTGTAACAGGGGGCGCCTCGGGAATTGGTTTTGGCATAGCCAAGGCATTCGCTCATGCGGGTGCGAGGGTCTGCATAGGCGGTCGTCGTCAAGAGACCGTCGAAGAAGCAATCGCCATTTTGAAAGGAAGTGGGCGAGTGTGTGGGCACACCTTGGACGTATCAGATCGCGAGCAAGTAGCTACATTTTTTGCCTGGTCGGAAAAAATAATTGGATCTACCGATATCTTGGTCCAAGCAGCCGGCATCAACATACGTAATCGTACCATGGACTGTTTGTCACCCGAGGATTGGGATCAAGTCATGGCAATCAACGTAACGGGTGCATACAACTGTATGGCTGCAGTCCTCCCGGAGATGCGTTCGAAAAAGGACGGTCTGATCATCAACATTTCAAGCGTCGCTGGCAAAAGAGCGATCGCGCTGGGGGGGGTCGCGTACGGTGCAAGCAAGTTTGCGATGACCGCCCTTGGAACATGTGTGTCGAATGAGGTTGCAAGCGATGGAGTGCGAGTTACCAACGTCTATCCAGGAGAAGTAAATACCCCCATCCTGGACATGCGACCTGTTCCCGTCAGTGACGAACACAAATCACAAATTCTCCAGCCCGAAGATATCGCTTCGATGATCGTCGCAATCGCCATGCTTCCACCTCGAGCTCATGTTCCGGAGATCGTGATCAAGCCACTCTCTCAAGTTTATTTTTAAATCGATGAGATCCACAATCGGGTTAGGAGCTCAAACCCCATTCGCGTTCGGGACTTCAAATCCCGGACGATATTCCCGGCTCAGTAACGTGTTGGCGGCTTGGTTATCAACAAACATTTCAGCGTTTGGGTCGAATCTCAGTTGCGGACCAAGGGCTAGTTGAACTGCCTTGGAATCGACCCCGTTGGCCTTTAAATGCGCTAACGTCCGGTCCAAGGTGGCGTCGTTGTCATCCAAACTTTTGACATTTGCGAGGGCTTTCCTCAATGCATCCGGTTCGATTTGATTGGAATCGCCTAGGTAGTAGGAGATGTTTCCAAGGTGACTTACGGCAGCCGATAAGTGGCCTACTGTAGCGTCTGCGTTCAGCTTAGTAGCATCACGAACAAGGCATGCCTCGACAAAATTGCCCATGTGAGCTGCGTCCAAGTCTTGCTTGGTTTGAAACTCTTGAATCACGGCAAACTCTCGATCGTAGGCAACGAAATTGTCATACGACTTTTGGACGACGTAGCCTTG
>Ga0105045_10001345_pt1 | contig 19989 bp, 12 predicted proteins | sample MAT02_FD_78089 | JGI IMG/M metagenome (GOLD analysis project Ga0105045, IMG submission 78089) | Freshwater microbial communities from Lake Fryxell liftoff mats and glacier meltwater in Antarctica - MAT-02 (megahit assembly) | ecosystem: Environmental > Aquatic > Freshwater > Ice > Liftoff... | reverse complement strand
TTGGTGGTGATCAGTACCGGGTATATCTGACCCTCTTCCGCGATTGCACACCCGGGAACACGGGGTTCGATGCGATGGCACGTATCGGGATCTTCGGAGGCGACTTCACTGCATTGAGTATACAGACGCTCTCTTTCCCCGGCGCTTCCAATGTTCCCGTGGAGACCAACGACCCTTGCTTGACAGTGCCGCCGTCCCTATGCCTGGAGGCTTCCACTTACTCGGGCATCTTTGTCCTGCCCCCAAGGCCCGATGGGTACATCCTGGTCTACCAGCGGTGTTGTCGCGCGCCAACCATCATCAACGTGGTCAACCCGGTCACTTTGGGTCTCACTTGCACGGTGAGCATTCCGAGTTCAACCCCCGTGAACAGTTCGCCGCGCTTCAACGCCTATCCACCGGCGGTGCTCTGCCTCGACTCGGATGTGGTCTTCGACCATTCGGCTTCGGAAGCCGATGGGGATTCGCTCGTCTACTCCCTGTGTACACCCTTCAATGGAGGCACACAAGCCAACCCCGCTCCCAACCCACCATCTTCTCCTCCATACACCTTCCTCCCATGGGCTCCGGGATACTCGGCCATCTACCCGATGGACTCCTCACCAATCGCGGAGATCGATCAGGCCACGGGTCTCTTGACCCTACGCCCAACACAGATAGCGAGCTATGTGGTAGCCATTTGTGTGGCTGAATACCGCAACGGTGTTCTCCTTACCGAATCGCGCAGGGACTTCCAGTTCAATGTGGTGCCGTGCGATGCACAGATCACTGCGGTCATCGAGGACCAAAGCGCGTTCTGCAATGGACTCACGATCGAGCCGGTGAACAACAGCATAAATGCGAACACGTTTTGGTGGGATTTCGGAGAGCCGGGACAGAGTGTTGATACGTCTTCGATGGAGTCACCCACATGGACTTACAGCGAGCCGGGATCCTACACGGTAACGCTGATCGCCGGAACCGGCCAGGTATGTGCGGATACCACCTCGGTCGTATTCGTTGTGCAGGACAGTTTGAACGTGTCCTACAGCGTTCCCGATCCGAGTTGTGGACAACTGTTGACCTTGCTCACAGCGACCGGAAATGCAGGTTCAGGTGCAACGTACCAATGGCAGTTCGGCTCAGGGGCACAACCACCTGCGGCAAATGGTCCTTCTGTGGAAGTTCTCTTTCCAGCAAGCGGAGAACAGCCGGTAACGTTAACGGTGATCGAGAACGGATGCGTGGGCATATTCACTGCAGAGGTGGTAGCCCATCCGCAGCCCGCGGCACAGTTCACGGTGGATCCGCCTTCACCACAATTGTTCGATACCAGTGTGCTGCTCACCGATGTGTCAAGCGCCAATGGAGCTGCCATCACAGCTTGGAATTGGACCGTGAACGGGGTTCCGATCGGGGAAGGGACCACACTGGACTGGATCGCTTCCGCCGCCGGGACGAATGAGGTGGTGTTGACCATTACCACGGCCGATGGCTGTAGTTCATCCTTCTCAGTGCCCTACCAGATCATCCAAGAGAACATCGAGGTGCCGAACGTATTCACGCCGAATGGTGATGGTTCCAATGATCGATTCAACATCCTGAACATCGAACAGTATCGGAACGAGCTTACGATATTCAACCGGTGGGGTATGGTGGTCCATCAGGCCACGAATTACAGGAACCGGTGGACCGGCGCGGATCAGCCGGAGGGCACCTATTACTATGAACTTGTTCTTGAGGATGGACGCAGCTTCACTGGTACGGTCACGCTGCTGCGTTGACAGATACCTGGTCAGCGGTCCTATCCAGCACAATCTATAGAGGTCATCTCGGTTCGGCGCGAACCGTTCATCAAATGGCGGCAACGGACTGCCAAACGCATATCGCTGGAATAAGCGCTGAACGGCTATTTTTACTCGCTTCCCTTGACCCGGGGATCCATTTCGTTCATGGTGCCGAGCAAAACGTATACTTCCAGCTTCCCTTCCCAGTTTACCACAGGCTGGTCGCAGTACGCTGTGCGGGTGCTACTTCCCATGATCTTTTGCCTTGGAGCGGTAGGGGTGCAAGGCCAGTGTGCCGATTCCTGCAGTGGCAATCTGCTTGGCAACCCCGACTTCGAGCTTAACACCACGATCTGCACCACGATCAACAATGGTCAGCTCTACATCGACCAGAGCCCGGTACAGGACTGGATCGGAACAGCCGGATTGAACAGCGCGCAGAACGGGATCACACCGGACAATTTCAACAGCAGTTGCTTGGGCAATTCCACCAACAACTGTGGTTCCGGGGCAGGGTCGGTCGGCTTCTTCACACGGGTTGCCACGAACGGAAGGGAGTACATACAAAGCCAACTCCTAGCTCCACTTGAGGCCGGTGCTGAATACTGTTTCACCGTTTGGGTCAAGAAAGGCAGCGGTGGAGCCCAGCAGCCGAACAATGGCTTGGGCATCTGGTTCACGGACCAGCTGGTGAACATCACCACCATGAACAACGGTGCTTCCTTTCTCGGTCCTGGCAGTGTTGTGAACGCAACTCCATATTGGCAACTGGCCGATGGCGACCTGATCAACACCTGTGTCCAGCGCACCGGAACGTTCTGCGCTACGGGCGGCGAGACATGGATCGTGATCGGCAATTTCCGCAACGATGCCAATACGTCCATTGCTACAGGAGGCAACTTCAACAGCGGCTATCTCATCATCGACGATCTCTCGCTCACCGAGGTGTGCCCGGAGAACACCACGCCTTTGGTGCTGGAGGCAAGCAGCACGTTGCTTACGTGCGGTGCGAGCGCAACGCTGGAGGCCTCGGGAGGCAGCGGTACATACACCTGGATCCCAGCCATCGGCAACGGTCCCGGGCCTTTCACGGTGGGTCCCGAGGAGACGACAACCTATGTCGTTGTTTCCGGGTCGCAGGGAACCTGCGGTCTTGTATCCGATACGGCAGAGGTGACCATTGTGGTGGAGCCGTGTGACCACATCGTGACCGCTACCGGAGGACAAACCTGTTCCAGTGGTTGTGCCGACCTGTTGGCCACGGTGGAGAACGACAATGTGCCACCATACACTATCACCTGGTCCCATGGTGTCCCGGATGGTCTTGGCCCGCATTCCGTTTGTCCGGATGTGGCCACGACCTACACCGTAACGGTGACCGATGGGAACGGCTCGGTAGTGACGGCCGAGGCCGTGGTCGTGGTGCTCTATGCTCCGGAAGTGACAACAACCTCAACAGCGGTTTCCTGTGCCGGTGATACTGATGGTACCGCTACGGTAACACCCGGTGCTGGAGCTGCTCCATTTCAACACAGCTGGAATACACAGCCGCCCCAAGTCGGGACAACAGTTTCCGGTCTGGCGGCAGGTACATATACCGTTAACACCACGGATGCCAATGGCTGCTTTTCCACAGCCGAAGTGAACGTAGCGGACGCAGTGCTTTTGCTCGTGACCGTGGATGCAACTAATGCCGGCTGTGGGCAAGCGGACGGCAGTGCCACGGCCACCGCATCGGGTGGTGTTGGACCCTACGCATACGATTGGAACACCACGCCAGTACAAAGTACAGCGACTGCTTTTGACATGGGTACTGGGGCCTATTCGGTCACGGTCACCGATGCCAATGGCTGCACAGCTGTGCAGGGCGTCACGATCAGTTCTCCGGGTGCTGGTGTGCTTCAGGCATCGGCCGTGGACGCCACCTGCAATGAGCTTGCTGATGGCAGTGCCAATGCCACGCTCACGGGTGGGGAAGAACCCGTGGTGTATGCTTGGAACACGACTCCTGTGCAGAACACGGCCAATGCCACTGGACTTCCAATAGGCAGCTGGACGGTGACCGCCACAGAGGCGAATGGTTGCATAAGTAGCGCGACGGTTACTGTGGAAGAGCCTGCCCCGATACAGCTCGAGGTGAGTGTTGAGCCAGTACCGTGCGGTGCCGTTAGTGGAACGGCGCTCGCATCGGCTACCGGAGGAACGGGCACCTTTTCCTTTGTGTGGGATGCCGACCCGATCCAGAACTCGGCGGAGGCAAGCGGCTTGGAGGCAGGAACCTACACTGTGACCGTAACAGATGCGAACGGGTGTACTTCCACGTCCGATGTGAACGTGGAAATTGCAGCGCCCTTGGTATTGACCGTTGAGGCCACGGATGCCGAATGCGGGCAGACCAATGGCAGTGCCACGGTCACCGTATCAGGTGGGATCGGGCCGTATACATACACATGGAATACCACGCCCGTGCAAAGCAATGCGACCGCTGTTGACCTTGCTGCCGGTACCAATTCGGTCGTGGTTACCGATGCCAATGGTTGCACAGCCGAGCAGGATCTCACCATCAGCTCTCCGGGTGCTGGTGTGCTTGAGGTATCGGTAACGGATGCCTCCTGCGACGGGGTTTCGGATGGCAGTGCGAGCGCCACCCTCACCGGTGGAGAAGAGCCCGTTGTGTATGTCTGGAACACTACTCAGGTTCAGAACACTCCCAATGCCACCGGGCTTCCTGCCGGGAATTGGACGGTAACTGCTACAGAGGCGAATGGATGCATAAGCAGTGCGACCATTACCGTGGCGGAACCAGTCCCGATCCAGATATCAGTAAGCACAACAGCGGCTTCTTGCGGGGAGGCCAATGGAACAGCGCTCGCTACGGCCTCCGGCGGAACGGGCACATTGTCCTTTGCGTGGGATACGGATCCGGTGCAGAGCACAGCCACCGCCATGGGCTTGGAAGTAGGGACGTACACTGTGATCACAACGGATGCGAACGGATGCAGTGCCACCGCAGTAGCTCTTGTTGAAGGCTCCGCAGGTCCGGTGTCCGGTTTCACTGGCGGGCAGGCCTGTCAAGGGGCGGTGTCCACCTTCACGAGCACTGCCTCCAATGCTTCCCAATGGACGTGGGAAACAGGCGATGGAACAAGCCTTTCAGGGCCCGTGGTCGTACACAGCTATGCCGAGGTCGGTACCTACACTGTGGTCCATACGGTAACGGATGAGTTCGGCTGTAGCGATACGTTCACGACCCAGGTGACCATAGCACCCGTGCCAACGGCGGAGTTCACCACGGCACCAGGTACCGGCTGTGCTCCGTTGGATGTTTCTTTCGCGAATACCGCTCCCCAGCCCGACACCTCCTGCCAGTGGAATTTTGGCGATGGGTCCAGCTCCACTGAATGTGCAGGTGCAATGCACACTTTCACAGTGCCCGGTTGTTATGATGTTACACTTTCCGTATCCTTTGCTGGGTGTACCACACTGCTTACCTTTCCCGATGCGGTCTGCGTGGATGCACAACCACAGGCGGGTTTCTTCGCCACGCCCGACCCTGTACCCTCATCCGCTCCGGTCGTCAGCTTCGTGAATACAACCAATGGTGCTGCTGGCTTCGTATGGACCTTTTCCGCTGGAACACCATCCGGATCCACCCTCAGTAACCCCGTGTTGGACTTGAGTGGCATAGATCCTGGCTTGTTCGAGGCCTGTCTTGTGGCCACCAGTTCCACAGGCTGTTCGGACTCCTTGTGCAGGAGCATCCCCATCCTGGACGACTTCCGAGTGCATGTGCCGAACGCATTCACGCCCAATGGCGACGGCATCAACGATGTGTTCTTTCCCGCACTGATCGGGCAGGATCGTGAGCGCTATGATCTGAGCATTTTCAACCGTTGGGGCGAGGAGGTCTTCCGGTCCCAAGATGCAAACGCTGGTTGGGATGGGAGCATGCAGAAAGGCGATGTGCAGGATGGTGTTTACGTGTGGCGATTGACAGCGCGGGCAGTCTCCGATACGGAGACCTTTGAACGGATCGGCCATGTAATGTTGCTGCGTTGATACAGAGAGAATACTATGGTTCGGCTCTGCGATGACGATGATGGTCGATAGCACGACAACAACGGCTGCTACCTTGGGGCTATCAACACAGGATGAGTAGTGGACCTCAAGACAAGGGTAAGGTGTTGTTCAGCAGGTGCAGCTCCAGCATTTGGCTGGTGATGCTGGCCTCGTTGTTCCCTGAGATCGTGCACGCAGGTTCCGGCCGGGCCGATTCGCTCCTTGTGGAATACCGTGCGGCTACACAGGATACTGCGGCCCTACGGATCTTGGATGCCCTGAACGAAGCGCTCAATGCAGCAGGGCGTTGCACAGAGGTGCAGCAGTACGCTACAGCGCAGCTTGTGTTGGTTGAACGACTCGCAACAGCGCAGGCCATACGACCCATGAGCTTGGAACTAATAAAGCGCTACAAGGCCCATGCTCATGGATGGCGGGGCATCTGTTCCATGAAGGAGCACAACAACGCGAAGGCGCTTCCCGAACTGGAGCGTTATCTCGCATTGTCACGGGAATTGGAGGATACCAGAGGAGTTGCGTCGGCCCTGTGGTACATCGGCACCATCCACTTGCAGCAGGGCGATTTTGAACCAGCCTTGAACTTCAACCTCAAGGTCCTTGAGTTGCGCAAAGCGTTGCAGGACACGGTGGGGCTGGCACTCTCCTACAACAACATCGGCTATATCCGAGCTGAACAAGGCGATCACGAATGCGCCTTGCACGACCACCTCATGGCCTTGGATCTGAGGAAGAGGATCGATGATCGCGTGGGACTGGCAAGATCCTACAACAACCTCGGTGTGGTCAATCTGGCACTTGGGAATGTGCAGGATGCCATCGTTTACTACCGGAAAGCACACGAGCTGTCCCAAGCCCTCGGTGATCGGTCCGGCACGGTCAAGTTCCACAACAACATGGGCGACATCGCAGAGCGCTGGGGCGATCACGCCAAAGCACTGGATCACTACTTCAATGCCCTGGCCACGGCCACGGAGATCAAGGACGCTTTCGCCGAGGGCGTAATCCACTCCAACATCGGGAATACCTACCTGGTACGCGGCGCTGTGGAGGATGCCTTGGTGCATTTCCGCAAGTCGCTGGAGATCTTCGAGGGCATCGGTGATCGCTCGAAGATGGCATTGGCCTACAGTGCCATAGGATCCTGCCACACTACACGCAAGGAATACGACAACGCACTTCAGCAGCACCTAATGGCCTTGGAGATCCAGCGTGCGATCGGTGATCGGCCGCGGGAGGCAAAATCCTACCTGAAGCTCGGCGAACTGCACCAGGTGCAGGGCCAAGACCGGGATGCTTTGCGGCGTTTTCGGCAGGCGCTGCAGGTCAATCTGGAAGTGGGCGATCCATTGGTCACGGCCGACGCGAACCAGCGCATTGGCGAGGTGCTGCTGAAAGGCGGTGATCTTGCAGGGGCGCAACAGGTGCTGGAAGTGGCGCAAGTGGCGGCGCTTGGGGCCGGATACAAGAAGGGAATAGCGGCCGCATTCGGGGCCATGGCGCAAGCGTACAGCGGCATGGGCGACCACAAGCGCGCCTACGAAAGCCATGTACAGCATTCTGCCTACAAGGATTCGCTGTTCAACGAGGAGAGCGGCAAGCGCATCGCAGAGCTGAAGGCACGCTATGAGGCGACCATGAAGGATAACGAGTTGCAGCTCAAGGACAACGAGCTACAGTTGCTCGATCGAACACGGGCCTTGCAAGAGGCACGCATCGATCGGCAGCGAGCCACCCAGCGTTACCTCATCGGCGGTTTCGTGCTCTTCTTGGTGTTCGCGTGGATTGCCTTACGGCTCAGCGCACAGAAGCGCAAGGCGGCCTTCGCACGAAGGTTATTGGAGACCGAGCAGAAAGCGTTGCGAGCACAGATGAATCCGCACTTCATCTTCAATGTGCTCAACTCCATCCAGTACTACGCCGGGCTGAACGATATGGCCGCGGTGGAGATCTACCTCAATAAGTTCACCCGGCTCATTCGGGCCATCTTGGAACAGTCCCGCTCGCCGGTTATTTCGCTCACACAGGAAGTGGATATGCTGCGCCTTTACCTGGAGCTGGAGCAGATGCGTTTCGAGAACAAGTTCGCCTATTCCATCGAGGTGGATCCCGAGATCGATACTGCCCGTGTGCGCATCCCAGGCATGTTGGTGCAGCCCATTGTGGAGAACGCGATCAAGCATGGCATTCGGCACAAAAAGGGGGAGGCATTGGTGCAGGTGCGCTTCGCCTCGCGTGGCAACACCTTAGTATGCACCGTAAGCGACAATGGCATTGGCAGGGATGCAGCCAAGGACCTTGGTCCACGTGTGAATGGGCATGATCCCGTGGCAACTACCATCATTGGTGAGCGCATGGAATCGCTCAGTGCCTTGCACGGCATTGAATTGGCCTGCGTTACCGAAGACCTTTTTGATGAACTCGGGAAACCCCAGGGAACACGCGTTTCCGTTGAGGTACCCATAGAAACCTTGATATGACCAGCATGCCAGCCCATGTGGAAGTCCAACATGATCAGGCTCCCAGAGCCGCGTCATTGGATGCCATCCTCATCGATGATGAAGCCAAGGCCATTGCCGTGTTGCGCCGTCTGATCCAACACCATTGCCCGGAGCTGAACATCGTTGCTGAGGCGGAGGACGTGGACGAGGCCATTGCGGCCATTGCCGAAAAGCGCCCCCAGTTGATCTTTCTCGATGTGGATCTTACAGGCGCCACGGGCTTCGATCTTCTGGAGCGCATCGATGACCGCCGCTTCCACGTGATCCTGGTAACGGCGCACCCGGAGTACGCCGTAAAAGCCTTCCGCTACTCCGTTACGGACTACCTGCTGAAGCCTGTGGATCCAGAAGGACTGCGCCTTGCTGTGGCCAAGGTAAAGGAACTCGTGGAGCGCGAACCCATGCTGTCCAAGCAGCGCTCAACTTCCGATCGAACGGCCGGACAGACCTTGCGCATACCATCCACGGAAGGCGCCGTCTTTGTGCGCATGTCCGATATCGTTCGCCTTGAAGCAGAGGGGGCATACACACACATCCATGTGGGTGCCAAGCGCCATTTTTCCTCCTACAACCTGCGGCAGTTCGAGATCCACTTAGAGCTCTCGATGTTCATGCGGATCCACCGTTCGCACGTGGTGAATTTGGCCATGATAAAGGCCATACACGACAAGCGTGAGCTGATGGTGGAGATGCAGGATGGAAGCCAGGTTCCTGTGTCGAGAAGGCACAAGGCGGATCTCCTCGCCGCTCTGGCCTGACCAAGGACTGTCGCATGTACCACTTATCAAATGGCTGGGGATACGGGCAAGATCAGCTTAAGCATTCCTTGTTGGTGCCCTTAACCTTATGCTTTCAAAAAGTACTCTTCTGAACCTTCTGCCCTTGGCCATAACCCACCCGTTGCCTTCCATGAACATTCGAACCTTCCTTTCGGCGAGCCTTTCCATCGGCCTTGCACTTGCCTGCAATGCCCAGACCGTGATCATGAGCGAGAACATGGGCAGCCCTGTCGCAGAAAGCTCCATAGCCGCGCATACCTTCCAGAACTCCGGTGTGTACACCTACTCGGGCAATGCCGTGGTGGACAATGCCACCATCAGCGCCGGATACCCCGGGGCATCCGGTGGTGGCAATGTCCTTTTCCAGAACCAGATCGAATACACGCTGGACATCACGGGCATCAACACCACGGGTTTCACGGACATCAGCCTGAGCTTCGGGGCGCACAAACAATTGTCCAGTAGCGACATGTCGGAATTCACCGTGTTCTACATCGTGGGAAGCACGGGCTTTGTGCAGCTGCCCATACCGCTTCAGCCATCGGGTGCAGGCACGGGCGGTTGGCGCCAGATCACGTTAGCGGCCGGGTCCCTGCCTGCGGTTCCCAACCTCGGACTCCGTTTCAGAAAAGCTGTTGGTTCCGGTGCCATCCGCTTGGACGATATCGTCATTTCGGGCGTTTCCGGCGGTGCGCCAATAGTGACCACCACACCTGCAAGCCTGGCCTTTGGCGATGTGCTGGTTGGAACCAACAGCGCACCACAGGTAATGCTGGTAAGTGCCAGCGGTCTGGTAGGCGCACCAGGTACCCTCATTGTGAACAACCTGCCCGGTAGCGACTACCGCTTGAGCTTGGACAACACCACCTTCTCCGGGTCTGTGCAGATCCCGTACACCACAGCTTCCATACCGTCCACACCGGTGTACGTGCGGTTCTCTCCAACCGCAGCAGGTCCCCAGAATGGCAACATCGGCTTCCTGATCACTGGAGGTGGAGCCACCGCCCCTGTGCCCGTTACCGGGAATGGGGTGTTGGTAAGCTCTGTTCAAGAACAGGAAGGCACCCAGCTGCGTGCTTGGAGCAGGCCGGGTGCGTTGGTCGTGGAATCGGAGCTGAGCGAAGTATTGGAGCTACAGGTGTTCGAGACCACGGGCCGCAGCGTTCTACAGAGCCATCGTGTGGCAGGCGGAACACCACGATCAGAGATCAACACGGAGGGATGGCCACACGGTATATACCTGCTGGTAGCGACCACAGCCACCAAGCGGTGGAGCTTCAATCTGCCTGTTGTTGAATGATATTCCAGTATTGTTTCCGTGCATAAAACGAACGTTGCGGATCCCATCCCAAACCCCCTTCGCCATGACAAAAGGATCGACCATACATACATCCCGCAGACAATCCCCGTTGCCGTTGTTGTTCCTCTTTGTAGCCCTGTTCGGCGCGGGGAGTCCTACTCTTCTTTGGGCACAGTCCAACCCGACGCCACAAGCGCTGCCCTATCGGCAGGACTTTTCCACCCTCGCCCACAGTTCCACCACCTACCCGGCAGGGTGGCAGGGTTGGTCGGGAGGGATCGGGTCGCATTCTGCGGGAGGCGGATTCCAACTCGCACCAGGAACGGCTGATCTGCCCTTGACTTCCAATGCCACGGCGGCGACAACGGCTGGTGAAGCAGTGTACAACCTGAATGGTAAGATCGGGCCACGAAAGCAGACATCGAACAACGCTTATTTGGTCTTGGCAGTCAATACCACGGGATATAGCGCTGTAAGGGTCGAATATGATGCCATGACCGTGCGGATCAATTCGAACCGAGTCATGGGTTTGATCTTACAATACAGGGTGGGCACTTCGGGCAATTTCACCGCTACAGGTATTGCTGAATACCAAAATCCGATCAGTCCAACGCAAACAAGCGGCACCGCTCCAATAGGAAGCGGCTCGCGAGCAGTAGTTCTTCCCAGTGCATGCAATAACCAAGTGGTGGTGCAGCTACGGTGGGTAACACAAACGGTATCTGGCTCTAGTGCTTCGGCGGACTTTCCCACTCTGGTTGTCGATAACATCAAGGTGGGTGGAGAGTTGGCTTTGAGCGGTGGAGCGATCAGCTTCGGTGCGGTTTGCACCAACGCAACAGCAACACAGAGTTTCACCGCCACAGGGAATAACCTGAACACCTCCAACGTCACTGTATCGGCCGTAGCGGGCTATTCCTATGCCACAGCTATCGGTGGACCCTACACTTCAACGCTAAGCTTGATCCAGCCAGGTGGCAACTATTCGCAGCAGATATGGGTACGCTTCACACCTACAGCAGAAGTGGCCTACAACGGTACCATTACGGTCGCAGGTGGTGGTGCCATAAGCCAGACCAAGTCCGTTACAGGAAGTGGTTTGCTGGCGCCAGTTGTCGAGGCAGGTAGTTACGGTCCATTCTGCAGCGTGGATCCGAATGTGGATCTGGTGGGCACCCCTTCGGGTGGCACGTGGTCTGGCACTGGTGTTACCGGCGACCAGTTCGACCCCGGAGCTCTCACACACACCCTCACCTACTCCTTCACAGGGGGTAACGGCTGTACAAGCAGCGATGATGTCACTATCACTGTAAGTACAGCGACCACATGGTATCTGGACCAGGACAACGACTCCTTCGGTGATCCCGATATCAGCGTGCAAGCCTGCGACCAACCAGTGGGTCATGTGGCCAACAATACGGACTGCGACGATAGCGATCCAGCGGCATTTCCCGGTGCGCCATGTACCGGCGGTGATCTATGCATTTCTGGTGAGACCTGGAACGCGAATTGTGACTGTCAGGGTGGCAACATCTCTCCGGACAGCGATGGTGATGGTCTTTGCGACGCAGTGGATGACTGCCCCATGGCCGTGGCCGGCATTGCCGACTTTGATACGGAGACCTGTGCCTGTGAACTGGGTTACTTCGCCACCATCACGGACATTGGAGGGAACGATGTGATCACCGCCTGCACGATATGCCCTCCAGGATCATTCTGCCCGGACGGTATCGTGTTCACCCCCTGCCCGCAGGGCTTCGCCAACGGAAGCAGCGGTCAAACGGCGTGCAGTGCATGCCCGCCTGGCCGTTTCGGCGATATCAACGGGGCTACGGTCTGTAGCCTGTGTCCGGCCAACACATACAACCCATCATCCGCACAGACCCAATGCCTGGCCTGCCCCAGCGGGGAAGGCAGTGATGAAGGCGCTACCGCCTGCAGTTCGATCGGGACAAGCACGGATGTGACCATCGAACTGCGTACGCCCGATGGTAGCAGTGACCAGATCAGCTGGCAGCTCGCAGACCTGAGTGGTGTCGTGGTCTGTGAGGGTGGCAATTACCCAGAAGAGATCACGGATCCCATAACCGATTTCTGTAGCCTGCCTGACGGGTGCTACCGCTTGCGTGTGTTCGATAGCGTTGGTGATGGCTTCGGCATGGGTGGTGGCTACCAGTTGCGCCTTGCGGGTGGCAACGCGCAGGACATCCGCATTATCGACAACCTCGGCAACTTCACCAGTGGTAGCCTAAGTGCCATTGGCAGCGGCCCTGCAGCGATCTGCTTCCCCATGGCTACGGATCCCAAACCCCTGTTCCTCCTGCGCGATAAACTGGACTTCGTGAGCGGCACCTACTTGGTGTGCGAACCTGTTACTGCGGTGAGTGCCCAGTGGCAGGTGGGCGACCAGACGGACGATGGCTACGAGTTTTGGCTCTTCGACCCGAACGGCACCTACAGCTACCGCCGCTTCCGCAACCACGCCACCAGCGATGGCTTCGGCAACGTAGGCGCTACCCGTGCCTGCCATATGAAGATCAACAACTGGTTCGCTTCGCAAGCTGCTCCTGCGAACAGATTGCTGAACGTGCGCATCCGCACCCGCGTGAATGGCGTGAACGGCAACTGGGGCCCCGCCTACCGCTTCAAGATCGATCCGATGCGCGCTGCCTGCCCGCTAACCCAGCTGAACAACATCCCGGGGAACCAATTCGAGAGCTGTGGCAAGACACGTTCTTGGGGTGGTAGCAACCTGCTCCATGCACGGCCGGTGTCTGGTGCTAACCGTTACCAGTGGCGTTTCCGCACTGTGGGTGAGCCTTTGGCACCGATCATCATCCGCACGACGAACACCTACTTCCTGACACTGAACTGGACCGCGAACCCATTGGTGCCCGGAAAGACCTACGAGGTGGATGTGCGTACCAGCAAGAACGCTGGTGCCACCTGGTGTACCGATGCTGTTCTACCAGCCTTGGTGGATCCATGGGGTACGGTCTGCTTGATCACCATACAGGGTAGCAACGCCCAAGGCGCTGGCCAGAACTTGACGCTCGAAAACACCAACGCGAACTTGAGCCTCTATCCCAACCCGAACCGGGGTGATCAGGTCATGCTTTCCATCGACGCTGTGGACGAAGGTGTTCAGACGATCAGCGTGGACTTCTTTGACCTGGCCGGGCACCGCACGATGGCCCGCACGATTCCAACGCAGGGCAACAACTTGAAAAGCATGGTTGAGTTGAACGGCCTTGCCGCCGGTGTGTACATCGTACACATCACGGCAGGGAATAAGGTGTACACCGAACGTCTGGTGGTTACGCACTAAGCGGCACAGCCATCCAACAGCGAAGGGGCCGTCCGGAAGGGCGGCCCTTTCGCGTAGTAGCCGTAGGATGGACGCGAGAGCAATAACCCATGTCCCGTTCTCAGGCAGCTGTCCACTCAATTGGCTGGGCGACAACGGGGCCAAGCACGCATGCCCTTGTTGGATGGGCTTGCCGCAACCGAACGCATCAAAGCCAAGTGGCCGAAGGTGATCATCCTGAGCATGCACGACGAAGCCGCCATGGTGCAGCGCATGATCGAACTGGGCGCCGATGGCTACTTGGTCAAGAATTGTGGCCGTGACGAACTGCTGCTCGCTATCCGCGATGTACACGCCGGTCGCAAATACTTCGGCAGTGCGCTTATGGAAAGCCTGCTGAGCCAACGCACAGAGAATGCCGCCCAGAGCGGCCTGCTAAAAGACCTCAGTGAGCGCGAGACCGAAGTCCTTGCCGCTCTCGCCGAAGGCCTCACCAACAAAGAGATCGGCGACCGCCTCTTCATTAGCCCACGCACGGTGGATACCCACCGCACCAACCTGATGAAGAAGCTGGACACGCACAACATCGCAGGCTTGGTAAGGATCGCGATCAGGGCTGGGTTGGTGAAGTAAGCAGTACGGTTATCGTTCTGGCGCCTCGCTCAGATCACCCCCACCAACAGCGCCCCCGCGATCCCCAACAACAATATGCCCACCAGCACCTGCACGGCGCGGAAGGTGATCTTGGGGATCAGGCGTTTGCCCCACCACGCACCTAGGAAGGCAGCAAGCGTGGTAATTGTGAGCAGTGGCCATTGCTCTTGCACAAGCCCGTCCGGCATGCGGTTCAGGTACACCGGTATGCGCGTAAGGTCCACCAGCACGGCAATGGCGGTGCCTGTAGCGATGAAAGCCTCCTTGCCCAAGCCGCTGCGCAACAGGAAGATGCTGCGCAATGCGCCTTGGTGGCCGCTAAGCCCGCCGAAGAAACCGCTGAGGGCACCGCCCGGCACCAACCATGTTCGTGGGAGCGCCCACTTCTTCGCGTTGGGCAACAGCTCGATGATCGCGAAGACCGCCATAAGTAACGCGATCACCGCTTGGGTCGTGCTTACCGGCCCATTCACTCCGGGATAGAGGTAGGGCAGTTCCTCCATGCGCATCAGCATAAGCGCACCCAGCCATGCGCCCACGATACCCGCAAGCCCGAAGCGCAAGAGCACTGCGCGATCCACATCGCGCCACAGCAGCCCGAATTTGAACAGGTTGTTCAGCAGGTGTACCACGGCAGTTAGCGCCACGGCCAGTTCCAGCGGAAAGAAGAGCGCGAAGACCGGTAGCAACAGAGTGCCAAGCCCGAAGCCGCTGATCAAGGTCAGCAGCGAGGCTACAAGGGCCACCACGGGGATGATGATGTCGGACAAGATGGTTCGTAGTTGCACTTAGGACCAAGGGTCCCGCGCCGAAAAGTACACTTGGTCCCGAGTTAAGGACCTTTTGACCCACACCTTTCAGGCGCTCGGGTTTCAGAGTTGAACCACGGCTGCGCATGGATACACACGGATGGTAAAGCAGAGGATCCATTCTGGCCAAACCGTGCCGGCCCATTTTCCATACAGTGGAGATCATCTGCGTCCCTCTGTGTGCATCCGTGGTTCAATAGCATTGGATCGTAACTGCCGAAAGGCGCTGCAAACAAGAAGCTCCGACCCTGATCCGGAACCACTTTGGCCGGATCCTTGTTGCTATCTTCGATCTCCCGCAACGCAAAAACTCATAGCACCATGCTTCTCAAGATCCTTTCCCTCTCCGCTTTCGGCCTGTTGGCCACCACCGCACACGACGCTTTGCCAGACCTCACGATCGGATCCGCACTGCCAGCGGCGGCCGTAACGATGAAGGACGTTTCGGGCAAGGACATAACCCTGAAGGATGCCGCCGGCAAGAACGGTCTGGCCGTGATCTTCTCCTGCAACACCTGCCCCTTCGTGGTGGGATCTGACGGCAGCGAAGGCTGGGAAGGACGCTACCGCGAATTGGTGGCGCACGCCAAACGCGTGAACATCGGTGTGGTGTTCGTGAACAGCAACGAAGCAAAACGTGCCGATGGTGACAGCTTCGAGGACATGCAGCGCCGGTACAAGGAGAAGAACCTAGATGGTTTTTACGCCATGGACAAAGACAATGCAGTGGCCGATGCATTCGGTGCACGCACCACTCCGCATGTATTCCTGTTCGATAAGGAGCTGAAGCTGGCCTACAAGGGAGCCATCGATGACAACGTGGCCAAGGCTGCCGAAGTGAAAGAACCATGGCTGAAGAACGCCATGTTCGCGCTGAGCTCAGGCAAGCCGATCGACCCTGCCACCACACGCAACGTAGGTTGCAGCATCAAACGCGCAGCGCACAAACACTGAACGATCCGGCCCACAAGAACGCCGCGCTCCTGCTTGGAGCGCGGCGTTCTTCGTTGGATGGGGTGGTGCGGCATGCACGATCTGTTGAAAACATCATTTCGACCCGCATGCCATGCGCTGTTCCTTTGTGCGAAAGAGGAACGGCATGAATGTCCTGTTGATCGGAGGAGGAGGAAGGGAGCACGCCATGGCGTGGAAGATCGCGCAGAGCTCCCTGCTCGATGAGTTGTACATCGCACCCGGCAACCCCGGTACCGTGCGGCATGGCCGCAATGTGGACCTGGATCTGAAGGACCACGCCAAGCTGCGCACCTTCCTCTTGGAGAAGCGCATTCGCATTGTCGTCGTAGGTCCGGAAGCGCCTTTGGTGGACGGCCTGCACGATCGCATCGCCGATGACCCCAAGCTTGCCGGTGTCACCGTCATCGGGCCGCGCAAAGAAGGAGCACAGCTGGAAGGTAGCAAGGACTTCGCCAAGGAGTTCATGTTCCGGCATAACATCCCTACCGCAGCGCACCGCACGTTCGTGAAAGGCCAGTTGAAGGAAGCCATCGAACACCTGGACCGTGCCACGGCACCGTATGTGATCAAAGCCGATGGACTTGCTTCGGGAAAGGGCGTGGTGATCACCAGCGACAAAAAGGAAGCTGCAGCCACCCTGAAGGACATGCTTGAAGGCGGCCGTTTCGGCAATGCCGGCGAGCGTGTCGTGATCGAACAGTTCCTCAAAGGCATCGAACTTTCGGCCTTCCTAATTACCGACGGGGAGTCGTTCAAGATGCTGCCCAGTGCGAAGGACTACAAGCGCATCGGCGATGGCGACAGCGGCCCCAACACGGGCGGCATGGGTGCCGTTTCCCCGGCACCATTCGCAGACAAGGACTTCATGCAGAAGGTACACGACCGCATCGCAGCACCCACGATCAGGGGCTTGCGCAAGGACGGCATCGAGTATAAGGGCTTTCTGTTCATGGGCCTGATGAACGTGGGTGGCGAACCCTATGTGATCGAATACAACGTGCGCATGGGCGATCCGGAAACGGAGGCCGTGTTACCGCGCTTGCGCAGCGATCTACTGGACCTTTTCGAGGGCATCGCTACCGGCACCTTGAGCGAAGGCCACGTGGATGTGGACGACCGCACGGCGGTGAGCGTGGTGCTGGCTTCGGAAGGGTATCCCGGCAAATTCGAGAAAGGGCGTCCGATCGGAGGACTCGAACTGGTGCGTGACGCTTACGTGTTCCAAGCCGGAACGGCGCTGAAGGGCGATCAGTTGGTGACCAACGGCGGAAGGGTCCTGGTGGTGACCGCCTTCGGGAAGGATCTGGAGCATGCCATCGCTTCGGCGTACCGGAGCGCGGCACTCATTGCCTACGAAGGAAGAACGATGCGGAGCGACATCGGGCACGACCTGATCCGTGTGCCCACAGTGAAACCGAACGCACAAAAAGCGTGAACCCTTAAGCGAGGGTGCCGTCCTTCTTGGCCTTGCGGTCGTACTTGGCCTGAAGGCTCAGCCAGTAGATCAAACCCAGGAAGATGGTGGCCGCGAACGCCAATGGTGGCAACCAGCCCAACACGGGAAGAATGGTGAACGTAGCTTCCAGAAGATGGGCGATGGTGAAGGAGATCTGTTGCATCGTGCGTAAGCTTGGGGCCGCACAAAGATAGAGAGCGCCCTCTACCCACGGACCATCATGCTCGCCCGCCTGTTCCGAAGCAACCGCCCAGCCGTACTTATCGGCGTGGCCGTACTGGTACCCGCTCTGTTCCTGCCCGCACTTTGGAACATGGTCCCCGCATCGGGGTCGTCCATGCCGCTCTACAGCCTGCTGGCCGCTCTTTCCCTCCATGTGACCTGGCTGCCTGGCTTGCTCCAACTGCTGCTTGTACTGCTGCTCGCTTTGCAACTGGCCATGCTGGCCAATGATGCTGAATTGCTTGGCAAGCGCACGCATCTGCCCGCCTTGCTCTTTCCGCTCATCTTGGCCGCAGTGGCCAGCAGTTCGGTGCTTGAACCCGCTTTGGTGGGCATGCCCTTGGTGCTTGCGGCCATGCGGCGCACGTGGGCCATTGCAATGGCGAAACGCGTACTGGCTCCTTTGTTCGATGCCGGTCTCTTGATCGGGTTGGCATCCTTGTTCTACCTGCCGTATGCCTTCCTGTTGGCGGTGGTCTGGGCTTCGGTCTCTGTGATCCGACCCTTCCATTGGCGGGAATACGTGCTTCCTCTGGTGGGCACGGCCCTACCCATCTACTTGGTTTGGGCTGTTCTATCGTTACAGGGCGTTTCTCCCTGGCAACCCATGTTCACCGTCGTAGGTCAAGTAGCTGCTGGTTTGCGTGCGAATGAACTGGCAAGCGTACTTCGATGGTCGTTGCGCATCGTTCTTGTTCTGTTGTCCGCCGTAGCCATGGTCCGCTTCTTGGTCGCGTACCAGAGCGGCATCATGCGCGAAAAGAACGTTCGCGCTTCCTTCATGGCGCTCTTTTTCGCCCTTGTCGTGATCATGGTCGGGGTGCGCGCCTTGGATGGGTCCTATCCGGCCGTGCTGCTGGCCACGCCTTTGGCGATATTCGCTGGGTATGCGTTGTTGAGCGACCGGCGCGCATGGCTGTCGGAACTCACAGTAGGTGTGCTCCTCGGCACTGCGCTTTGGGTGCAATGGACTGGCTGAGAGGTCACTGCTGCCTACCTTCGCGGCGCCGCAGCGGCCACCATGTTGCTACGGAACGAGCATGAAATTCGGCGTCGTCACTTTTCCGGGATCCAATTGCGATGAGGACATGGTCCAGGTGCTGGAGCGTCTTGGCGGCAAGGCCGTGGAACGCCTCTGGCACAAGGAGCACGATCTGAAAGGTGTGGACATGGTGGTCCTTCCAGGCGGATTCTCCTTCGGCGATCACCTGCGTAGTGGCGCCATTGCACGCTTCTCACCCATCATGCAGGAAGTGGTGGCCCATGCGGCCAAGGGCGGCTTGGTGTTCGGTGTGTGCAATGGGTTCCAAGTGCTTTGCGAAGCGGGCCTTCTACCCGGCGCCCTCCTGCACAACGAGGGGCAGCGTTTCGTGGCGAAGAATGTGTTCATTCGCCCGGCCACCCGCAAGACCACGCTGACGGCTGCCGTCCCCGATCGTGCGCTACGCATTCCCATTGCCCATGGCGAGGGCCGTTACCATGCGGACTCCGCTACGCTGAAAACGCTGCACGAGAAAGATCAGGTCCTGTTCCGCTATTGCGATCTGCAGGGCCGCATTACCGAAGATGCCAATCCCAACGGGAGTAAGGAGAACATTGCCGGTGTGTGCAATGCTTCCCGGAATGTGTTCGGCATGATGCCACACCCCGAGCGTGCGGCCGATGAGCGCTTGGGCAATACGGATGGCATCTCGCTGTTCGAGTCGCTCTTGCAGCGCATTCCTGCATAAGTCCGTCAAGGAACGATCGGCCTGAACAAGGGCTTCACGTGTTTGCTGCTACCTGCATCGAAACGCAGCCCAGCACCTTCTTGGCGCTCACCTTTCCAGCCAGCGAACTCCCAGCCTTCGGCAGCCACGACCTCTACGCGCAGGTCGATCCCTTCGAAGCTCTGGAACGCGGTACGCCGTTCTTCCATCCGAAGACCTTCCAACAGCACAACGCCTTGTTGCCTTGGTGGTGCGTCGATGGTTACGCTGCGGAGCCGCCTGTTGCTGTACTTGGCCAAGTGTGCCATCAGGTTATTGGGTCGTTGTGCGATGAATGTTCCAAGTTCTTTGCGGGTGGCATCAGGAGAGGGTGTGCCCAGTTCCAATTCCCAGCGCCGATGGTCTGCGCGCATGGCTTCTTCATGCTGAAGGAA
>Ga0105045_10001344_pt1 | contig 19992 bp, 16 predicted proteins | sample MAT02_FD_78089 | JGI IMG/M metagenome (GOLD analysis project Ga0105045, IMG submission 78089) | Freshwater microbial communities from Lake Fryxell liftoff mats and glacier meltwater in Antarctica - MAT-02 (megahit assembly) | ecosystem: Environmental > Aquatic > Freshwater > Ice > Liftoff... | reverse complement strand
GAACGTCAAGATCCCCAAGGACAAAGATGCCGCCAACTTGACTTTGGAAGAATGTTTGGCTTTGGCCGACGCTGCCCCGGACAGTAAGAAAGCAGCCGCCAAAACCGAAGACAAAAAGCCGGCTGGTAAGCTCAAGACCAGCTTTAAAAAACCCGCCGCCACTTCGGCGTTCAAAAAGGCCCCGGCCGCCAAGAAAGCGCCAGCCGTAAGAGCCAGTGCGGTTGCGGGAGCGACCAAAAAAACTGCTCCTACTAAAGTCGAGGGAGCCACCAAAAAAGCGGCTTCTCCCAAGAAAACCATCAAGGAAAAATAAGGCAATGTTTCCCGTTCGGTAGCATTTGGTTTAACGAACGGGAATTTTTTCACTCACCATTTATCTCCGCCCTATGTTGCAATTTGTGGTTAAAATAATCCTCAATGGCGTGGCTATTTTCATGGTGGCCAAGTATTTACCGGGCGTTGAATTGGTATCCATCCAAGATGCCATCATTCTGGTGATAGTGCTGTCGGTGCTCAATGCCATACTGCGGCCAATCTTGGGCTTTTTGGCCTTCCCCATTACCGTGATCACCTTGGGCCTGTTTTCGCTCGTGCTCAACGGGGCGATGGTACTGTTGGCCGACTATTTTTTGGCTGGGTTCGCGGTGCGCGATTTGTTGATTGCCATTATTTTTAGCCTAGTGCTGTCGCTGGTGAACGCAGCGATCGATATGGTTATCGGCAAGTAACTAGCCCCATGCAAACTGGCCAGTCCATGATTTCCCCTTACGCGGATCACTTACGGGTGCGGGTGTGCGGCATTTGTACCCGAGGCGAAGCCGTTTTGTTGGTTCGGCTGCGGGGCGTGGGCCGGGGTGAATATTTCTGGACGCCGCCCGGCGGGGGCCTCCACTTTGGCGAAACCATGTCGGCCGCCCTCCAACGAGAATTTTTGGAGGAAACCGGACTGCTCATCACCGTTGGGCCATTGCTGTTCACGGGCGAGTATGTGGCCCCCCCGTTCCATGCGGTAGAGTTTTTCTTCGCGGTGGAAGTGGTGGGTGGCCAGCTCATCATTGGCCATGATCCCGAAGTGGCCGTGCAACAGATTGACCAAGTGGCTTTTGTCCCTTTTGCCCAAATCAGGCAGGAAGTTCCCGCCCATTTGCATGGCCTATTCGCCCACTGTCAATCGCTAAGTGAATTACAACAGTTGCGGGGTTTTTTCACCTTCCACCCATGAGCGAACTGGATCAACTGGCCGACCAATACCTGGATCTGGCGACCTCCACCGACGAAGCGGTTTTCTTTGCCGCGCTTTCGGAGGCCATCGCCCATTTGATCCAACATGATTTTGCCAAGTTGCTCAGCATTATCTACCGGATCGATGTGCGGGAAGATGCTTTTCGGGTCGCGCTGGAAGGGAACGGCCCCGGCACAGTGGCCGATAACTTGGCCGCGCTGGTCATGGACAAGCTCAAGCAAAAGCGGTACTGGCGGCTGCGCTATCGGGCAGCACCAGAAGAAAATTCGCCAAATTTGGGTTAACTTTCCCGCGTTGTCCACTATTCCGCAACCTGTCCATGAACCGCCAAGATTTTATCAAGCTCAGTTTGGGTGCCATTGCTGCCAGCACCCTGCCCACTCCCCCGATTTTTGGCCAAGCTGGCCCGAAGTTGCCCACTGGCAAAGCCAAATTTAAGAAGAGCCTCAAAATCGGGATGGTGGAAGGTGCAATGCCCTTGTTGGAAAAATTTAAACTGCTCAAAGAATTGGGTTATGACGGGGTGGAACTGGACAGTCCCAGCCCACTGGATCGCCAAGAAGTACTGGCGGCCAAAGCCCAAACTGGACTCCTGATCCCGGGAGTGGTGTGTTCGGAGCACTGGAAATCACCCTTTTCCAGCCCTGATGCTGCCGTGCGGGCCAAATGCGCTGCCGCAATGCAAACCGCCCTGGAAGACTGCCGGGCCTATGGCGGCACCACCGTGTTGCTAGTGCCAGCGGTGGTCAATGCCGAGGTGTCCTACGCCGAAGCCTATACCCGCTCACAGGCGGAGATTAAAAAATTATTGCCGTTGGCCAAAAAAACCGGAGTAAAAATTGCCATTGAAAATGTCTGGAACAATTTTTTGCTCAGCCCACTGGAGGCCGCCCGTTACATTGATGAATTCAAGCACGAAATGATCGGTTGGTATTTTGATGTGGGCAACATTGTCCGCTATGGCTTCCCCGATCACTGGATCAAAATATTGGGCAAACGGATCTTAAAAGTGGACATCAAAGAGTATAGCCGCAAATTGGCCGAAGACAAAGGGATTTGGAAGGGGTTTGAGGCCGAACTTACCGAGGGCGATTGCAATTGGCCCCGAGTGATGCAAGCGTTGGCCGAGATTGGTTATACCGACGGCTGGGGATCGGCCGAAGTGCCCGGTGGCAATGCCGATCGGTTGCGCAAAATCAGCGAAGGGATGGACAAAATCAACCAATCGTAGCAGCTAGCTATTTTTTGAATTTAAGATGCAATTCAATTATGCTCAGGGCTTTTTGCCAAAATAACGGAGCACAGCGGCATAATACGCTTCGGCCACTTGGCGCACGCGGGGTGAGATCTGTTTTTTGTTCCCTTGGTTGAGGTTGAGTTGGCGGGCCTCCTTTTCATTGTCTTGGTAGAGGCTTTCCCCGTAGCAAAGTGGACTGTTGACCAACCGGGTGAGGCCCAAGTTGCGGGCATACACACCCGTATTGACAAAAATACTATTGTACTGTAAGTAAAAAATCTTGTTTTTGGCTGGAATGGGCGCTACTTTCAAGGTTGTCGTAAAAGCATCGAGCACGTGTTTGGAAAACTTGGCCGATTTGTCCAAATTGTCCAATACCAACATCCGCAAGAAATCAAAGCGGGCCTCGGACGAACCCAACTCCCGGGCCAAAAAAGCCCCCGGCATAAATACCATGTTGTAATTTTCCTGCACCGGCTTGTTCCACGGGCGGCGCGGGAACGGCGAGCCGTTGTAATGGATGATCACGGTCAGATCGGGCTGGTAGGCATTGATGATACTGGCCCGGATTTTTAGGTCTTCGGGCAAAAAATAATCGTCGTAGATCTGGGCCGCCGGGGCTTTGGTGAGCAGGTCTTTTCGGTGAGCGGCCGAAATTCGCTTGCTGGCCACTGCTCTGGCCAATATCCCCGGTAAGTTTTCCTTTCTCCATTGGGCAAATTTTTTGCCAATCGCCCCGGTATTGGCCTTGGGCCGGGTGAGCAGCACATCGGCCCCGAGCTTTTCTAGCCGTTCTTTGAGCAAGGTGGCCGTCGTGAGGTTGAGGTCGCCCTCGCAAAATGAAATCTGGGTGCCATCGATTAGATCCAAAATGACAAAACGCTGCTCGATCTTGGCCATTTCTATATCGCCGGCTATGTGGCCGGGATCAATGGCAATCCGATAACCACTCAAGCTGTTGGGACTGGTTTTCTTGCTCGGGCGGAACCGCTCTCGCCCGCTCGCGGCCAGTTCGGTACGCTCCAGCTTGGTAAATTTTTTCGCACCCTTATCAAGGTAGTATTGCATGGCGGCAGCCCGCTCACTGTTCAGCAGCATATTGCCAAAGCCCTTCAATTCATCCCAATAGACCAAACATTCGGGCTGATCCCTTTTTTTGTCGGCCAAGGAGGCGTACATCGCAATGCCCCGTTGATCAATGCGGTAATGATGTTGCAGTTCTTTGGCCCGCACCAAGTAGTTGTTGGCAATGCGGTGGTATTTGGCCGGCAAGTCTTCGGTAGTCTGGGCGGCGAGGGTAAAGCAAAAGATGGGCAGAAAATTGACAATAAGCCAACAACTAAAACGAAAGCGTGGTTGCCCAAAATGGGTGGGGTAGGGGCGGGGTAGTCCGTCGATCATTTTGAACGTAGGTTTGGCCTGACGGGCGAAAATAGTGGTTTTTGCGATGTAACCACGGCTTCTTTTGCGCAGCGGAATTCAATTTTTGATATATTCTTTGACCAGGAGAAAATTTCACCCTTTGGTTTTGGCAAATAATTAAAATTGGGGTTTATTTTTCAAATGACAATGCCAGTTCGTTTTCCCGCCAACCAATGGGCAATTAGTTGGTGATGATTCCAAGACTTGCTCTGGGTGAATTGAGCGCAGTACCCAAGCAAAAACGCCGCCGGTCGACCAACCAGCGGCGTTTCAAGTGGGGTCAATTTTACGGACTACTTGGCAGCAGCGTACAACTGATCTGCTTTGGCCCAGTTTACCGCATTCCACCAAGCGTCGACGTAGTCGGGGCGCTTGTTTTGGTATTTGAGGTAGTAGGCGTGTTCCCACACATCAAGGCCCAATACGGGAGTACCCTTCACTTCGGCCAGATCCATGAGTGGATTGTCTTGGTTGGGGGTGGAAGAGATTTTTAGTTCGCCGCCACTGACCAACAGCCAGGCCCAGCCAGAACCGAAGCGGCCAATGCCGGCTTTCTTGAACTCGTCGCGGAAGGCGGCAAAAGAGCCAAATTTGGCGGCAATGGCCGTTCCCAGTTCGCCAGTTGGTTCACCGCCGGCATTTGGGGCCATGATGGACCAGAAAAAGGTGTGGTTCCAGTGGCCGCCGCCGTTGTTGCGCACGGGGGCTGGGTGTTTACTGATCTCGGCGATGAGCGATTCAAGGCTCGCCCCTTCCATCGGAGTGCCGTTTACTGCGTTGTTCAGGTTGGTCACATAAGCCTGGTGGTGACGGCCATGGTGGATTTCCATGGTCATTGCGTCAATGTGCGGCTCCAGCGCATTCAACTCGTAAGCGAGTTTGGGAAGTTCAAATGCCATTTTGATGAGTGGTTTGTTTTTGGTAAATCTATTAGACGTAACGCACCTTTCCTTTTAGAACCATCTTGGGCGAGAATTGTTACTTTTTTCGCAATTTTTTAAAGAAACTCGCGAGCAATTCCCGGCATTCGGCCTCCATCACGCCACGCACCAACTCAGTCTTGGGGTGGAACGCCGCCCGGCCCGCCGCTTCGCCCAAGCGTGAAACCCCGTTTTTGGCATCGCTGGCCCCATAAACCACCCGCCCGAACATGGCCCAGAAGCAGGCCCCGGCGCACATGACGCACGGCTCGAGCGTGACATAAAGCGTACACTCGGCCAAATAACGGCTGCCCAACTGGTTGGCGGCAGCCGTAATGGCCAGCATTTCGGCGTGGGCGGTGGCATCGTTGAGGGCGATGGTCTGGTTATGGCCCCGCCCAATGATGCGCCCCTCCAGCACCACTACCGCCCCCACGGGCACTTCGCCGTGGCCTGCGGCGATCTGGGCCAGCCGATAAGCCTCGCGCATGAAGGGCAGGTGATCAAGAAATGGATCCAACATTGGGCAAAAATAGCGCAAAACAGCATACCTTTGAACCAGAAAAACAAGCTGCCCTATCGCTCTTTGGGCGTAGCCCGGCCGCAAGCCGGGAACCGCACCAAGGGGAGGAAAGTCCGGGCAACACAGGGCGCTCTACTTCCTAACGGGAAGGCAGCCACTTCGCGAGGGGTGGTGGACAGACAGGGCCACAGAAAATGACCGCCCGCAAGGGTAAGGGTGAAAAGGTGGGGTAAGAGCCCACCAGTGCGCTCGGCAACGGGAGTAGCTGGGCAAACCTTAGGGGTTGAAAGACCAAATAAGCTGGCCGTTCGGCAGTGGGCAACCATTGTCGGCGAAGGACTGCCCGTCCGGGGCCAGCGGGTAGGTCGTTAGAGCGTACCGGCGACGGTTCGCCCAGATAAATGATAGGGGATCCTGCAAAGGGGGACAGAACCCGGCTTATAGGCTTGTTTTTCTACTTTTTTACTCCCACCATCAACTACGGCGGGGCTTCAAACCTAGAAATTTTTTAAAAAAAACCGCACCCAGTGTTAGTGGATGCGGCTTTTTTGGTGAAAAACAAATCTCATAGTTAAAAACCTCGGGTTTCACCACTGAGTAATTGACAAAAATTACTTCACACTATCTTACACCCGAAACATTAATTTTCAATAAATTAAATTCCCAGTTCCCAGTTCCCAATTATTCGATCGGTACTTTTACTTGCACCACATCCCAAGCCAAGGTCATTTCTGCACCTTCACCAGTGCTGGTCAAATTGACATTGAATGATTCTTGGTCGGTTGCCAATGCTCCCGCCGGCACTTTAACCTTCAGCAGGTCTTGGGCCTCGTCATGTTGGGTGCCCCATTGGCCAGTCTGACCGTTGAAAATAATGGTCCATTCAGCTTGGTCAGGAATCGTCCAGAGGCTGTATTTGCCCGCCTTGAGCATTTGGCCCGCCACCATCACATCGCGGTTGGTCTCAAACAAGGTGGCTGCATTTGCTCCGGTGCGCCAGACTTTGCCATAGGGGAGCAGGGACCCAAAAATGGTCCGGCCTTTTTTGGCAGGTTGACAATAGACTACCTTGATAATCAATCCGTTCTGGTCATAGTTTACGGTGGCCTCCGGGCTGAACGAACTCGTGTACAGCATCATGGAATAGACCGCCACGCCTACCACCACAATAAACCCCGCCACAGCAATCAGTATTTTCTTGGTTTTTGGATTCATATTCATTGAAACGATTGGTTACGGGGCAAATAACGCAATTTTATACCAAGATTAAAACGATGTTGGGCATCGATGTGGTTGCTGTACTTGACCTTCAAGGATTCATTCGTTTTGCCACTCTTTGACCAATTCCAGTGGGTGATCAACCTTGCTCCAAGATTTTATTCCTTCTCATCGTGTGACTCGATCAGCTTGAAACCGGTCCCGTGCACATTGATGATCTGCAGGTGCTCATCGGTCTTGAGGTACTTGCGGAGCTTGGTAATGTACACGTCCATGCTGCGCGAGTTGAAATAATTGTCATCGTGCCAAATCTGTTTGAGGGCTTTGGAGCGTTCCAGCGTTTGGTTTTTGTTCAGGCACAACATGCGCAGCAGTTCGGCCTCTTTGGAAGTGAGTTTCTGCTCGCCAGCGGCATCCTTGAGCACTTGGGTGTCAAAATCGAAGGCAAAATTCCCAATCTTGAACTTGGTGGGCTCGGGAGGAGTATTCGCGCCCCGTTTGGTGCGCCGCATGATGGCCTTGATCCGCAGCAAAAGTTCTTCCATGCTGAACGGTTTGTTCACGTAGTCATCGGCCCCGATCTTAAGCCCCTTGATGGCATCTTCTTTCATGGATTTGGCCGTCAGGAACATAATGGGGATAGCCTTGTCCGATTTGCGCACTTCCTCGGCCAACGAAAAACCATCCATGATGGGCATCATGACATCAAAAATGCAAAGGTCATAAAGGTTGGCCTTAAAAGCTTTGAGGCCCGATTTGCCATCGCGGCAAAGGGTAGTGTCAAAGCCCTTTACATCGAGGTACTCTTGCAATATTTGCCCCAAGTTCTGATCGTCCTCAACGAGCAAGATTTTAGTTTCCTTCATTTTTGTGTTGATATGGTAATAAAATGGTGAATTTCGTTCCCTTGCCCAGCTCACTTTTAACGCTGATGCTGCCATTGTGGGCATCCACCATCGTTTTGACGTAGCTCAGGCCCAAGCCAAATCCCTTTACATCGTGGAGATTGCCGGTGGGAACCCGATAAAATTTGTCAAATATTTTTGCAATTGTTTCTTTTGAAATCCCAAGGCCCCGGTCGGCGATGGTCACGATCAGGCCGCGCTTGCTGTCTTCGGTGCCAATGCGGATCTGGGGCTTATCGGGCGAATACTTGTTGGCATTGTCCAATAGGTTAAAAATGATATTGGTCAGGTGCACTTCATCGGCCTCGACAATGGTGCGGCTGGCCAGCAATTGGGTGACCATCTCCCCGCCCCGGTTCTCGATCTGAATGGCAATGTTTTCAATCGTTTTCTCGATCACCTCGTGCACATCCACCCGCTGGAGGTTGAGTTCGAAATCCCCTTTCTCCAGCGTGGCAATTTGCAACACTTTTTCCACTTGTGAGCCCAGCCGCTGGTTCTCGTCGCGGATCACGTTCAGGTACCGGTTGAACAGTTTTTCATTGCTGCGCATATCGGGGTCTTGCATCATTTCGGTGGCCAACGAAATGGTGGAGATCGGGGTCTTGAACTCGTGTGTCATGTTGTTGATAAAGTCCCGGGTGATCTCCGAAAGCTTCTTCTGCCGGAGAATGGTCGATACGGCCATGACAAAACAAAAAATGATCAAGGCGATAAAACCCACCGACGATACCAGCACGGTCAGCATCTCGCGCAAGATAAAGGTATTTTTTTGGGGGAAATAGACATACAAGTAGCTGGGCGTCGCAAAAACATCGTCGGCAAAGAGCCGAACACTGTAATTGTTCTTGCCCTGGTTAATGTCTTTGACCAGGGCCAACTGCGACTTGGCCACTGTATCTTTGGCCAGCACTAGTTTGTAGGCCCCGCCCGTGATCAACACTCCGTAGTAATAGGGCATGTCAACCTTTTTGTCTTTCAGCTCACGTTTTATGAGCGAGTCGAGCAGCACCCGATCCACCCGTTCGTCAATGGGCTGCTGCGAATGTTGGCGGTTCTCCTCCATTTTCATCCATCTTTTGACCCGGCTCATCAATTGGTAGTACCGTTGGTTGACCAAGTTGCGGATAAAAACCGCCGAGTCCCCGATTTCGGACTGGGGCGCATAAAGTTTGTAGCGGATCGGTTCGTTTTCCACCTTGAGCCGGTCGGCCAAGCCCCGCCAGCCCCGCTTCGGTTCGGCGAGTGGTTCCCCAAGTTCTTGGCCAGTTTGGTTTTGGGCATAAGGGTCGGCCAGACTGGCCGTGAGCATCTCTTGGGCCTCGGTGCTATTGATAAATTCGTAGTCGTTCAACTTTTTGGCCACATTGTCCAGCGCGGTCATCACCTCTTGTTTGAACCGATCCTCGCTCAATCGGATGGCGTTGTTGATCCAGTAAAACTGCAATACCACCAGGCCCACCAAGGCCAAGCTCATCAGGGCCACAATATATGAAAGCTGTTTTTTGCTCACTATGCTACGGGTTCGTCACACAATATTACCTTATTGTCCCACCAAAGCCTTCCAATGTTAACATAGTTTAACAGGCTTGTTCTTAGTGCGTTAACCTTGACAAAGCTTCCCTGGCACTGCGGGACAACTATTGGGTGAAATAATAAAGTTGTTAAAATTTGGAGGTTGTGCAACTCATTTTTTTGAAAATTTCATAGATTGAGCCTCGAAAGCGATTAGCTATTACTCACACCAAATTTAAATTCAAATTATGAAGCAAAAATTACTACTGAGCATTCTGACGATGATGCTTACAGTTGGTTCGTTGTTTGCCCAAACCCGCACAGTTACTGGAACAGTGACCTCGGTAGATGACGGCTCGCCCCTACCCGGGGTGACCGTACAAGTGAAAGGCACCAACACCGGTTCACAAACAGATTTTGAGGGCAAGTTTTCCCTCAACGTGTCTACCAGCGGTGGAACGCTGGTATTGCGGTTCGTGGGTTTCAAGACCCAAGAGGTAACAATAGGCAGCACCAGTAATTTTGACATTAAGCTGGTGACTGACGAAAAGATGCTGAGCGAAGTAGTGGTGACTGGGTATGGGACCCAAGAAAAGCGCGAAATTACCGGGGCCATTTCCTCGGTGAAGGGCGATGTAATCCAAAACCTGCCCGTACAAAGCTTTGACCGGGCACTGCAAGGCCGCTCGGCTGGGGTACTGGTACAGTCGGCCAATGGTGCTCCGGGTGGTGCGGTGTCAGTGAGGATCCGGGGCGTTGGCTCCATTTCGGCGGGCAACGAACCCCTGTATGTGGTGGATGGGGTGCAGATCAACAATGCCAGCAACACCAATACCGTAAGCAACAACCCTTTGGCATTTTTGAACCCAAATGACATTGAGTCCATCGATGTGTTGAAGGATGCGGCCGCCGCCTCGATCTATGGCGCGCAAGCTTCCAACGGTGTCGTATTGGTGACTACCAAAAAGGGCAAGGCTGGCCGGACTACTTTTAATGTTGGTTATTACACGGGTATTGTGGAGCCCATCCGCTTGCTTAACGTGTTGAACAGCCAGCAGTGGGTACAAGCCCGCATTGAGGCAGTGCAAAACCAGAACCCCACGGCCTCGGCCCAAGCGGTTCGGGGCAATGTATTTGGCGGCATTCGCTTGCCCGCCGATTTTACTGATGCCCAAGTAGCGGCGTTGCCCACTTACGATTGGCAACGGGCATCTTACAGAACCGGGATCAACCAAAATTTTGAAATCTCGGCCAACGGTGGCAACGATAAAACAACTTTTGCCATTTCTGGGTCATACAACAAGCAGGATGCCAACACGTTGGCCGTTAACTTTCAGCGGCTTACCGGCCGGGTGGGGTTGCAGCACAAAGTGAACAAGAAGTTGAGCATCGAGACCAACCTGAACCTGTCCAATATCACCCAGCAAGGCCCTTTTGGGAGTCCCAACGGGGGTTCATTCCTTGGTTCGCCCACGTTCTCTTCGCCCTTGATTTTGCCCATGAACCCCATCTACAATGAAGATGGGACTTTCTTCGGTAATCCCCAATCGGGTGGTTTGGCGGGGATCCTGAACCAGAATGTGGTGTTAAATGCTGAATACAACACCCGCAAAAATCAGGTCAACCAGATGGTTGGCAACGCGGCTGCCATTTGGCAAATTGCCAAGGGCCTTAGCTTCCGTTCCAACTATGCGATTGACTACCGTTATATCAATGGTAGCACCTATGCAGACCCTCGTACCCAAGATGGCTTTGCGAATCGAGGTAACTTCTCCTCCGAAAATGAGCAGATTTCCAACTTCCAGACCAACCAAATCTTGAACTTTAGCCGCAATTTTGGCAAGGATCACAAGATTACGGCCTTGGCTGGGTTGGAGTACCGGGTGGAGACCCGCGAAAGCTGGGAGAGCAGCATAAATACTTTTCCCACTTCCTCGTTCCGCACGGGTAATGCCGGGGCCACCCCCACTTTCGTAGGCTCGTTTTGGACCCAGTGGAAACAGGCCAGTATGTTTACCCAAGTGAGCTATGATTTCAAGCAACGCTACATCCTGACCGGGGTATTGCGGCGCGATGGCAACTCGCGTTTCGGGATTAACAACCAAAATGGTATTTTCCCCAGTATTTCGGCGGCTTGGTTGTTGACCGAAGAAAGTTTCCTCAAAGATAAAGTAGAGTGGCTAGATGATATCAAACTGCGCGCCAGTTACGGCGTAACCGGCAATAGCCAAATTGACAATTTTGCTTCGCGCGGGCTTTTTGGCGGCGGGTTCAACTACGGGGCCGATGCTGGCATTGCCCCCACCAGCTTGGCCAACCCTGCCCTGCGCTGGGAACGCAACGCCACTACCAACTTTGGGATTGACTATGCGTTGTTCAACCGTCGGGTCACTGGTACAGTGGAGTATTTTGACCGCCGCAGCAAGGATCTGCTGTTGCAACAACCCATCTCGTGGTTGAGTGGGGTCGGATCCATCAGCAACAATGTGGGGAGTATGTACAACAAAGGCTTCGAGTTTGAACTCAATACAGTAAATGTAGTGGCCGGTGACTTCACTTGGAAGACCAACTTCAACTTTACCGTGTTGGAAAACAGGGTGACCCAGTTAGTGGGAGCGGATACCGTATTGGCCTCGGATCAGTCGGTGCGCTTGAACCAGACCATTGGCTCAGTCTTCACCTCGGAATATGCGGGCGTGAACCCGGCCACCGGGCGGCCAATGTGGTACGACGTAAACAACAACCTGACCTACATCCCCTTGAACCCCCGCGATTTTCGGGTATTGGGAGCTGGCCTGGCCACCCGCTTTGGCGGCTTGACCAACGATTTTACCTACAAGGGCCTCACGTTGTCCGTCTTTTTTCAATATGAGTTTGGCCGCAAAGCGTTCAACAGCCAAAACAGCTTCTTGACGGAGAATGCTGGCCGGCCATTTAACGCCCTGACCGATATTTTTGAACGGCGCTGGACCACCCCCGGCCAACTCACCGATGTCCCCCGGCCGATCAATGGGAATGCCGAAGTGCGGGGTGCAAGTGCATTGGCCGGGTCGCGCACCTTGGAAGATGCCTCTTACATCCGTCTAAAAACGGTCTCGTTGTCTTATAACTTGCCCACTTCCCTGATCAGCAAAGTCAAACTCGCCCGGGTACGGGTGTATGCCCAAGCCTTGAACCTGATCACTTGGACCAAGTGGACTGGCTATGACCCAGAGTTTGTAAACCTTGGGTCGGGCAACAGCGGGGTGATTCCCTTGTCGCGGAACTACACCTTCGGCATTGACATTGGTTTTTAATCATTCCTAAATTTTTCTCTCTATTAGCATCAACATGAAGCGATTATATATTAAAACTTTGATCTTGGTGGTTGGCCTTTTGAGCTTGTCCTGCAAGGACTTGCTGGATGTGCAGCCTCGCCAGTCCGTTGATGCCGCCACGGCCCTTCTTTCGGAAGAGGCCATTGTGGCGGCCATGTCGGGCGTCTATGACCGGTTGCAAAACCTGAGGATGTATGGGCGCGATTTTATTGCTTTGCCGGAGGCCCTGTCCGACAATGGCCGGGCCACCAACAAATCAGGCCGTTTGAATCCCGAGTATCTCAACCAGCCCAACGCCCACTTCGCCAATGGAGCATGGCTGTTATCTTATTACGCGATCAACCAGATCAATCTGATTTTGGATGGTCTGGGCAAGGTAAATGTGGCAACTGCCACCAAGGACAATTTGGAAGGCCAAGCCCTGTTTTTGCGCGGACTGATCTACCACAACTTGTCGCGCGTTTATGCCTACGATCCGGGAGCAATCTTGACCCAAAGCAACCGGGGTTCGGTGCAGTTGCAGTTGAAGCCGATTTTTGGTTCCGACCAGGTTGAAAACTTGGCCCGCTCCTCAATTGACGAGGTTTACACCCAAATCTACGCCGACTTGAATGCTGCCATTGCCAAATTGGGCAATACCCGGACTCCGTTTTTTGCGAGCCGCGGCGCCGCTCAAGCCTTGTTGTCACGGGTGGCACTGCACCGCCGCGACTATGCCACCGCTGTCCGGGTTGCTACGGAGGCACTGAGCAGCGGGGTGGGCCAGTTTGTCAATACGGCTTCCTACGTGGGTTCTTGGCGTTCGGCCAGCAATCCCGAGTCGATGTTTGAGCTCCAGTATGCCATCGCCGAAAACTTGGGGGTGAACGAGTCGCTCCAAACGTCGTTTACCACTTTGCTATTCTCTGGCAATCGGGCCAGTTTGGGTGGTTTTGGTGATCTGGTCCCCACAGCCAACTTGTTGGCTCAATTTGAGGACGGTGATGTGCGGCGCAACCTTTATGAGCTTGGATCGGCTGGGCGAGGCACGGCCGAGATTGAGTGTACCAAGTTTTTGGGCCGTAATGGGCAACCCAACTTGGACAACGTCCCGGTGCTCCGCTTATCGGAAGTGATCTTGAACCGGGCTGAAGCCTATGCTTCGGCTGGGCCTCAACAGAACGAAGCCCTGGCCTTGGCCGATCTGAACCGGATCCGCAACCGCGCGGGCTTGGCCTCGGTCACCTTGACTGGATCAGCTTTGTTGGAAGAGGTGTTGAAGCAGCGCCGGGTAGAATTGGCCTTTGAAGGTGACCGCTGGTTTACTCTCAAGCGCCTCGGCCGCGACATTGTGAAGGCTGCCCCAGCCCAAACATTGCCATTCATTGATTTCCGCATGTTGGCACCCATTCCCGTGCGCGAACTGCAAATCAACCCTAACTTGGTGCAAAACCCAGGCTATTAATTTCTCTGGTTCCATGCTGGCCAAAGCTGGCATGGAACTTATTTTTCCATTTTGACCCATAAAGAATCAACGATGAAAAAGATATTCTCTCTCTTCTTATTTTTATCCGTTGTCGTCGGGACCACCGCCTGTTTTGAGGACAGCAAAGTGGTTTTCGCCGGTATCGTGGCCGAATTCAACGAAACCGTGGTGCGCACCCCTGCGCTGGGGGTTAATTATCCCCTGATTGTGGTGCGCAATGGCGCGGGTCAACTCACCACCCGGGTCAACTTGGTGGGCCCGCAGCAGCCCAGCGAGCAAGTGCTCCAGGTTACTATTGACCCGGCCTCCACTGCCCAGCCCACCAATTATCGTTTTGGGGGCACTGTCACCATTCCGGCCAACAGCAGTTTTGGGAACTTGCAATTTGAGGTGCTCAATGCGGCCAGCGTGCCCGCCACTGGCCTAAACGTGGTTTTTGTGCTGGACGGCAACGAGCTGATTAAGCCCAGCGAGAACTATCGCCGCGTCGGTTTCCGCATCAATCCCTAGTCGGCCGGCGCGTTTTTAAAGGCCCGTGACTGAAAAGTTGCGGGCCTTTTTTTGTCCCCAATTGGCGGTGGGTCATTCTTCTTCGCTGCCCAGCAGATCGGGCGGGATGGCTTTACTGGTCTTGGCCCCCAACAGGCGCATTTTCTCCACCCGGCCCAACAAATTGCCCTTTCCAGTACTCATTTTTTGCAAAGCGGTGTCATACGCCCGCTGGGCGCGGCCCAGTTCGGTGCCCAATTCTTTGAGATCGCCCAGCAGGCCCACCATTTTGTCGTAGAGCAGGCCACCTTCGCGGGCAATCTCCTCGGCGTTGCGGTTCTGTTTCTCCTGCCGCCAGATGCTGGCCACCGTGCGCAGGGTGGCCAGCAGGGTAGAGGCGCTCACCAGCACGATATTGCGCTCGAAGGCCCACTGAAAAAGTTCGGGATCGTGCTGCACGGCCAAGCTGAATGCCGGCTCCACGGGCAGGAACATGAGCACAAAATCAGGACTGCCCGGGGCATAGAGCTGATGATAGTTCTTGGCACTCAGGTCACTGATGTGTTGCCGCATGGATTGGAGCAGGAGCCGGAGCTGGCGTTCCTGCTCGGCCCCGTCCTCGCTGCGGTGCCAGCGCTCATAGGCCGTGAGCGATACTTTGGCGTCCACCACCAAGTACTTTTTTTCGGGCAGGTGAATCACCACATCGGGTTGGAGCCGGCGGTTGTCCTCGGTGGCCACGCTCTGCTGCACGTAGTATTCGCGGCCGCTCATCAGGCCCGATTTCTCCAAAACGCTCTCCAGGATCATCTCCCCCCAGTTGCCTTGTGACTTGGACTGCCCCCGCAGGGCCGAGGTCAACTGGTGGGCCTCGTGGCTCATCTGCTGGTTCAGTTCGTGCAAGCCCCGGATTTCGCGTTCCAGCGAGAACCGTTGTTGGGCTTCCTTGTCATATACTTCTTCTACTTTTTGCTTAAATTCGCTGAATTTTGCTTGTAATGGCTGCAATACAGCAAAAATATTCTCGCGGTTCTGTTCAGTAAAGCGGCGGCTCTTGTCTTCCAAAATTTCATTGGCCATGTTTTTGAACTCCGCCGTCAGCCGCTGTTGGGTCTGGACCAGTTCCACTTCCTTGTCCCCCATCTGCTGGCTCAGGTGCAGCACGTTGGTGCGGGCTTGGGCCAATTGGGCCGAGAGTTCCATCAGTTCTTGGCGCAGCCGGATCAGTTCTTCCCGGTGGTCGCTCAGGTTTTTTTCAAAAATCTTTACTTTTTCTTCGGCCACTTGCCGTTCCATCGTGGCTTGGGCCAGTTGGCGGGCGGTTTCGGCCTGCACTTTTTGATGGGCTGTCCCCGCTTGGGCCCGCGCCCAAAACCACGCCAACAGCGCACCAAGGGCCACGCCGGTCAATAAATAAGCAAATTCCATTCAATTATAATTTAAAAAACATTCAAATAAATCCATTATTTTTGAATAAACCAAACCGGGGATTGTCATCCTGATTGTTTAATAAAAATAGCCGCCTTAAAATTTTGATTGACCAAACAGATAAAATATTAGCATTCTTGGCCAGCGGGCACATTGGTGGTTTGCCATAGTTAACTCTTTGATAATGTATTGCTAAAGGTATTGCTTGTAAAGTAATGCTTTGCCCTAAGCCCGCTAACCATTTTTTGGTCAATCTTTTAGAAATCAGGCCCGTTTTTTTGAGCCTTTTTTTCAAAATACATTTGTGTACGTCTGTTCATTTGTTTAATTTTAGACCAGAAAACCGCAAAGCCGGATCCAGACTTGTCCAGTGCACTTTCTACTGATCAGCACTCTTTGGAAACCGGCCAAGTCTGGTTGCCACAACCCTAAAATTGTCAAACCCAATACCCTTTAGCAGTGATAAATTTTGTTTACCCCATTGTATATTTGACAGAGCCAGATTTTGACGCTTGCTATGTCTCTTATTTCTTTATTGTCAAAAAACCGTTGTCCCAATTATGCTAGTCACCAAACGCAACGGCAGGCTCGAGACTGTCCGCTTAGAAAAAATCACCGCCCGGATCGAGAAATTGAGCTACGGGCTGGATATGAATTTTATTGACATTTTTCAGATCACCCAGCGGGTAATCCAAGGGATGTACGATAAGATCACCACCGTGGAGCTGGATAACTTGGCCGCCGAGACTGCGGCGTCCATGACCACCCGCCATCCCGATTACGCCACTTTGGCGGCCCGGATCGCGATCTCGAACCTGCACAAGGAAACCAGCAAGTCTTTCTCGAGCACCATCAAACGGTTGTTCTTGTACGAAGACCCGAAGACGGGGGAAAATGCCGCCCTGATTTCCAAAGAAGTATACGAAATAATCCGCAAAAATGCCGCCTTGTTGGATTCGGCCATTATTTATGACCGGGATTACAACTACGACTATTTTGGGTTCAAGACACTGGAACGGTCCTATCTGCTGAAAATGGAGGGCAAAATTTCCGAACGCCCCCAGCAAATGCTTATGCGCGTGGCGGTGGGCATCCACATGGAAGACATTGAATCCGCCATCGAGACTTATAATCTCATGTCGGAGAAATGGTTCACCCACGCCACTCCCACGCTGTTCAACGCGGGCACGCCCAAACCCCAGCTATCATCGTGCTTTTTGCTCACCATGCGCGAGGACAGCGTAGACGGTATTTACGACACGCTGAAACAATGCGCCCGGATTTCACAATCGGCCGGGGGCATCGGTTTGGCGATTCACAACATCCGCGCCACGGGCAGCTACATCAAAGGCACGAACGGCACCTCGAATGGTATTGTGCCCATGCTCCGCGTGTTCAACGACACCGCCCGTTACATTGATCAGGGTGGGGGCAAGCGCAAAGGGGCCTTTGCGATCTATCTGGAGCCTTGGCACGCCGATGTCAGTGATTTTTTGCAGCTCCGCAAAAACCACGGCAAGGAAGAAAACCGCGCCCGTGACCTGTTCTTGGCCCTTTGGATCCCCGATTTGTTCATGAAACGGGTGGAGGCCGATGAAGAGTGGTCGCTCTTCTGCCCCAATGAAGCGCCCGGCCTGAGCGAATGTTACGGTGCCGACTTTGAGCGGCTGTATGAGAAATATGAGCGCGAAGGCCGCGCCCGCAAAGTGGTGCGCGCCCAAGAGTTGTGGTTCGAAGTGCTGGAAGCCCAGACTGAAACCGGTGTGCCTTACATGCTGTATAAAGACCACGCCAACCGCAAGAACAACCAGAAGAATTTGGGCACGATCAAGAGCAGTAACTTGTGCACCGAAATCATGGAATACACTTCCCCGGATGAGGTGGCAGTGTGCAACTTAGCTTCGCTGGCCCTGCCCAAATTTGTGATCAATGGTCGGTTTGACCACCAAAAACTGTACGAAGTGACCCGGACAGCGACCCGCAACCTCAACAAAGTGATTGATGTCAATTACTACCCAGTGGAGGAAGCCCGCAATTCCAATATGCGCCACCGCCCCATCGGGCTGGGCGTGCAGGGATTGGCCGATGCGTTCATCATGCTCAGGATGCCATTTGAGTCGGAGGAAGCCCGGGGCCTGAACAAGGATATTTTTGAGACCATCTATTTTGCGGCCATGACGGCCTCGATGGAATTGGCCAAACTGAATGGCCCCTATGAAACGTTCCAAGGTTCCCCTTTGTCGCAGGGACAGTTCCAGTTTGACCTCTGGGGCGTGCAGCCCGAGTCGGGCCGCTGGGACTGGGAAGCCCTCCGTCAGCAGGTAATGGAGCACGGGGCCCGCAACTCACTGTTGGTGGCCCCCATGCCCACCGCTTCCACTTCCCAGATTTTGGGCAACAATGAGTGTTTTGAGCCTTACACCTCCAATATTTACACCCGCCGGGTGTTGTCGGGAGATTTTATCGTGGTGAACAAGCACTTGATGAAAGATCTGATCCGGTTGGGGCTGTGGAATGAGCAGATGAAAAACATGATCATCCAAGCCAACGGATCGATCCAGCCCATCCCCGGAATCCCCCAAAACATCAAGGATCTGTACAAGACCGTTTGGGAAATCAGCCAAAAAGCCATTGTGGAAATGGCAGCCGACCGGGGCCCGTTCATCTGCCAAAGCCAAAGCCTCAATATCCATATCCAAGACCCCAATTTTGGCAAGTTGACCTCCATGCACTTTTACGCTTGGAAGAAAGGGCTCAAAACCGGAATGTACTATTTGCGTTCCCGCCCCGCTGCCGACCCAATCAAGTTTACCTTGGACAAAGCCGCGTTGGCCATTGGTGGGGTGCAACAACAATTGGCAAATAAGGCCAAAGTCCTAGAGCCGGCCGAAGTGGACGGCACCGCCGCTTACCAGCGCAAACCAGCCAGCCCCGAGGCCATGCCCGAGATCCAGCTCAGCGAGCCAGCGGCCAAGCCCAGCGATTTTGACCAAAAGATGCAGGACATGTCCTGTTCACTCGACGACCCCGAGGGTTGCGAATCGTGCAGTTCTTAATTGCCCATCAGGGCCAATCTGCTTACCGCCGCTGGCCATTTGCTAGCGGCGGTTTTGTTTTCGCCGATCGTTTATGCCTATCTTTGCTCAAAAAAAGTCGGAATGATCAAACAATTAAAGGTTGACAAACTTTGGGGAAGGGAAAACTTTACCTTTGAGTTTCACCCGGATCTCAATATTTTGACCGGGAGCAACGGCTCGGGCAAGACCACCTTGCTCAAGTTGCTGTGGTACATGGTGAGTGGGCATGCCCGGCTGGCCCTAGAAGAAATTTCGTTCGCCAAAGCCTACGCCCAAGGGCAAAAAAGCGAGCCCCCTGAAATCCATGAAATAACCTTGACCAAAACGATCGCTGAGGTGAGTCTCTTTGGTAATGATAGCCTAGGAATAACGGTTCCGGGCGATAGGCTGTATTCCATCAAACATAATAAAAAAAAGACGTTGTCCTCTACTTTTGATGTATTAATAGTCGATCGTACTGACATGTCAGAACGAGAGCTGCGCCAGCAGGTTGGCGAGGAAATCCAGTCGGTTCCGCTAGAGACGATCTTTTTCCCCACGTTCCGGCGGTTTGAAGGTGGTTTTTCACTCGGTCATGGCGATGATGGCCAGAAAGTAATCGACGGTCTGCGGGAGTTTAGCAAACGTATGACTCACGGCATATACAACCTCAACAACCAGCATCGCTTTGTGGCGTATGCCGATGATGACGATATTCGGGGGCTGATCAACGAAATTTCGTCCAACATTAGGGTAAAACTGCAACCCATTGAAGATGAATTTATGCAGTTTGTCAAAACTGCTGCCTCAAACGCATCAACGTTTGCCCAACAGTTAAAAGACAATATTGCGCACAAGGAACAGAAAGAAGCCCAACTCAAAGAACCCCTCACTAAACTTTCCCACTACATCGATACTTTCTTTTTGGAAAAAAGTGTGGAAGTGAGCGAGGAACTGGTGCTGGGCAACCATTCCACCCGGGTCAAGTTGTCCCAACTTTCGGCGGGGGAAAAAAACTTGCTCAATTTTCTGGTGTACGCAATGGGCTCCCCAGATGTCATGTTTATCGACGAACCGGAACTCAACTTGCACACCGACTGGCAACGTCTTCTGCTGGGTGTACTGCGCGAGATAGCACCCCGAACCCAATTTTTTGTGGCCACTCACGCCTCCGCCATCCGGGCCGCTTACCCCGAAAAGCAGTTTTTTCTGTACGATCAGCTCTTTGAGGCATAAGTCATGGGCAAAAAAAAG
>Ga0105045_10001343_pt1 | contig 19992 bp, 14 predicted proteins | sample MAT02_FD_78089 | JGI IMG/M metagenome (GOLD analysis project Ga0105045, IMG submission 78089) | Freshwater microbial communities from Lake Fryxell liftoff mats and glacier meltwater in Antarctica - MAT-02 (megahit assembly) | ecosystem: Environmental > Aquatic > Freshwater > Ice > Liftoff... | reverse complement strand
GCTCAAGCGACGAAGGGATGCGATTCACTCTCGAAACAGAAATCCAGCTTCGGGAGTTTGACCGACTTTGGCATGCTCGGCATAATAGCAAGAACAGCTCAGGCGACGATGCGATCAAGGAAGACTTCCCTACCACCAGCCTGAGAAACGTTTGGCTAGCAAACCATTTAGATGATCTTGAGTCGGATCGGTTGATTCCATTTGAAATCCGCTTGAATCAAGCCCTTTTTTCTAAAGCAATTTCTTGGGCAATAGAAAATCCCTATGCCACTGCCAAGCTTGCTTTGATAAAGTCTGTGAAGATGTGGACTCCCGGACCGACCGCGACGGAAATCGGTGGCCTTTGGGTTCGTTTGGCTGAAGCGATAGGCTATTTGGTCATAGGAATTTTTGCGGTCGTTGGTTTTCTTCAGTTGAAACCGTGTCAGCGATTTCCAGCAATCATCTATGCCTCACCCGTTTTCTATTTTGCAATCCTTCACACTATTTTTGTCGGTTCGGTCCGCTATCGCCAGCCTGCGATTTTGGTCCTTACGATCGTCTCGGGAATCGGCGCAGCATGGATGCTGGACCAAATCGAATCGATACGAAAGCGTCGTCGCTAGACCAGGCTCATGTCCTGCGTCAACGTGACCGGGTCTGGGAGACTCGTTTCGTTTGGCTTCTCATGTTGTCTATCGCAGCTTTGGCCAGCTATCACTACTTGTACTCGCAAGTCAATGACACGATTCGTGCTCGCGTCGCCGTGATCCTTGCAAAGCAGTTCCCTAACCATTTAGTTCGTATTGAGTCGGCCCATTTGGAGCCAGGCCGCGGTTTGGTGCTGGAAGGATTGCGTCTGGCTATTGCGACTCCTGAAGGTCCAAGAGTGGTAGCACGCGTTCCACGGATGGTCTTACGAGGCCCTATGGAGTTGATTCGGTTGGCACGTGGGGATATCTCGATCGAGGGTGTCTTCGTCGAAGCGTTGGAACTTTCCGCATGGCCAATGGCCGATGGCCGCTGGTCGATTCAAACATTAGCGTCTCAAGAACCGTTACCTGCCTCGATACCGCCTGTAGAGATAAGGCGAGGTATCATCCGCTTCGGCCAGCAAACCAATGACAGTTCCAAAGAGATCATTTTTCACGATTTGAATACGTCGATACGTTCTGTAGAAGACCGAACGAGTTTACTCGGCACCCCAGCTAGCCCTGAGTGCTCGCTCGTGTCCAGTAAGTCGACTTTAATAAATACCCAAAACGGAGTGATCCTTCACGCAAGCGTTAGCAGTAGCTATTTTAATAGTCTTAAATTGAGCTTTGCGGTTTCAAAAAACAAGGATCAGTGGTCGCTCAACGGAAGCCTACAACAACTGAATTTTTCGTCTCAACTAGTAGATCGGTTACCGCAAGAGTGGCGTCCTTTTCTTGAACATGTCGATGGTTTCACCGGGAATGGAACGGCTACTTTTTCAGTTCGTAAAACGCCGTTAGAAGCTACTCCGCAATTCGAAGTTCACGCGACTATCGCATCCGGTCGTCTGCAGCACCGCAAGTTACCTTACCCGCTTGAAGATCTTGCCGGAGCGCTTTACTGCCGGAACGATCTTCTCCAGCTCAGGCACGTTTCGGCTCGAAGCGGGCAAGCGAATTTTAAACTCGAGTCCGATATACATGGCTTGAAGCCAAGTTCGCCGATGGTTGCCAAGCTCAACGTCCAATCATTACGACTTGATGACCGATTGTACAAGTCCTTACCGATTGTCTTCCAAGAACAGTGGCGAAAGTTTCAAGTGGCGGGCGAGGTTGATGCGGACATAACGATCGCCTACGACGGCGCGGAGTGGAAACCGGATATCGATATTCACGCTCGTGATGGGTCGGTTAATGCCGATATATTTCCTTATCAGGTCAATCAGATTCAGGGTACCTTTTCCTATCGCGATGGGGTATTGATTGCAACGGATGTGACAGGTAAGGCGAACGGTGAAACCGTCCGCGGATCGCTTCGACTAGAAAAAGCCATTCCGAAGTGGTCGATCGATTTCTCCGTTCAGTCTGACGGGCCGGTTCCAATTGACGCCGCGTTAGTAACCGCACTTACGCCGCGAGGGCAGGCCGAAACGCCCTCTCACCTCTTTGTTCGATCGCTTGCACCCAGCGGCACAGTCCATATCGAAAAAGCACGATTTATAAGGACGATAGCCGATCCTGAAGTGATCTCAAAAAACGTGGAGCTTTCGTTTTATAACGGAGCGATTCGTTACTCAGAATTTCGCTACCCCATCTTTGACATTCAGGGCAAGGTTATAGTCGATGATTCCTCCATCATTTTGGACCGATTGAGAGGCCGTAACGATAGCGCTCGTATCCAATGCGAAGGAGAGTGCGATTGTTCAAATGGACGGGTTGATCAGTTGAGGTTAGATTTTGATGTTGCCAATGTTCCATTGGAAGAAGAGTTACATGCGGCATTACCCACGTCGGTGCGTCACCTATGGAATCACTTGCGGCCCAGTGGAGTCATCGATCGTGTTCTCGTCACGCTAGAACGTCACGCCGCCGACAGCCCATTAGACTTGGCCGTGCTCATTCAAGAAGACGGAAAAGTCGATCCCGTGGCTGGCAGATGTGTAACGCTGCAACCGCAGTCCCTGCCCTATCTATTGAATGATGTCAGTTGCAATCTGAGTTATCGTCCAGGAATCGTGGAGATTCGTCGTTTTGGCGCATCGCATGACAGCAGCCAAGTTCGAGCCGAAGGAACTTGCCACGTACATTCCGACGGGACATGGAGTGGACTTTTGTCTTGGATGCCAACCACGCGATTGATTATCGATCAAAATCTATTGGTTTCGCTTCCAGAGTATCTTCGAGTCCCGTCGGCTTCGACTGAGTTTCGTGGTCCGCTTGGAATCACAGGCCAAACACTCATCGCTTCTAATGAGCGCACTGGCGAACCGAGCGTCAAGGCTTGGGACCTTCAGATCGAAATCGAAGATGGGCAGCTCGCAGGCCGATCCCTTGCCTCGGGCATTCGTGGATCACTACAAGTGCAAGGAGAGAATCGCGTTGACGGCCCCATCGCAAAAGGATTCCTGGACATTGACTCGCTTTCCATTAAAAATATTCCGGTAACTAAGCTTTCCGGTCCCTTTGCAATCACCGATTCCAAGCTCTTGTTCGGGCGCCTAGCAAGCGCAATCTCCGTTGCCCCCATTAGCCAGTACATTTCTGCCTACGCACAACGTAGCGAAGTGATTACCGCATCAGCGCAAACAAGTTCCCTTCCAGCACCCAATCAGCTTAAGCCCCTGGGGATTGCTACCTCGACGTTAGCCTCTAACTTCGTACAAGAGCCAACCACGCCGCCATTATGGCGTAAGGCGACGCCACCCCTTCTGGATATCCGGAACGATGACCTGCATGCCAAGGGACTCTCTGGGACGTTGCATCTCCATGGTGTTCACCCACTTCTAGAAGGTCAAACAGAGGTACAGCTAGTCCTTCAAGACGCGGACCTTCAAGGCTTGTTGGCGGATCTTGGCGACTCCACTACGCAAGCGAAAGGTCGACTTTGGGCACAAGGAAAGCTAGTCGGTTCCCTACTCTATTCCAATACGCTTGGAGGATCAGGAAACGCTTGGCTACGCGATGCCAATTTTTTTGAACTACCAGCCATGATGAAGCTGTTTCGTGTCTTGAGCGTCAAGCCGCCGGATGAGGGTGCATTTGAAAGTGCAGATGTTGAATTCAGGGTCGACGGTGATCGAATTCCTATCGATCGAATATCGTTAGATGGTGATGTCATGAGTCTCCGAGGTACAGACGGATGGGTTAACTTGCGCAAAGAAATACAACTGAACTTGGACATGTACGTCGGGCGTCAGAGCGCGCTCGCGGCAGTCTTTGGAACGCTAGTAAGCCAGAATGACAATGCAACCATTCTACAAGTCGAAGTCACAGGAACCACGGATAACCCACAATTCCGAAGAAGCTTCCCTCTCATGGGGAACTCGCTTCAACAAGTCTTTCCCGATCGCGTGGTCCCTCGACGGAAGTAATAATACCTGATTGCAGCAAGCGATGAATGTGAGCAGAATTCGTGCGACATGAGGACGAAGTAATGTTATCCTTTGAGAAGTGGATAGCTAGGACGCTCCTCTCTCGCCTGAAAGACTTGTCATGAAAGCCTCTTCAACGGTCCTATCAACTCTTCGAATGGCTCAGCTTCTTGCGTTGTCTTTAGTGATCTCGTTCGCGGGAGTCACCAGTGCCCTTTTTGCGCAGTCCGATTCGTCTGCAAGTAACCGTTCGCTTGTCGAGCCAAATGGTAGATCGGGCGGCCAGTCGCTTGCGGACTTTACCGAGTTGATTGCGTTGATTCGAGCGACGGTTCCGGGCGAATGGGATTCGGAAGAAGATACCATTCAGTCGTTCACTAGCGGCGTTTGGATCGATCCCAATGGCAAGCTACATCGCGAGCCGTCGCGCTCTAAGAAGAAAGCAAACGCGCCGACTGCAAAAGCCAAGCTACCAGCCCATAATGCAATACACTCCGTAAATGAATTCAGCAGCGTGCCCATGCTGCAAGAGTTGGGTTTAGATATCGAGGAAACGTTGCGATGGATTTCGATTCAGCAGATCGAGAAATTGTTGGACGAACGTAAAGATAATGCTGCCACGTCCGTTCGACTGGAATTGCTTGGTGGTCTTACACGACTCGATTATATCGCACGAGACCACGAAACGAATGACTGGTATCTCGGAGGCCCCGCCGGTGGAATGGTGCTTGACCGGAAAGGTAATTTGATTTCCCACAGCACTGGCTTGCCACCGATCCTACTTGAAGATTTGCTGTGTGTAGCACCGCTGGTGTTGTCTACGCAAGAACCGCTCGGATGTTCCATCGATCCGGTTCCAGAGGCATTGCAAAAGCTATCGGAACAGATCAAGCAACGCGAGTTCCTCAAACGCCTCAGCACTCAACCTGCGAAGGCAACCCAAATGCTCTCTCAAACGCTCGGCGATCAACGAGCCTCCTTCTTTGGACTCCCATCTAATTCGCCCACGGCCATGGCGTTGCTGCTAGCCGACGAGCACATGAAACGGCTTGGTTTGGGACTAGTCGATGCGCCTAAGGGGGTCGTGAGCTACTGGCAGGCTTGCGAACGCAGCGGTGCAGTACCGGGGCAAAGTATGGTTCGCTGGTGGTTTGCCTTGCCCGAACGTGTCTCGGTTGGCATCGATGATTCAGGTGATGTGTTTTCTCTACAATCCTCCACGGTTCGAGTGATGAGCCAAAAGCAGTTCTTAGATCATGCTGGTGATCGACAAGATGCGGCTGACAAAGATCCTGCTGCAGATGCTTTTGCAGATAGTTTTACAACGGAGTTCCCAGGGATTCAAAAGCAGTACCCAATCTATGGACGACTGCGACACATTTTTGATTTGGCGGTTGCACTCCAAGTGATTGCCGAAGAAACGCCACAGAAGGACGAAAGACCCTTGAAGATTGCGTCCGACGAAAGCCAGCGACCAACAGTAGAATTTCCGATTCAGTGGGTCCCCTCGATCGCAGCCTGGCGGAAAACCAGCGGCGGGCAAAGTGCTGCGGTCGTCAGTGGTGGCGTCATGATCGACGCGACCAAAGTTGAACTACGACGTTCGACGAATTCGATTACCATCGGGAGAAAAGCTGCTGCTTCACTGAGGTAACAGCCATTCCGTTCAGCATTTCGGGAGAAACAAAGGTGTCCGAACACGGGAGCAAGAGACTTGCTCCCGTGTTTGGTTTTTAGAAATGGAAGGCTCAAGAGCCTACTCACTACACTTCGTTGTAAGCCGGAAGCGAGTGATCGGTGAGATCCAACCCAAGGCGTTCGCCTTCTTCAGATGTTCTCAGACCGACGATAACCTTGATAAGAAGCAAAATTACTAGAGTGGCTACCGCGCTGTAGATTGCTACGACTGCTACGGCCTTCACTTGAAGTAGGAATTGGTCCGGATTTCCCGAGTACATCCAGCCACCCTGCTTCTCGAGGCCGAAACCTGGAACAGCAAAGATACCTGTTGCAATCGCACCCCAAACTCCACCTATGCCGTGAACACCGAATACGTCCAGAGCATCGTCATATCCAACCATTGGCTTGACCATCGCAACAAAGACGTAACAGATCAGCGAAGCAACAGCACCGATGATTAGAGCCGGGCCAACTTCAACAAAACCTGCGGCGGGTGTAATCGCAACCAAACCTGCGACAGCACCCGTGATCATTCCGAGCATCGTTGGTCTACCGTGTGCACCCCATTCGACTAGGGACCAAGCCAACGCGGCGGCAGCGGCAGCCACGTGGGTGACTACGAACGCTGAAACAGCTTGAGGTGTTGCACCACCAGCACTTCCCGCGTTGAATCCAAACCAACCGAACCATAGCAAACCGGCTCCAAGAACCGCGAATGGCAAATTGTGTGGAGGAACACCACCCTTGGGCACGTCGGCTCGCTTGCCCATCACTATACAGCAAACCAAAGCTGCGATACCCGCATTGATGTGAACGACAGTACCACCAGCAAAGTCGAGGGCTCCAATCGGTGTGCCATCTGCAGCGTCAAATGCGCCAATCATGCCAACAATTGGCAAGGTCGCTCCGAACCAAACCCAGTGAGCGATTGGACAATAAACGAAGAGAACCCAAAGGACTACGAAAATGGTGAAAGCGCTGAACTTCATGCGTTCTGCGAAAGCACCGATGATCAAGCCCGGTGTAATGATCGCGAACATGCACTGGAAAATCATGAAGACTTGTTCGCTAATTGGCCACCAAACGCCAGGTACCGGGGACCATGCTTCGTCAGCTTTGATATCCTTCAGCATGAAGTAGTCCATTGGATTACCAATGAAGCTACCGGCAATATCGTTACCGAACGCCAGGCTAAAGCCAACGACGACCCAAAGGACCGTTACGATCCCCAAGCAAAGGAAACATTGCATAAGAACGCTGAGAACATTCTTGCGTCGAACTAGCCCACCGTAGAAAAACGCCAAGCCGGGCGTCATCAATAGGACCAGAGCACTACTGGTTAACATCCAGGCTTGATCGCCTTTATCGAGAACCTTTGATAAATCCGGCGTTGCTGGGGCTGCCTCGGCAGGGGCAGGTTCTGCAGACGCTGCTTCGGAAGGCGCTGGTTCAGTTGCGGCCGCAGTTATTTCTGCTGCTGCTTCCTGCGCCTCTACAAAATTCGCCGCCGCCATAAAAATCGTCACGGCACTCAATGCCACGACACAAAACGTTAACCACTTCGCGGACAAAACTTTCATCAATGCTATCTCCAATTCGACTCGGTGAATGAAAAAGAAAACTTCCCGAAGAATTCGGGAAGTTTCACCGAGCTTGCTTTCGCTCCCGCCATCTTGTGCGTTTGATCCAAAGATGCACAAGTTTTGAGCGCCGCCACAAGCTCGGCGACTCAGTACGCAACTCTCGGACCTACTTCGAGCCACGGTTCTCCTCGAAAGTCAGGAAAGCTGGCATATCCCACACTTTGCTAGGACTAACAGCTAAATAATTTTCGAAAACAGTGGATTTTTTTCAATTCGAAAATTCCGACATTATAGAAAAAACAAGCGTTTGCTTAAAAATCCAGCAACCATTCTGACAAAAAACGCCATGGAAAATGTGTGCTAATGGCAAAAATTGGGTCAGCGAATCCGGGGGACACACGAAAAAGGCGAGATCAATCGATGGTTAGGGTAAGTTTTCTGAAAACCTCAGCAGTAACTCTGTATTTCTAGTTCCTGCCGAATTCTTACGAATCCGGATACTCAAAAATCGGACCCGGTCACTAGCTCACGCTGCGTGTTGGTAGCTGAACAAAATAGGGAACTTATTTCGACACTCCTTGCTGATCTCAAGTGCTTTAACTTGATTGTTAACCAGGAAGGCGAGGCTCCTGCCGAGCCATGGTGGTTCGGCTGGCGCCTCACCCTCCCGCTGGGCTGTGGAGAAGCCTCCTTTACGATGCTGCACTTCGAGTGCCTTGCAGAGACCGAATGATGATTCCAAACTTGCATTTGACAGGAAAGCGAAAAATCCAAAGAGCATTGAACGAGCTCTAACTAAACCCGTATCGAGAGTTTTCCAAACCCATTTCCAAGCTAAACGCTGCTACGAAAACCATACGTTTCGCTAAACCAATACAAATCACAACTATGCCATTTTCAAATGCACGACTCGAAGCTTTGGAATTGTCTGGAATCGCCATGGTGCTACAGCTAAAGATATCTTTCAAGCAGCCCGTATTCCTTGGGACGTCGGTCGATAAATGATACAATTAATCCAAGATTCATACAGATTCCAGCGAATAGCTTTAGTGGCAAGCTCCTTCGTGCCCTGAAACGCTCCGTGCTGTTGTCTAGTTCGTGCACCGTATTTATGGTTAAAATGCAGACGAGTGTCATGCCCAAGTTGGATTTGCGAAGCAGTTCCTAACCCCACGGTTAAATCCGAAAGGTTCTACAATGTATCGAGTCTCAACGATCGCTCTCCTTTTCGTCAGTGGCGTGGTCTTTTACGACTCACGTGCCTTTGCCAATGAAGAACTTCGAAACATCGCCCCGAAGTCTACCGTGGTGTACGTGGAGATTGCGCCTACGGAACAGTGGATAAATCATCCTCTTCGAACAAAAGTCGTTGCTTCCGAGGCCTTCCAGTCGATTTGGAAGTCGCCGGAAATTATCAAGGCACGGGGCGGGATCACGATGGCGGAATTCGCGTTAGGTGACACGCTCGAAAATATCATCAGGAACCTTGCCAGTGGTGGCGTTTCAATCGCCGTCGATATTGAAACGCAAGGCACTATCGTAGTCGGAACGGCGGTAAGCGAAGAGTGGCTGAAGCAGTATCTCGAGCGAGTCGTTGAAGTGATGCGTGGTGAGGCTACCGAAAACGGGGATAGTGATGCGGTCAACAAGAAGGACTATCGTGGAGCCGTGGCATACGAGAATAGTAAAAGTGTTTTCGGCTCATTTAGAAAGCACTTTTTCGTCACCAACAAGCCAGTTCTCGCCAAGACGACGGTCGATAGGCTGATCGATAATGCGAAGGATGGCTTAGCGACTAGCGAGACTTTTCAAAAGGCAATCGCTGGCCGCAAAGCGTCTTCTTCAGAGCAACCATTATCATCCCTGGGGTGGATATACGTCGATGTATCCACACTTCGTGATGCACGTGTTGCCGAAGAATTGCTAGGAGGCCGTGCGAAGGATTTTGGTGCAGAACTTCTCATTGGGGGTTTGCTAAGCACACTTCACTCGACCAGCTTTGTCACAGGGGACCTCATGGCCAGCGACCGGCAATTGCAATTGTCCTTATCATCACCGCATGACCCTTCATCAACCCAAGAATCGCGTGCCTTTCACTTTGAATCGACTGCGGATAATCCAAAGGTCGAGTTAATCGATAGTACGAATTCACTCGCATCTCTCTCCGCCTATCGGGACATCTCCCAAATGTGGCTTCGGGCTGGTGACCTCTTTGACCAAGGAGTCAATGACCAGTTGGCTCAAGCTGACAACACGCTAACAACGCTCTTCTCGGGACGAGATTTTGGCCAAGATATTTTGGGTGCAATCTATCCGCGGCTGCAAATGATATCGGAAGAAAATGTCTTCGAGGAAGGCTACCCTAAACCATCGATTCGATTGCCTAGCTTCGCCCTGATCGCAACCCTCCGCGACGCAGAAATAATGCGACCACAGTTAAAACGTATCTTTCAAAGTCTGATTGGTTTTTTGAATGTTGTGGGCGCGATGGACGGGCAGCCTCAACTGGATCAAAACACAGAATCAAAGAGCGAAGTCGAGATCATCAGCGCAAAGTATGTTCCAGAAGTCGATCGTCAAAAGCTTGTAGATGCTCCTATTCAGTTTAACTTCAGCCCGTGCCTCGCTTTCCGAGGGGATACGGTGATCCTTTCTAGCACGACTCACTTGGCCGAATCGATCCTATCACGGCCCAAGGCGCCGGATTCCGGTGTCGCACGAAACACCAAGGCATATCACAATACGTTTCTGACGATTGATGGCAAGGCACTGAAGAGCATCCTCGAATCGAACCGTAGCCAGCTTGTAGCTCAAAACATGCTTGAGAAAGGCCATTCAAAAAAGGAAGCAGAACAGGAAATCGGAATTCTGCTTAGCCTGATCAGCGTCATTCAATCAGCCAGTCTTGACCTCGATTTCAGCGAGCAAGCAGATCTAAAGGTGACTCTCGAGGTTGTCGATGAATAGAGGTTCCTCTAATGTTATACTCCGCGTGTCTCGAAATGATTTGATAGTATCGATAGCGATTAGAGCAGCAATAAACAATCCTATTAGGCGAGCGGCAGAATGGTTTGTACCGGGAGGGAGAGGCTCCTGCCGATCCAAAGCCAAGCTCGGCAGGAGCCTCGCTCTCCCATCCGAATTACGGGCAGGTAGATTTCAGTCTGCCGCCCGCCTTAGTAGGATGAGACCATGGTCCCGTCCGGCATGCTCGCTCGGGTAAATGGTCCCAAGCTACAAGACAGTGAAATCGATTTTCGTGTAGGAAAGACATCGTCATGGCAACAACTTTTGAACGCTCGGCCACGCTTGAGTCGATCGATCCGGAAGTCGCATGGGCTCCCTGGGAACCATCAGAAGCCGAACCGTGGGATGAACGTCGTACCGCGCATCTTTTTCGTCGAGCTGGATTCGGGGCCAGTGACAAGGAGCTTAAGAGAGCTGTCGCCATGACGCACGATGCAGCGATCGACTGGCTCTTCTCAAGTCCAGGCGATCCATCGGAATTTGAAGCAGAATCCAAAACCTTAGCCGATGCGATTCTGGCAGCTCGAGAACCGCAGAGCTTGTCCTCTTGGTGGCTTCACAGAATGCTTCACTCGCCGGAACCACTACGAGAAAAGATGACCATGTTCTGGCACGGCCATTTTGCTACTGACGCGGAAAAGGTCTTGGATGTTGAACTCATGTTCAACCAAAATCAATTATTACGCGAGCACGCGTTAGGGGATTTTAGGACACTAGCGCATTGCATCGCCAAAGACCCTGCGATGCTCATTTACCTCGATAGTGCAACGAATCGCAAGGCGCATGCGAATGAAAATTTTGCTCGAGAGCTAATGGAGCTCTTTTGCTTGGGAGAAGGAAACTACTCCGAAATGGATGTCAAGCAACTGGCGAGATGTTTTACGGGTTGGGAAATTCGCCGGAAACAGTTTCGATTCACCAGCTACCAGCACGATGATGGACTCAAAACTCTGCTCGGTAAGGAAGGAATCGAATCGGGCGAACAAGCCATCGATCAAGTGCTTAGCCAACGGTCCCTGCCTGAATTCGTTGTAAGCAAGATGGTCCGATTTTTTGTATGTGATGAGCCCGCTCCAAGTCGGAAGTTCCTGCAACCCTTGACGGACCAACTATCCAAAGACTCACTCAATGTAGCCGAAGTCACAAGAAAGATACTTAGTAGTCGTTTGCTGTTATCGGACTGGAGTTTCGGACGTAAGGTTCGATCTCCTGTCGACATGGCGGTTGGCTTTTTAAAGACTCTGGATGCTTCTACAAACCTCAGCCAACTCGGGCAACGCTTGAAAGAGGTCGGACATGGCTTGTTCTATCCTCCGAATGTAAAAGGCTGGGACGGTGGGCGAGCTTGGATCAATTCGTCGACTTTAATTGGTCGAGCGAACCTAATTTTTAACTTACTGCACGACGAAAACACTAGGTTTGGGGGCAAGGATCTGATTACCTTTTCAAGTAGTCGGGGCAAGGATTCTTCGCAGTTCTTTGAATGGTTTGAGAAAAGCTACTTCGTTACTCAACTGACAATTCCCCAAGTCAATAGCCTTAATTCACAATTAAGTCAGCAGACAGACAAGCTCAAAGCGCGAGCCCTACTCGCGCTAGCCGCAGCTTTACCACAATTTCATCTCGCTTAAAAATTTGGTAAGCGTTCACGGATATGGGAAGGTGGCATGCGGGTCCCGGCGATTGCTTGGTGGCCGGCGACGATCCTTCGGAAAAATGGGACGTTGCCAAAGATCACCCAGACGTTGTCGCCGAGCTAATTCAGGCGGCCAAGGAGCACAAAAAAACGGTCCAACCCACTACAAACTAAAGGGAAATCGCAATCGTCAAGTCCGTTAAGTAAGTTGGGGCGGTGACGATTTCTATATTGATTGCAGAGATTCCAGAGCAGGGTAAACTTAATCGAATTGAGGTTGCAAACCTAGTTGGTTTCGCTCCTATCTAGGTACGTTTCACCCTGCGCAAGTGGTAGACCGAACATAGCCTAACGAGCAAAGATACACCTTGGTAAACTATTCGTCTGTCACGCAGCCTTCGGAGGCGCTTTTGACGTTTTTGATGTACTTGTATAGGGTACCCCGGGTTGCCTTAAGTGGTGGTGCGACCCAACTTGCTAGTCGTCGATCCATTTCCGTGTCTCTTACGTCAACGGCCAACAGGTTTTTGTTGGCATCCAAGGTTACCAAGTCGCCGTCTTGGACGAGTGCGATGGGGCCGCCGACTTGTGCTTCGGGGGTCACGTGGCCGACGATGAATCCATGGCTTCCACCGGAAAAGCGTCCATCGGTGATGAGTGCGACGTCTGCTCCCATACCAGCTCCCATGATGGCCGACGTGGGGGTGAGCATCTCTGGCATGCCCGGTCCGCCTTTGGGGCCTTCGTAGCGAATGATGATGACATCACCTTTTTTGATTTTTCCTTCTTCAAACGACTTCAGCATCGCCTCTTCTCCATCGAAACAACGTGCTGGACCGGAGAATCTAAGACCCTCTTTTCCGGTAATTTTCGCCACCGCACCTTCTGGGGCTAAATTGCCTCGGAGGATTTGTATATGCCCTGTCTCCTTGATCGGTGATTCGATTGGTTGGATGATTTTTTGGCCCGCCTTGAGACCGGGTAGCTCGGCTAGGTTTTCCGCAAGCGTCTTTCCCGTGCAAGTTATGCAGGTGCCATCGAGAAGGCCCTTGCTGAGCAAGTACTTCATCACGGCTGGAGTTCCACCAATCGAATGCAAGTCTTCTTGGACGAATTTACCACTAGGTTTAAGGTCTGCAAGGAATGGGATACGGTTACTGACAGACTGGAAGTCGTCAAGCGTGAGAGGTATGCCGACGCTGCGAGCCATCGCGATAAGGTGAAGTACTGCGTTCGTGCTACCTCCCAACGCAATCACAACGACCATCGCATTTTCAAACGCGGCTCGAGACATAATGTCACGAGGTTTCAGGTCTATCTTCATCAGATTCAATACGGCAGCCGCAGCCCGGCGACACTCGTCTTTCTTCGCGGGGTCTTCGGCTGGAATGGAGGCTGAGTACGGGAGCGACATACCAAGTGCTTCGATCGCTGAAGCCATCGTATTGGCGGTGTACATGCCACCGCAAGCACACGCGCCTGGGCACGAGTTCTTCACAATCGCAGATCGCGTTTCTTCATCGATGCGACCTGCGATGTATTCTCCGTAACATTGGAAAGCCGATACAATATCTAGGCTATTCCCATTCCACTTGCCAGCCCGAATCGTTCCACCATAGACCATCAACGCGGGGCGGTTTAATCGTCCCATCGCAATTAAGCAGCCCGGCATATTCTTATCGCAACCTGGGAGAGCAATTAGAGCGTCATACCACTGAGCGCCCATAATCGTTTCGATCGAATCGGCGATGAGATCTCGTGATTGGAGAGAATACGACATCCCTTCGGTACCCATCGAGATTCCGTCGCTAACACCAATCGTATTAAATCGCATGCCGACCAAACCAATTTCAACTACGGCTTTCTTGACCTCGGCGGCGAGGTCTAGAAGATGCATGTTGCAGGTGTTTCCCTCGTACCAAATACTACCGATTCCGACTTGCCCCTTGTTCATGTCTTCGACCGTCATCCCTGTACCGAAGAGCATGGCTTGAGATGCACCCTGGCTTTTAGGTTGAGTGATACGGGCACTATAGGGATTTAGTGGCTTATTCATGGATATTTGAGCGGGAAAGGTGTGAAACTGGAGCGTAAACCTGATGAAGTCAAACTTAAAGAACGTGTTCAGTGTAGAACGCTTTGCGAACATGAAACAGGTGCCACCAGGATTTTGCCTGGAAGCCAGGGTCGCAGCGAAACCGGACCTTTTATGCAGCACCTTTTCTGTAGTCGAGATCAAGACCCTGAGGGACGGTCCTGGAATAACTTTCCAATACCAAAACGCATCGCAAGCTAGTGGTTCGGCTCAATCCCCAAGATACACTGGCTTGCGCTGCGTGTTGGTAATCGGACAAAGGCAGGCTAGCGGCGTTGAACCGTCGTGCTATCGCTAGGCAGAACGGTGGTTAACCAGCGAGCCATGCTTTTGGAGTGACTGCCCGAAGTTTGATGGGAGGCTGGTTGGATAGGATTCGCGGGGTTTACTTCGGCTGTTTGATTGAAAGCGGTTGAATCGAAGGGGTCATTCGTCAGCCATCGTGCAATCATAGACCAAAGAACTTTAGCCTTTTCAGGCTCGTAGACGATCCCTCCACGGCCATCGGCAAAGATACTGTGGATCGCAATTCCTTCGGGATCGGGAATCGCACCAGCCATGCCGAGCCCATTTGCATCCATCATCAGACGGACTTTCATGGCTTCAAATGGCACCATGGTGACCGAACCCGAAAGGACATCTGGATCAATACGCATCGCGAGGTCTTTTTGTGAAGCGACCAGCCAAGCACGACTTACACTACCATTTCGGCTTTCAATCGTCGCGTCAGCGGTTTGGACTTGTCCATTGAGGACATAAGCTTGCTGGATCGAAATTCCGCCGTTTCCGAGCAACCGAAATGGGAGCGAAGAAGTGAGTTGATCCCACGTCACATGGGAAATTTGCGCGGCGTTGATGAAAAGGTCCCAGTCATATTGCGTTTGCTTCGATTCCAAGTCGCCTCGAAGCATCACATTCGTCCCTAGAGCCAGCGATTGGCCATACAAACAAGCGAGCAACGAAACTGGAATCGTATAACCTGCTGTTTTCAATCGCCACGTGGTCATCGGTTCGGCTAGCAAGTGTTGACGCGTCGCTGCGAAGGTAAGAGGTTCAATTCTAGCGAGATCCTCAATGGGTTTTACGGATTTATCTACTGATTTAGATTCAATTGGCAATTGCTTCCACGAGACTTCACACTCGAGGACCGATTGGTCTCGTCGCCCCACGAACTGTGATTCCCATCGGATCGACTCCAAAAGCAGATCTGGGCCTTGGGAAACATCGATGCTTTCAGCTATAAAGTGTACGCGCGGATAGTTATGCTGTGGCTGGCAAAGCCATCGTTCATGAAGTTGTGTAACGAGGTACCTTAGCGATTCTACCGACATGCGACCTCGATGGATGCGTACCAGCCATGCTTCTTTCCCCGTCTCGCGGCTTGCGACTAATTCGATTCTTTCAAAACCCCCGATGGGCTTGCCTGTTTCAGGATGGGTTATTTGTAAACCTTGGAAGCGATAACGATTTGGGGCGACGACGTCCACGCGGTCGATCTGTACTGAGACACCTAAGATGCGTGCCAAGTGCGTCTCCCAAACCGATTGTCCCAGCATTTGCGAAAACGGTGTCATGCACCAAATCGACCAGGCGACGGTCAGTAAGGTCGGAAGAGCAGCGAACACGACAAATCCCAAGCGACACAAACTCCGTTGTGTGCTTTCCTGCATCTTCAGCCGTTTGCCCCAAGTTACAGGTAGCATTGTTCTTGTGTCGTGTCCTAAAGGGCGAATGCATGCACTCTCAAACAGATTAATAGCTTTTTCTGTGAGGTTATCGCAAGATGAATCCGTCTTTTTAAATCTGTCCGACTAGGTAATTTAGACGTTGATGGGAGGCTTGGAAATGCAAGCGAACCGCCTATTATCCTTTTCAAGTGGGCTCGCAAGACGCATGGTCGCAGGATACATAATATTGTTTTCGCGATGACCTTTGCAATGCCCTGGATGAATAGCTCGATGAAACCCTGGCTGGTATCGATAACGGATTCAGTATCCTTCTGGCAGCCAATGTTAGCGCAAGGTGCCGCCGCGGTCCCTGAGGATAGTCTTTGGAGCATCATTTTCAGCGGCGGCTTGCTCGGCGTTACGATCATGTGTGCGTTGATTGCATTGTCGCTGGTAACTGTCTACATGATTGTTGATCAGGCATTGGCTCTTCGCCGCCAAGATATCGCCCCTACCGACTTCATCGAAAGCGTTCGGCTTTTGCTATCACAAGCAAAACTGAAAGAGGCTGACCAGCTTTGTCGTGATCGACCCTCACCCGTTGCCTTCATCATTGCTAGCGGAATATCCGAAGTTGAATTCGGATGGCCAGCGGTTGAAAAAGCTTTGGAAGATTCCACCGCCCAGCAAGCTGCTCGTCTTTATCGCAAAATCGAGTATCTATCGGTGCTTGGAAATCTCGCTCCGATGCTTGGTCTGCTTGGTACTGTGAGCGGGATGATTGTTGCTTTTCGGCAAGTTGCTCTTTCGCAAGGAGCTGCTGGTGCTGGCGATCTAGCACAAGGAATCTACTCTGCTTTGGTGACGACCGTGGCGGGTTTGTTGATTGCGATTCCCGCTCTGGCTGCCTTCGCTATTTTCCGAAACCGTATCGATCAATTGGTTGTCGAGACTGCCTATGCGGCTCAACACGCTTTTGCTCCGATCCGCCGACGCATCCCAGGCTCCACGACTGTCAGGCCAGCGGTTGTTCCACCGGTCAGTCGTGGCAAAGAGTAGGATCGCTTCCTTGAACCTGATGATTTCTACAAGCAAAGCCACATGACGCTATGAAGATGCCGTTATACCGGGGATCGTCGGGAACATCGATCAACATGACACCGATGATCGACGTGACGTTTCTGTTGATCATTTTCTTTCTCGTCAGCAGCCACCTTGCCAAGCAGGATCACAGATTGCCTTTGGATTTGCCCGTCTCAGCGACGGGATTGGAAAGCCAAGTTGTCCTCGATCGCCCTACCACCACGGTTCATGTGTTGCCAGATGGAAGCTATCATTTGGGAAGCAATCTTGTTCCGCTGTCGACGATCCTAGAGGCGATCGGTCAACGCAACGCAAATACGCCAGGCGGCTTGCGTATACGTATTCGAACTGACAAATCAGTCGCATATCAATTTGTCAATCCGCTACTGAAAGCTTGCGCGGATCTAGAGATTCGCGATGTCGTTTTCTCCGTTTACGAAAGTCTAGCCAATGCGAACTGATTACGGATCCATACGGCAACGAGGTTCGGTCGAGATCATGATGACACCGATGATCGATGTAGTTTTTCTGCTGTTGGTTTTTTTCCTTGCGACTTCTAGCTTTGATAAACCAGAAAAGCTGTTGCCGGGTGGGATTTCGCAAGCGGTAAAGCCATTGGTGGGGGCTGGTAGTGAAAACGTTTTGCCTCCCGACATCGTTCGTGAGCTAGATGACTGTATTGTTAAAATCGTTGCACGCGATCCCTCCAAGGCCGAGTACGAGTATCTACTAAACGGAATCCAAGTCGCGAATATCGAGATACTGAACACCCGTATCAAAGCGATCCTCGCCGTGCGGCAAGACGTACCCATCATTATTGATCCAGACGAGGCCGTATCCATGGAGACGGCTATCGAAATCTACGATGGTGCCAGGTCATCGGGCGGACAGCAGGTCTTCTTTGCCGTTAAGTAGCCAAAGAGGCTCACTGCTTTGGGGCAGCGACCGCCGCCTGAGGTGCCGAAGTAACCGGCTTAGGAGAAATAGCGGTGCTCGGTGGTCGCCCCAGTGTTTTCGGAGACGCTAGCGGTTCCGCTAGTTCCACTCGCATAATCCAACAAAGGATGAACGTGGCGACAAAGTAAGTTAGATAGTGCGCGGCGGCTTGTGGCGTCTCAAGCTCGAAGGTAGACAAAGACGCCACCGTTCCAATGGCGATCATGATGATCATGTAGACGGCCATCTGTGGCGTCGATACATCGGCCAGTAATTTATTTTCCATGTAATAAGAGATAAGCGTGTAGAACAGCCAAGTCCCGGCAAAGAGCACCGAGCAAATCGCCGTGCGGACCCAGTACTCCTTGCCGTAATATGCTCCAAAGTCGTCATCTCGAAGAAATGTATAGCCAAACATGATAATTGGAGGGGCTAAAACTAGCGAACCGATCACAAGCAGCAGCGTCGACGGGGGCGAGTTGGCGACACGAAAGCCGATTGCGATCCCAAGAGTTGTCAAGACTCCAATTGCGACGCTGATCCACATCAACTTTCCGACAGTGAAGTCGATCCGTTTGATCGGCTTGAGAACAGAAACTCCCTTCAAATCCTTGGGGCCACTGTCCTCGGGAGCGTGGATCACCACCTCTTGAGTCTTGTCCGGAATAATGATTTCTTTCTTACACTTCGGACAAGGCCCCTTCTTGCCAGCGTATTTCTCGCTAACCTCGAACCGTGCAAGACAACCAGGACAAGTAACTAAGATTTTGCTCACGGAATTTGTTAGGCTATCTTAAAAGAAAGTGGCTTAAAGCAAGTGCCTTAAAGAAAGAGGGCTCGAAGGAAACGGTCGTGATGAGATGGTTCGGCGATGTGCGTTGAGAAACCGTAAACGATCCAAGGCTGACACTTCAAATGATCCCACGCCGCTCATTATACACTCCCCATGGATTCGCCTGAAGCATCGATGAATATAGTCCTCTATCAACCCGAAATCCCGCAGAATACAGGTAATATTGGAAGAACTTGTGTTGCCTTAAGCGCCAAGCTCTGGCTTGTTCGTCCGATGGGATTTCGGCTGGATTCGACCCAAGTAAAGCGCGCGGGCTTGGACTATTGGGAGCATTTGGATTATGAAATCTGCGAGTCTTGGATCGATCTTTGCACTCGACTGCCACCGACAAGCATGTGGTTTTTTAGCAAGTTCGCCACTCGTACTTACACCGATGCTCGCTTTGAGGAGGGCGCTACGCTCGTTTTTGGAAGCGAAACATCGGGATTTCCCGAAAGTTTTCACAAGCAGTATCGAGATCGATTACTTTCCATCCCCATGCCTGGTCCGGTTCGTAGTCTGAACCTGGCTACCTCCGTTGGCATCGTTGCTTATGAAGCGTTGCGACAATCGAGACCGACTGACTACAATTTGATTCCTCCTTAATGATTGCTGACAACTTACGTAGGATCCCCCAATCCTACGCCCCTCCTTCTGCATTGAACGTCGAATGTACAAATCCAAGAATCTCCGCCAGAATTGCCGCCAAGTCGCCTTCGCTGGAACGAAACGGTCACAGGTGTTACTGCTGGGGTTGCTGGTTGCGGCCATCCCAGATCGATCTTCGCATCAGATTTTGGCTCAAGATCCAAGCACGACGGCGAGTACGACTAATACTAATGCTGGCGAAGTCGGTCTCAATGCGAATGTTGGTCACTCGTATCACTATCAAGTTCTCAGTGAAGGTCCTCGCCAAGCAGCCTATCTTATGCAAGGGATGCCCAATGTGCATTTCAAGATTGCCACTTCCAGTGCGATGGCCCAACGGTTCTTCGATCAAGGGCTTGGACAACTCCATGGGTTTTGGTTCCTCGAAGCGGAACGATCATTCCGCCAAGTCGCTTCGTTTGATCCCAAATGCGCAATGGCCTATTGGGGGATGGCGATGGCCAACTTAGAAAACGACTCTCGCGGAAAAGACTTTGTGGCGTTAGCCATGGATCGACTTGACGGTGCCGACGATCGTGAAAAGCGATTGATCGAAGCGTTGTCTGCGAGGTTCGTGGAACCCAGCAACTCGGAACATGCGAACGACGAGTCGAAATCGAACGAAGATGAAGATGACGAAGGTGAAGATAACGAAGGTGAAGATGACGAAGGTGAAGATAACGCGCAACGCTACCGGAAATACATACAAGCGATTGATAAGCTTGCCCAAGACCACCCTGGCGAGATCGAGTTCAAAGCG
>Ga0105045_10001341_pt1 | contig 19999 bp, 18 predicted proteins | sample MAT02_FD_78089 | JGI IMG/M metagenome (GOLD analysis project Ga0105045, IMG submission 78089) | Freshwater microbial communities from Lake Fryxell liftoff mats and glacier meltwater in Antarctica - MAT-02 (megahit assembly) | ecosystem: Environmental > Aquatic > Freshwater > Ice > Liftoff... | reverse complement strand
TCGGCGCCCGTGCCCGGTCCGCCACCTGAGGTGTCGTCGCCACCGCCCGAGGTGTCGTCGCCGCCGCCCTCGTCAGCGCAGGTCTTGAATCCCTCTTGCACCGTCCAGCCCGCGGCGCCACCTGGGATCGCACCGTAGGCGCCCGCGTCGACGCCATCGCGGGCCCGGCAATCGACGTCGTCCGCCACCGTCCACCGTGGATCCCCCGCGCCGAGCAGGGCGCTGCCCGCAGCAGGGTAGAGATCGATGGGCGGCGCGCCCAGGTGGTGGGCGGCGACGAAGTCCGCTGCGAGGTCGCCCTCGACGATGGTCGCGTCGATGCCAGAGACGCCGCCGGTGCCGACGTTGCCGACAACGGTGACGCCGCTCGCGTCGCCGTTGGCGAAGAACAATGCGTTGCCCCCCTGAGAGTACAGTGCGTTGTTGGCGATGACCACCGAGCCGACGACGCCGGACAGGCGGATCGCGTGGGTCGATGGATGCAGCACGGTGTTGTGCACCACCGTGAGGTTCTGGGGCGCGCCCGACTGATGGGGCTGCATCGCGATGCCGTTGCCCACCGCCGACAGGATGATGTTGTTGCGGATGATGGCATCGGCGGCGGTCTGGATCGCGTGGTCGCCACAGTTCCACATCACGTTGCGCTCGATGATGTTCACGCCGCCGTTGCCCGCGTTGGCGTAGGTCAGGATGCAGGGGTAGTTGGTGTCGTGGATGACGTTGTCACGCACGATGTTGTCGCTGCCACCCTCTTTGATCTCGATGCCGTCGCCCTGTTCGATCCCGGGCTGGTTGGTGTGGTGCACCCAGTTGCCCTCGATCAGCGCGCCGGTCAGCCGGCAGCCGTCGTTGTTGCAGCCGAGGTACATGCCCTCACCCGTGCCGCTGGTGTGGTGGATATGGTTGCGGAGGATGCGGAACCCCGCGTAGTCCTGGCCCACGTCGTTGGCCCGCAGAGCGACATCGGCGGTGTCGTGGATCTCGTTGTCCTCGAACGTGACGAAGCGGGCGCTCGAGAAGCGGACGCCGGCCGAGCCGCCCGAGAATTCGATCCCGCGGATCACGACGTGCTCGGCGACGTCGAAGTCGACGATGTTCTGGTCACTGGTCGCGCGGTTGAAGTGAGGCTGCGCGCCATCGGCGGCGCGGATCGTGATCGGCGCGTCCTCGGTGCCCACGACGGTGACACCGAAGCGGCCGTCGAGCTCGTAGGTGCCGTCCGCGAGGATCAGCACGTCGCCGGGCACCAGCGCGTTGGCGGCCGCTTCGACGTCGTCGCCGGGGCTGACCTGGATCTCGGCGGCACGGGCGATGCCGGGCATCGCGAGCAGGACGGCGGACACGAGCAGGGCGTAGGGCAGGCGCATGGGAGAAGTGTCGCCGCGGATGGGACCGCCGCACAAGAGCACGACGGTGGACGCCATCGGTGCGCGCGCACAGTGGCGCGCCGCCTCGGATCCCCGTCCTAGAATCCGTCTTGCGAGTCGGGCTCGAGGCTCTGAACCCCGCGCAGATTGCAGCGATCCACGCCGCCGTTGCTGGTCGACGTCGCTTCGTAGGTGTACCCCGACGGGCAGACCGGATCGGCGTACGTGTATTCCGGCTTGCGACAGGTGTCGCGGCCGCTCTGGGCCACGTAGTCGAAGCCACCCTGCCCGCACTCGACGTCCTTGTCGGGCTTGCCCTTGCGCGACTTGCAGGTGTCGCGACCACTTTTGCTCTCGACGAACCAGTTGTCGCGGTTGTCGGTGATCGCGAGCTTGCACTGCGTCGTCGCCGTGTCGTACGTGGTCTTCTTGCAGCGATCCTTGGGCGTGATCGGCGAGTTGCGCGACTCGTAGGCGGGGAACGCAGCGCCGCATGTGGGCTTCGAGGTGATCTCCTTATCGTTCCACTGGTCGACCTTCACCATCTCGTAGGCGATGATCGCTCCGGGCTCGATGGTCCAGGCGCTGTTGGAGCAGCCCGAACCGCTCACTCCGACGCTCATCGTGCCGTTGCTGACCTTCAGCTCGCCGCTGTAGCACTCGGCCTTGGACTCGCTCCCCTGTACGAGCACCCACACCGCGGACACGAGCCGAGCGCGGTCGCCTTCGCCCTTCACCGCCGCGAGATGACTGGTGTGGCGGTTGGTCTCGTAGCGCATGTCGCCGTCGCTGTTCCCCAGGTCGATGCGCATCTTGTAGGCGGTGAGCGTGCCGCTGTACGAGCCCGAGCCGCCAGCCGATCCCGACACGTTGCTGTAGGCCGCGGTCACGCCCCACTCGTGGGCTTCTTCGGTGGTGATGGTCGTCCGGGCATCGATCGAGACCTCGTAGATGCCGTTGGGTGCGTCCTGCACCTTCTGGAAGTAGTTCTTGCCGGCCATCGGCGTCATCTTCTGCCCGACCGCGCCGAGCTTGGCTTCGCTGGCCTTCTTACGCCAGTAGCGAACGCCCTCGAACTTGAGCGTCGACGCGGAGATCTGGGTGAACGCAGCCTCCGCGGGCAGGACCGGCGTCAGGACGCCGAGCACGGTGGCAGCAAGGAGGAGGGTCTTGATGGGCGAAGCAGGCATCTTGACGGGATAGAGTCGAGCGCTCGCGCAACGGATTGCGGAAATCGTCGCGACGCTCGCCCGGCTTCGACTTTGGCTACAGCGCTGGGGGCCGGAGCCCTCGCGTTCACCCGTCGATCGCGGCGAGGAACGCCGCCGCGGGCAGGGTGTCGCGGCGGCGCGCCGAATCCCACGGGATGGCGGCGAGGATCTCGCGAGCGGGACGCGAGGCCTCCCGCGGCGACAGGCCGCGCAGGATCGGGCGAACCGCGTCAGGTGGTGCGGTCGTCGGCACGGCCGGCCTCCAATGCTGCGACGACCTCGTCGAACGAACGGCCCTCGGCGGCGAGACGCGACGCCACGCCCCGGCGGCTCTCGCCGACGACGATCATCTGGCAGGCTCGGCCGGTGGTCGAGGCGCAGCTGAGCTCCTCGACGTGCAGCCGTCGCTGCGCGAGGTGGTTGAGTACACCCTCGAGCATCCCCGCGAGCAGATGGCAGGATCGGCCGTGCCGGGTCGGGCGCCCGACCAAGGCGCTGGATTCGACGTCGAGGCGTAGCACGCCGCGGGCCGACTCGCCGAGATCGAAGGCGACTACGCCCCAGCCCTGGTCGCGCAGGAGATCGGAGACGAACTCGACCACGTCACGCATCGGACGTTCGGCCAGCGGGGTCTCGTCGTCGCCGGCGGTCTCGAGTTCTATGACCAGGCGTCGCCCCGCCGCCAGTCCCCAATCGTGAGCGATCGTCGGCCAGTGCGCCGTGGGGTGGTTCGCGAACGCGTTCGCGAGCAGCTCGAACAAGACCACCGGCGTGGAGAGGATGCGCTCGGCGTAGCGGTTGCGGAGGATGCCGCGATCGGCCTCGTCGGCGACCAGGTCACTTTGTCGCGGCGCAGGCTCACGCGCCTCGGGGCCGGTCCGCTCGGGAAGGAACTGCCGCCGATTGATGAGCAGGTACAGCCGCGGTGCACCCACCGCGCGCACGATCTCGACGTCGACGTTCTGGGCGCCGAAGCGGAAGTCGAACACGTAGCTGAAGCGGATGCTGGCCCCGCCGGTGCTGCCTTCGGCGAACGCCCGGAAGCGACCGTGGAATTCCTCGGTGTTCGTGCACGGCGCGACGTCGGTGAAGAAATTCCGCCCCACCACGGTGCTCGGATCGAGGCGCGCGAGCCGACCCTCTGCGAGGTTGTAGCGGAGGATGAGGCCGTCGCGCGCGAGGCAAACCACGCCAAAGGGCAGCTCGTCCAGGGCAGCGTCGTCGAGTGCGTCCACGGTGGCCGGATCGAAGGCCGCGTAGGAGCGCGAGGGGGGCGTGCGACTCACGGTCGGTGGCGGCGGTATCATGCTCATACGGATGGCTCGGGCTGGCTGGCCCTTCACGGGTCGAACCGCGGGTTGGGGCGACGCGATCGCAGCCAAGCTGCGAGCGTCATGCGGAGCTCGTGGACGTTGGGGTAGCGCTCGTCTGGGACCTTGCGGGTCCCGCGGGCCAGGATCGCGAACAGTCGCGCGTCCATCTCGACGTCGCGTGGGTACGGCAAGGCAGCCGTCCGAATCGCATCGAACAGCGCGGGAAGGGACTCGCGCGCGAACGGAGGTCGACCGACGACGAGGCTGTAGATCGAGACGCACGCCGACCACTGGTCTGAAGCCGGGCCGACCGCACCCTCGACGATCTGCTCGGGCGCCATGAAATGCGGCGTCCCGGCGAGGGTGGCGGTGTGCTGGGCGCCGGGCTCGAACGCGTGCGACAGGCCGAAGTCGAGCAGCACCGCCTTCTCGACGCCGGTGTCGTCGATGCTGAGAAGAATGTTCTCGGGCTTGATGTCGCCGTGCACGATGCCGTGGCGATGCACGGCCTCGAGACCCGAGAGCACCCCGAGCAGAAGTCGCACGGCGCGATCCTGGTCGAGCGGGCCGTCCGCGGCGACCCGTCGGGCGAGGTCGTCGCCCTCGAGCAACTCCATCACGAGGTAAGGGGCGCCGCGGTCGTCCACGATGACGTCGTGCACCTGCACGATGGCGGGGTGGCGGATGCGCGCGATGGAGCGAGCTTCGCGGACCAGGCGATCATTGGACTCCGGGTGGTCGCTGCGCATCCGCTTGATCGCCACCAGCCGATCCAGACCGAGGTGGCGGGCGCGCCACACCTCGCCCGTTCCGCCGACGCCGAGCCGATCGAGCAGTCGATAGCCGCGGACGAGCAAGCGTTCCGCGTCGACCCACGCGATCTCCTTGGGCGCAGCCGGTTGTTCCGGCGCGGCCGGCTGTTCGCGGGTGGCGCCCAGTCCAAGAAGCGTGTCGCGTCGATGGCTGCGCATGAACGAAGCGCCGGTGCCGTACCCTGCTGGAGCGCGGACGCCCGACCCCGCTCTCCGGCCCGACCCTCCTAGCAGACGTTCCGCCGGCGGCAACCCGCGGTTGGCGCGGCTCGCGTCGAGCGGGGCGCCGCCTTCGAGTCGGGGCGTGGCGTCCGCTGAGATCGTCCGTGTCACCGGGCTGCAACGCCACTGCGGCCACAGTGGGACTTCGTTGCACGGGTGACACGGTCGTGAACCCGCCGTGATCCGGCGGTCCGAATCGGCAACGCGCCGACACCCAACGACCGCACCACGGCCATCGAACGCGGACGTACCGCGGCTAGGGTCCCTGCCCGTGCGCTGATGTGCGCACGACCTCGAGAGGACGCATCGACCATGACGCTACGCAATCGTGTTCACTACGCCAGCTGCCTGGCCCTCGTCATCGCGGGGCCCGCGGGCCTTTTCGCGTGCGGCGACGACACCGGGGCGGCCGACACCGGCAGCAGCAGCGACAGCAGCAGCGGCCCCAGCACGGTCGGTCCGACCACGGACGGTCCGACCACGGACGGTCCGACCACGGACGGTCCGACCACGGACGGTCCGACCACCACATCCTCGCCCGATCCGGACACCACGGGGACGAGCACCACCGGCGGCGAGAGCACGAGCACCGGCGACACCGCGGTGAACGAGGTGGTCTTCACGCTGCAGCTGCTGCACGCCGCCGACCAGGAGGCCAACGTCGACGCCGTGGCCGATGCCCCGCGCTTCTCCGCGGTGCTCGAGGCCCTGCGCTCGCAGATGCCCGACCAAACCCTCACCGTGACCTCGGGCGACGTGTGGATCCCCGGGCCGTTCTACGCCTCCGGCGTCGACGTCGATGCCGTGGAGCTCGGCGGAGACGAGGTGCTCCTGCTCGGTGGCGTGACCGGTCGGGCCGACATCGCCATGCACAACGCGATGGGCTTCCAGGCCGCCAGCTTCGGCAACCACGAGTGGGATCGCGGACAGGCCGACGTGCTGGCCATCCTCGGACGCGACGACATCGACGACGATGGCACCGACGACTGGCTCGGCGCAACGTTTCCGTACCTGAGCGCCAACCTCGACTTCACGGGCACCTCGCTCGCAGGCCTCGTGGTCGCGGACGGCTTGCCGTGGGACGAGGCCGCGGGCGGCATCAGCCGCAGCACGGTGGTCACGGTGGACGGCGAGGCGATCGGCGTCGTCGGGGCCACCACGCCCACGCTCGAGATCATCTCGTCGCCGGGCAACGTGGGCGTGCTGCCGCCCGACGACTCGACCGCGGCGCTCGCAGGCATCATCCAGGAGTCGGTCGATGCGCTGCAGGACGCCGGCATCGACAAGATCGTGCTGCTCGCCCACATGCAGCAGATTGCGATCGAGACCGAGCTCGCGGGGTACCTGCGCGGAGTAGACGTGATCGTCGCCGGCGGCAGCAACACGCTGTTGGCCGACGCCGACGACGTGCTACGCCGTGGCGATGCGGCCGAGGGCGCGTACCCGACGGTGCTCGCCGACGCCGACGGCGTGCCACTTTTGCTCGTCAACACCGACGGCAACTATCGCTACGTCGGGCGCTTGGTCGTCGGCTTCGACGCCTCGGGCGTCGTGGTCGAGTCGTCGCTCGACGAGGCGATGAACGGGGCCTGGGCCACCGACGACGCCGGCGTCGTCGCCACGGGCGGCGTCGCCAACCCGACCGTGGTCGCCATCGCCGATGCGGTCGGCGAGATCATCATCGCGAAGGACGGCAACACGTTCGGTGCGTCTGCCGTGTGGCTCGAGGGGCGCCGCAATCGCGTGCGTACCGAGGAGACCAACCTCGGCAACCTCACCGCGCACGCCAACCTCGCCTATGCCCAGCTCGTCGATTCCACGGTGGAGGGCTCGATCAAGAACGGCGGCGGCATCCGTCGCGAGATCGGCTTCGTCAGCGTGCCGCCGGGCTCCCTCGATCCTCCGGAGCTCTTGCCCACGCAGGCCAACCTCGTTGCGGGCAAGGAGGAGACCGAGGTCTCGCAGCTCGACATCGAGGCCTCGCTCGCCTTCAACAACGCGCTGACGACGCTGACGCTCAGCGCCCAGGAGCTCGAGGACGCGCTCGAGCGCGGCGTGGCCGGAGTGGCGCCCGGAGCCACTCCCGGCCCGTTTCCGCAGATCGCCGGGATCCGCTTCTCGTTCGATCCGGCCGGCACCGCTCAGGTGATCGACCCGGTGACCGGCATCATCACGACACCCGGCACCCGCGTGATCAACGTGGCGGTGATCGACGAGGCGGGTCAGTGCCAGCGCGTGCTGGTGCAGGACGGCTTGCCGCTCGCAGGGGAGCAGATCCGCATCGTCACGCTGTCGTTCCTGGCCGATGGCGGCGATGGCTACCCGCTCGAGGTGCTCGCGGCGCCGCTGCGGGTCGACCTGGCGACCGACGTGGACTATATGGGGTTCCCGTGGGCGGCGGCCGACTTCGCGGCGTCCGGCACCGAGCAGGACGCGCTCGCCGAGTTCTTGGCCGACGCCACCAGCCTCGTGATGCCGTTCCTGCAGGCCGAGACGCCGGCCGAGGACGACGAGCGGATCCAGAACCTCACCGTGCGTGCCGACACCGTGCTCGACGGCTGCCCGTGACCCCGTGAGGCGGGCGCCGGCGTCACTGCCGGCGCCCGCGGACCGTTGAACTGCCGAGTCAGGGTGCCGAGGATACGCCGCTGGTTCGGGCCGCCGCAGGCAAGAAGAACGTGTTGAGCGCGCCGTGGCCGGGCCGCAGCGTGGTTCCTGCCCATCCGTGCGGCGCGTAGCCGTGCTCGGCGAGCAAGTCGACGATGGTCTCGTCGGGCGTCTCGAGCAGCATCGTCGGTCGGGCGCGCTCCAGCGTCTGCATGCCACCGAGCAGCACGTTCTTCTCCCAGCCCTGCACGTCGATCTTGACGAAACAGGGATCGAGCCCGATGCAATCCAGGGTCTCGACCTTGCATTGGACGGCGCGGACCTCGAGGTCGGCGGACCGGAAACCGATGATGCGTCCGGGCAGCCAACTCGCTGCGGCGTCGCGGTCGAACGACGCGAGCGCGTCGTAGACGAAGCCGCGGTAGATCGGCACGTGCAGGGTGAACTCGCCGAGTTCGTGCCCGAGCCCGACCGAATGGACGACCACCCCTCGATCATTGCGGTACATCGCCCGCAGCCGCTGCGCGAGTAGGGGATTGGGTTCGAACGAGTGGATGACCGCGTGCGGCTGCATCATTCGGATCGCGTCGATGCTCTGGCCACGGTTGGCACCGACATCGACCACCACGCGACCCGCGGGGAGCGAGATGGTCCCGAGGTAGCGGAAATCATCCTCGAACGGGATCGCGAGCGCCCGGCGATAGGTGCGTTGCACGGAGGCCTTCGCGTCGACCGCCCAGGGGAAGTACACCTGGGCCGTGCGGATCAACGTCTTCAGATCGAATGGCGGCATGGGGGATGCTCCGAGATCGGCGTTGCGCGATTGGCGCGAAAGCGTTCGACGGGCGGCTGGACTTCAATCCGAGCCGGGACGAAGGTAGGCGCTCGCCGATGCAGCCGAGCGCGGTCGCGGTGTTCTGTGGCTCGAGCGTGGGCATTCGATCCGAGTAATGTCGCCGCGGCGACGGAGTTAGGTCACATCCTTGGGACGCGCGGAATCACCCTGGTCTACGGTGGCGCCTCCGTGGGTCTGATGGGCGTGGTCGCCGACGCTGCGCTGTCGGCCGGCGGTCGCGTCGTAGGCGTGATCCCGGTGGCGCTGCAGTCCAAGGAAGTCGGGCACCGCGGGCTGACCGAGCTGCACGTCGGTTAGTCGATGCACGCGCGCAAGCAGCCCATGGCCGAAGGGGCCGACGCATTCGTCGCGCTGCCCGGCGGCCTGGGCAGCCTCGAGGAACTGTTCGAGGTGTGGACCTGGGCGATGCTCGGCTGCCACGCCAAGCCGTGCCGCGTGCTCGACACCGGCGGCTACCATGCATGCGCGGCTGTCGGGGTTCCTCGACCACGCGGTCACCGATGGCTTCATCCGCCCCGAGTACCCCGAGATGCTGATCGTGCGCGACGACGCCGACGCGCTGCTCGACGCGCTCGGTGCCTACGAACCGCCCAAGGTCGCGAAGTGGATCGGCGCTGCGGACACGTGAGTCGCTCCCACAGCGCGCCGAGGCGCAGTCGCGGCGTCAGTGCCCCGCGTCGTCGTCGGCGCGGGCGAGCACCGGCGCCGTCCCGAACACCACCGCCATGATCGCGTAGCCAGCAGCCCACGGCCACGCCGGAACCAACGCGGCGACCGTGTCGCCATGGCGGAATTCGTAGCCGTGCATGAGCCCGGTGGCCGACAACGCGGCCGCGGCCGCGCACCAGATCGCCGCGGTTCGAAAGCGTCGCTCGATGACGGCGACGGTGGCGGCGGCGAGGATCATCGAGGTGAAGATGAAGCCCTGCTCGAGGGCGAACGCGCCGTGGATCCACGTGTCGGACGCGGCGAACGCATCGACGAGGGGAGGACTGAACGGGGCGCCGCCGGGGCTGCCGACGCCGGCGGCCCGCAGGCCGTTCTTGGCCATGAGCGCCCCCCAGGCGCCGACGCCCGGCAGCAGGCCGACGACGACAGCGGGCGCGTGCTCACGCGGCGTGGTCTGGAACGCCTGCGCCGTGATCACCAGGCCGATCCACAAGATGATCGCCATGCCGGCGTCGACCGGCACCGCCCACGCGATGTGGGCCAAGGTGCCCGTGAGGCAGACGAGGGTGATGAAGATCGCGTTGAGCACCGAGTAGCCGGCGCGGGCGCCCATGGCCTTCCAACCGGGATGACCGATGTAGATCGTGGTCGGGAAGCACGAGCCGAACAGGCCGGCGGCCAGGGTTCCGAGGCCGTTGACCGCGAGCGAGGGCGCGGTGGGGAACGCGTCGCCGGCCGCCTCGGCCGACTCGATGTTCTGCAGCGACCCGACGAGGTTGAACAGCCCCATCGGCACGATCACGGAGATGTACGCCAGCACGTGGCCGTCGGTCAGCGCGGCCGCCACATCGGCGAGCGCCGGCACCGGTAGGTGGACGCCGGCGCCGACGGGACTCTCGCCGACCGGCGCGAGCCCGGTGATCCAAGACAGCGCGACGCCGACCACCACGGCGACGAGGCCCCCGGGCAGTCCGCCGCGGAACCGCATGCGGCCGAAATACGTCATCATCACGATGCCGAACGTCGCCAGCCCGACGACGGGATGCGCGAAGGTGCGGAACAGAAACCCCAGCGAGATGAAGCCCAGGGCGATGCCGGCGAGGGTGGCCAGCAAGGCGGCGCGGGGGGTCCAGCGCCGCAGGGTGTCGGCCACGAACGAGCCGGCGAACTCGATGAGGCCGCTGCCGATCGTCGCGGCGAGCCCCGCGTGCCAGGCCACGCGCACCGGATCGGGGTGGCCGGCGGCGGTGGCGATTAGCTTGGCCGGGAGCATCACCAAGAACACGTGGCCGAACAGCGACACCGTGTTGATGCCGTAGGGCAGGGCGCACACGTCGTCGCGACCCGTCGCCGCCGCGACGCGGCGGGCCTGGCGGGCGTAGTACAGGTTGCCCGCGACCAGCGACACCGCCACCGCCGGCAGTACGCGGCCATACAGCAGCGCGTCGGGGAAGCCCAGCACCCAGCGGCACAGCGCGTCGATCAGCAGCAGCTGCACGAGGTTGTCGAGCGCGAGCCCGAAGAAGCCGTCGATGTCGCCGCGGACGAACCACTTCATGGCGGTGCGGCTGTAGCAGCTGCGCGATCGGGCGTCCAGGTCACCGCCGTGCGGGTGGTTTCGGGCGCTGCGCGGGTGGTCTGGGGCGCTGCACCGTCGCCACCATCGCGAACGCCTCGCCGACGAGCTTCGTCACCGCGGGCCAGTCGGGCTCGGTGTCGAGGATGATCGCCACCCAGCCGCGATGGCCCACGTACGGCGGCCGCCAGTAGCGGTCGGGCTCGGACTCGACGAGCGCCTCTTGCAGCTCCATCGGTGCGGCCACCCAGACCGAGATGTGCGCGGCGCCGTGGTGATACCGTGCGCCGATGATCACGATCCTCGGAACGGGCCTGCTCGGCTCTGGCTTCGCGCGGGCCCTGCTGCGCCGCGGCGAGACGGTACAGGTGTGGAATCGAACGGTGGCCCACGCCGCGCCGCTGGGCGAGCAGGGGGCGCGCGTCGTCGCCGACGTCGCCGAGGCGATCGAGAGCGCCACTCGGATCCACGTCGTGCTGTCCGACGACGCGGCGGTCGACGCCGTGCTCGAGGCGGCGCTGCCCGATGGTCGAGCGCCGATCTATGATCACACCACCACGTCGACCGCGGGCGCGATCGAGCGCACCGAGAAATGGCGACACCGCGGCGTCACCTACCTGCACGCGCCGGTGTTCATGGGCCCCGCGAACGCCCTCGAGGGCACCGGGCTCATGCTGGTCTCCGGCGACCGCACGGCCGTCGAGGCGGCGCGGCGCGTGCTCGCGCCGATGACCGGCACCCTGGTCGATCTGGGGCCTCGCGTCGACGCAGCGGCGGCCTACAAGCTGCTCGGCAACACGCTGCTGATGGCGATCACCGCCGGCTTCGCGGACATGTTGGGGCTGGCCAAGGCGATGGGCCTCGCGCCGGCGGACGTCGCGTCGTTGCTCGATCGGTTCAACCCCGGCGCGTCGTTGCCGGCGCGGCTGGCCCGGATGATCGCCGCGCCGTACGACGCGCCGTCGTGGGGGCTGGCCATGGCGCGCAAGGACGCCGGACTCGTCCAGGACGAGGTCGATCGCGCCGGCGTCGCGCTGACGATGGTGCCCGCGTTGGCCGCCCGCATGGACGCGCTCATCGCCGAAGGGCTCGGCGGCGCCGACTGGACCGTACTCGCCCGCGATCACCTGACGTAGCCTTCGCTCCCACACCGCGTCGGCGGGAGAACCCCCGCGGCGCGATCGGGATCCTCGCGTGCACGTTCGCCATCGACCCACTACACTGCGTGCTCATGGACGTTCGCACCGGTGGCATCTTTGGCGTGGCGTGGGCGCTCGTCGCGGGGTGTGGCGAATCCTCGCCCTCCGCCGGCGAGGAGAGCACCGGGACGTCTGGGATCGAGCTCACCTCCGCGACCCAATCGGGTCCCAAGCTCGACCTGGGCGTCGATACGTCCCCGGACACGGGGGACCCGACGCTCGCCGAGGCGGGTGAATCCGAGGGCTGCACGCAAGTTTCGGTGTCGGTCGAGCCCGTGATCCCGACCATCATCTTGCTCGTCGATCAGTCCGGCAGCATGACCGAGGATTTCTCGGGCCAGCAGCGCTGGGATGCGCTGTATGACACCATAATGGGCGCCGACGGCTCGGTGATGGCGCTGCAGTCCACCGTGCGCTTCGGTCTGTCGCTGTACTCGAGTGTCGACGGCAACGAGGGCGGGATGTGCCCGATGCTCACCGAGGTCCCGCCGGCGCTCGAGAACTTCGCGGCGATCGACGCGGTCTACGGCGCCGCGACTCCCCTCGACGAGACGCCCACCGGTGAGTCGCTGGCGCTGGTCGCCGACGGCCTCGCCGCGTTCGACGAGCCCGGCCCCAAGGCGATCGTGCTCGCGACCGACGGTTTGCCCGACACCTGCGCCGTGCCCAACCCGCAACAGGGGCAGCCCGAGTCGATCGCGGCGGTGCAGGCGGCGTTCGACGCCGACATCTCCACGTTCGTGATCAGCGTCGGCGACGACGTAGGTGCCGCTCACCTGCAACAGGCCGCGAACGCCGGCGTCGGCAAGGACGTCGCCGACCCCAACCCGGCGCCGTACTACGTCGCGCTCGACGCCAGCGATCTGGTCACCGCGTTCCAGGAGATCATCGGCGGCTTCATCAGCTGCGAGATCCCGATCGACGGCATCGTCGAGCTCGACCAGGCGTGCGAGGGCACGTTGCTCCTCGACGGGGTCGAACTCGCGTGCCCCGTCGACTGGACGATGCTCGACGAGTCGACGATCGAGCTGCTCGGCGACGCCTGCGCGACGTGGAGGGACGGCCAACCCCACGGTGTGGCGGCCAGTTGGCCGTGCGGAGCGGTCTCGATTCCGTAGCGCGTCCGCGGCGCTTGGATCCGCGGCGCTTGGATCCGCGGCGCCCGTCACGGAGTCGGCCGGGCGGGCCCCGGGGTAGTGTCGTGTGGGCCGGGCTTGGGCTATCGTCCGGCCCGTGGCAACTCTCGCCGGTCGAACCCTCTTCATCAGTGGCGCGAGCCGTGGCATCGGACTCGCGATCGGGCTGCGGGCCGCCCGCGACGGCGCCAACGTCGTGATCGCCGCCAAGACCACCGAGCCCCACCCCAAGCTGGCGGGCACCATCTACACCGCCGCCGAGGAGATCGAGGCCGCCGGCGGCAAGGCCCTGCCGCTTCTGTGCGACATCCGCTCCGAAGAGCAGGTGCAGGAGTCGGTCGCCAAGGCGGTCGAGCGCTTCGGTGGCATCGACATCCTGGTCAACAACGCCAGCGCGATCAGCCTGACGGGCACGTTGTCGACGCCGATGAAGCGGTACGATCTGATGCACCAGATCAACACCCGCGGCACGTATCTGTGCTCGCAGGCGTGCATCCCCCACCTCAAGAAGTCCAGCAACCCGCACGTGCTGAACCTGTCGCCGCCGCTGTCGATGAAGCCCAAGTGGTTCGCCAACCACGTCGCCTATACGATGGCGAAGTACGGCATGAGCATGTGCGTGCTCGGCATGGCCGAGGAGTTCCGTGGCGACGGCGTGGCGTTCAATGCCCTGTGGCCGCGCACCGCGATCGCCACCGCCGCGGTCATGATGCTCGGCGGCGATCCCATGATCAAGCACAGTCGCAAGGTCGAGATCATGGCCGATGCCGCCTGGGCGATCCTCACCAAGCCCGCCCGCGAGTGCACGGGCAATTTCTTCGTCGACGAGGATGTCCTGCGCGCCGAGGGCGTGACGGACTTCCGCGACTACGCCGTCGATCCCACGGTCGAGCCGATGGTCGACTTCTTCCTCGACTGAAACTGCGTGCTCGATCGAGACCTGTGAAGGAGCCAACGTGATCGAAGTCAAGGGACTCACGCGCTACTACGGCAGCTTCGCCGCGGTGAGCGACGCCTCGTTCGAGATCGAGGAGCGCGAGATCGTCGGCTTTCTCGGGCTCAACGGCGCCGGTAAGTCGACAATGCTGCGGGTGCTCGCCGGTTTGCAGATGCCCAGCGCCGGCACGGTGCGCGTCGGTGGCATCGACGCCACCGCCGCGCCCGACGCCCTGCGCCGCCGCATCGGGTTCCTGCCCGAGGACCCGCCGCTGTACCGCGAGATGCGGGTGGTCGAGTTCCTGCGGTGGGTCGGCCAGGTCAAGGGCTGCAGCCGCGCCGAGGTCGAGGTCGAGCTGCCCAAGGTCATGGACACCTGCCGGCTGTCCGACAGCGCCCACAAGGTGATAGGCGAGCTGTCGCACGGCTACCGCAAGCGCGTGGGCATCGCCCAGGCGATCATCCACAGGCCGCAGGTGGTGATCCTCGACGAGCCGATCAGCGGGTTGGATCCGCGACAGATCGTCGAGATGCGCGGGGTCGTCCGCGCGCTCAAGTCGTTCGCGACGGTCCTCATCAGCTCCCACATCCTGTCCGAGATCGCCCAGACGGTGGATCGCATCCTGGTCATCCACCGCGGTCGTATCGTCGCCGAGGGCACCGAGCAGCAGCTGTCGGGATCGCTGGGCGACGGCACGCGGTTGGCCGTGGTCGTGCGCGGCAAGCTGGGCGCGTGCGAAGAGCTCTTGGGCACCAGCGAGCTGGTCGACGGGTACGAGCTCACCGAAGCCGGCGAGTTGGTCACCGCCAACGTGACGCTGCGCGGGGATTCTCGCGAGGCGTTCGTGAAGCAGCTGGTGAGCGCCGGGTTGGGCGTGCGGCAGGTCCAGGACTCGATGGGTGAGCTCGAGCAGATCTTCCTCGAACTCACGCGGGCCGCCGGCGCACCCGCGGCGCTCGAGAGCAAGAAAATCGCGACGCAGATCGCTGCGCAGAAGGAGTCCGACGCATGAGGGGCATGGTGCTGGTCGCCCGCCGCGAGCTGGCGGCGTATCTCAACTCGTACTGGGGCTACGCGGTCATCGCCGCGGTGCTCGTGATCGATGGCCTGCTGTTCAACGCCTTCGCGCTGGGCAACCAAGCCAAGTACAGCTCCAAGGTCATCGAGGAGTTCTTCTACTTCTCGTTCGGGACCACGGTCATCGCCTCGATCCTGCTCACGATGCGGCTGGTCGCCGAGGAGCGGCAGACCGGTACCATCGTGCTGGTCGATGCGTCGCCGCTGGCGTCGTGGCAGCTCATCGGTGGCAAGTACGCCTCGGCGATGGTGGTGCTGGCCACGATGATCCTGGCGACGATGTACATGCCGGCCTTGGTATTCGTGAACGGCAAGGTGTCGTACGGGCACATCGCCGCCGGCTACACCGGGCTGCTGCTCGTTGCCGCATCGGTGGCCGCCATCGGCACCTTCGCCAGCGCCATCTCGCGATCGCAGCTCGTCGCCGGATTCGGCTCGGTGGTGATCACCGTGGCGTTTCTGGTGATGTGGCTGCTGGCCAAGGTCGCCGACCCGCCGCTGGTCGACGTACTGTCGCACCTCAGCCTGTTCGACCGGCACTACCGCAGCTTCATGCGCGGTCAGATCAACGTGGACGACATCGTCTTCTACCTGTCGATCTGCTTCGTGTTCCTGATGTTGGCGAGCCGCTTCATGGCCGCCCGGAGGTGGCGATGAGCGTCTGCGCACTCGCGTACCTCGCCGGCATGGTGGGGTTGTTCATCGGCCAGCGGCTCTTGGCCGGCTACGATGGCATGCAGTGGACGGTGAGCCTCGCGGGGCTCGCGGCCCTCGTGTTCGCCGCCATCGTGCGGCTCCGCGGTCTGCGGAGCGCGACCGACGAGGGCGAGCGCTTCGGTCACCGCGTCGCGATGACGTGCCTGCTCGTGGGCCTCGCGTCGCTGGTGATGTACGCGGCCACCACCGATGCCGTGCTCCGCAGTCTCACGCTCGACGCCGAGTCCGAGGACCGCTGGCTCGGCGTGTGGCGCTCGCTGTGGCCGGTGGTGTGGCTCGTGGGCACCGGGCCGATGCTGGTCGTCGACTACGCGATCGTCAGCTCGCCGGTGATGATGCCGCTGCGGCGCGTCCGCGATCTGGCCAGCCACGGCCTGGTGGCGGCGATGGGCATCGCGCTGGTGTTCCCGCTCAACTTCATCGCGACCAAGAAGAACGAGCGCTGGGACCTCGCGTACTTCAAGACCACCCAGCCCGGCACCGCCACCTTGGCGATCGTGTCGTCGCTCGAGCAGCCGGTCAACGTCCGCATCTTCATGCCGCCGTCGTCCGAGGTCGCACAGGAGCTGCGGGCGTACTTCGAGCAGCTCGAGGGCCCCAACGTCACCGTCGAGTTGATCGACCAGGCGGCCGAGCCGCGGCTCGCCAAGGCGCTCTCGGTCCGCGACAACGGCGTCGTCACGGTCACCCAGGGCGCCATCGACCTCGAGTCGGTCGTGCCGGAGGACGGCGCGAGTGCCGAGGCCCCGGAAGCCGAGCCCGAGGACGCCAAGCCCAAACCCATCACACGCACGCTCAAGATCCCGACCGATCTCGAAAAGGCCAAGCGGACGCTCAAGAAGCTCGACGGCGAGGTCCAGACCATCCTCCGCGAGCTGGGCCACGGTCAGCGAGTCGCGTACTTCACCATCGGCCACGGCGAGCTCGGCTGGGATGGGGGCAGCGAGGCGGCGATGGATCGGCAGACCACCGCCCTCAAGAGCCGGCTCAAGCAGCTCGGGTTCAAGATCAAGACCCTCGGGATCGCCGATGGCCTCGCCGAGAAGGTCCCCGATGACGCCGATCTGATCGCGGTGCTGGGGCCGATGACGCAGTTCCAGCAGGGCGAGGTCGATGCCCTGCGCGCCCACGTCGACGCCGGTGGCTCGTTGCTGCTGGCGATGGAGCCGATGGTCGGCCGCGAGCAGCTCGTGGGCACGGACCCGCTCGATGGGCTGCTCGCCCACCTCGGTGTGCGCATGGGCGAGGGCGTGTTGGCCTCCGAGCAGGGCATCGTGCCGCTGTCGCACAACAAGCTCGATCGGCTGAACCTCGTGACCAACGCGTTCAGCCAGCACCCGTCGATCAGCACGTTGACCGACCGGCTCGAGAAGAACGTGCTGTTCACGCCCGCGGCCGGACTCCTCGAGGAGGTCGAGGAGCACGCCAACAAGGTCACCTTCACGGTGCGCACGCTGGCTGTGGTGTGGGCCGACCTCGACCTCGACGGCGAGTACGAGCCCGACGCCGGCGAGACCAAGGGCGCGCGCAACCTGGTCGCGGCAATCGAGGGCGGCAGCGACGCGGCGCCGTGGCGGGCGATCGTCACCGCCGACGCGTCGATCTATTCGGATCTGGGCATCGGCAACCTCGGCAATCAACGCTTCGCCGACGACGGGATCAACTGGCTCATCGGCGCCGAGGCGCTGGCGGGCACCACCGAGACCGAAGACGACGTGAAGATCGAGCACACCAAGGAGGGCCAGACGAGCTGGTTTTACATGACGGTGCTCGGTATCCCGTTCGGCGTGCTGTTGCTGGGCGGGATTCGCATGCGACTGCGCCACCGCGGAGGTGCTCGATGAGACGGCAGGTGATCACCTACGGCGTGCTGCTGGTGCTGGCGCTCGGTGGCGCGTATCGGGTGTGGACTTCGCCGGGCGAGGTGGACCCGGGCGAGAACGTCACCGTGCTCGCCGGCGACGCCGACGAACTCGAGCGGGTCCGCTACCACTCGGACAAGGTCGATCTCGTGATCGAGATGCGCAAAGACGACCTGGGCCGCTATGGCTGGGTGCGCGCCGAGTCGACCGCGCCCGCCGAGGCCGAAGCCGAGGGCGAGACCGGCGGCCAGCCCGATCCCGCGAATCCCCACGCGCCGCCAAAGGACGAGGGCGGCGTCGCCGAGTTCAAGGCCGGCAAGAGCGGCGCCGCGGTGCTGGACGGCCTGATGCCGTTCCGCGCCAAGCGCCAGCTCGAGGGCATCACCGACGACAAGCTCACCGAACTCGGGCTCGGCGAGGGCGAGGCCGAGGCCACCTTGGAGATCGTGCGCACCGGCCGAGAGCCGGCGAGCTACGAGATCGGCGGCAACGTGTACGGCGGCGCCAACGTATATGTACGCGAGGTCGCGACCGGCAAGGTGTTCGTCGTCGATGCCAAGGTGATCCGGCCGCTGCAGAGCGGCAAGCAGAGCCTGCCCGACCGCGAGATCGTCGGGGTCGAGAGCAAGCTCATCGCCGCCTTGGCGGTGAGCGGCGGCGAGGCCACCGCGGAGTTCGAGCAGAACAACCCGGACGACGCCGAAGCGGTGTACTGGGCGAACGCCGGCTCGCAGACCCGCAACGAGACGGCCGCGGCGTGGATCGACAAGGCGCTGCGCATGCGGGCCTCGGGCTACGTACAACCAGAGGACGCGCCGGGCCAGCTCGAGGACGTGTTCTCGTTCCGCGTGAGCACGACCGACAAGAAGACGATCACGGTCGCGGTCAAGCGCGGCTACGACGACAACGGCGAGGACCTATGGTACGCGCAGAGCGAGCACACCCGCGGGCTGGTCAAGCTGCAGCGTGCGCTCGCGGCCGAGGTCGCCGCCGATGTCGCCGCCGTGCTCGACTCGGGCGCCGGCTGACCGGGGAGCGATGAGCCCAAGGCTGCTGGTGTTCATGTTCGTGATGCCGATCCTGTGGATCGCGCTGCACGTGTACATGGATCGCCGGCTCGTCCGCGGCTCTGCCCTGCGCCCGGCAGCGCGCCTGGTAGCGCGGATCTTCCTCGTACTGGCCGCGGTGCTGCCCGTGCTCGCGTTGTCCTCGGCGCGCATGGGGATGCCACCGGTGATCGCCCGGCTGGTGACGATGCCCGGCTTCGTCCTGCTCGGGCTGTCGTCGGTGGTCATGGTGCTGCTGTTCGCGATCGACTTCGGTCTGCTCGGCGCGGGGCTCTGGGGGCGGCTGCGGCTGCGGCTGCGACCTGCCGCGGCGAGCTCTGGTGCGCCCACCGATCCGGCCCGCCGCGGGTTCTTCGGCCAGGTCGCGAACCTCGGTGTCGTCGGTACCGCGAGCGGCGTCGCCGGCATCGGCGTCGTGCAGATCGACCGCACCCCCGGCGTCGTCGAGGTCGACGTCCCGATAGCTGGGCTGCCGGCCGCCCTCGAGGGCTTCCGCATCGTGCAGATGACCGACATCCATGTCGGCCCGACGATCCGCGGCGAGTACCTCGCCCGCTGCGTCGCGGTGTGCAACGGCCTCGACGCCGACATCGTCGCCGTCACCGGCGATCTGATCGACGGCTTCGTCGAGCAGCTCCGCGACGACGTGGCGCCGCTGGGCGATCTGCGGGCCAAGGACGGCCTCTACTTCGTCACCGGCAACCACGAGTACTACTGGGATGGGCCCGCGTGGTGTGCCGAGGTCGCGCGGCTGGGGCTCCAGGTGCTCGACAACCGCCACGTCGTCGTCGAGCGCGGCGACGCGCGGGTGATGATCGCGGGCGTCACCGACATCTCGGCGGGCCAGATGGTGCCCGCGCACGCGAGCGACCCGGCGGGCGCCCGCAGAGGCGGCGAGGGCTGCGATCTCGAGATCCTGCTCGCGCACCAGCCCCGCAGCGTGTTCGAGGCGGCGGAGGCCGGCTACGATCTGATGATCTCCGGCCACACCCACGGCGGCCAGTACTTTCCGATGAACCTGCTCGTGTACCTCGCGCAGCCCTACGTCGCCGGCCTCGAGCGGCACGACGACATGTGGATCTACGTCAGCCGCGGCACCGGCTACTGGGGACCACCGACGCGGGTGGGCTCGCCGCCCGAGATCACGCTGTTGCGGTTGGTGCGGGCGTGAGCGGCGGGACGCATTCCCGGCCGGCGACGCCGAGCCCGCCGCTGGTCGACATCGGCGCCAACCTCGGCAACGCCGCGTTCGCGGACGATCTCGACGCGGTCATCGCCCGCGGTTTCGCGGCCGGCGTGCGCGGCATCGTGGTGACCGGCAGCTCGGTGGCCAGCAGCGAGGCCGCGCTGGCGATCGTCCGCGGGCGGCCG
>Ga0105045_10001339_pt1 | contig 20007 bp, 20 predicted proteins | sample MAT02_FD_78089 | JGI IMG/M metagenome (GOLD analysis project Ga0105045, IMG submission 78089) | Freshwater microbial communities from Lake Fryxell liftoff mats and glacier meltwater in Antarctica - MAT-02 (megahit assembly) | ecosystem: Environmental > Aquatic > Freshwater > Ice > Liftoff... | reverse complement strand
CATGCTTTGCCGTCGAATTACTCGACATTCGATGCGATTGTGCTCGGGAGGGGTAGGTGGGCGGAAGTGAGGGCACAAAAGTCGGCTTGAGCGACGCTTCTGCTTTAAAGCATTGCCAACATGGTGGAAACGTTCGATCTTTGGATGGGGGTTTGTGCTCTGGGTGCGGAGGCACAAATGGGCTCAAATTCCCATTGGAATGATGCTGGTAGTCGAAACCGAAGGTTTCGGCGGGTGGGGGAACAACCGCCAGAATTTCTGCCGCACCCTTGGATCTGCGGAAGCTCCGCGTGATCTGCGGCCGTGAGTTGATTTCACAAAAGTGATGCATATACCCTCACGCCACCGCGAATTCCAACTCCGGATCGCGTTGCCACGATGACTCCCAATCGTGGCGTTCGAGCATTTCCACGAAGTCCGCGAGGTGCTCGACGACCGTTTCGGGGCGATAGGCGTATTTGTCCAAGTCTTCGCGCTTGGTGCCGCCGCTGAGAACCAGCACGGTGTGGAACCCGAGTTGAACGCCGCCGAGGATGTCGGTTTCCATGGTGTCGCCGATCATAATGGTTTCATCGGTGCTCAGGCCGAGTTCTTTGCGGGCGGCCCGCATCATCACCGGGCTGGGCTTACCGACGCTGAAGGCCTTCACCCCCGTGGCGGTTTCGAGCATGGCCACCATCGCCCCGCAACCGGGGCGGATGCCGCCGTTGGTCGTCGGGCAGTTCGGATCCATGTTCGTGGCGATGAGCTTGGCCCCGCGCTGGATCATCTTCACTGCGGCTTCGACCATTTCCAAATTGAACGTGCGGCCTTCGCCCACAACCACGTAATCCGGATCGGTATCGACAATCGCGTAGCCGTTTTGGTGCAGCGCAGTGAGGAGGCCGCCTTCCCCGATAACGAACGCGGTGCCGTCGGGCTTCTGCATGGCCAAGAAGCGCGCCGTGGCGATGGCGCTGGTAAAGACGTGTTCCTCTTCAATTTCGATGCCCATGCGGACGAGCTTCGCCACGACATCCCGCCGGGCGCGTTGACTGTTGTTGGTGAGGAACCGGAAGGGAATATCGCGGGTGCGAAGTTCGCTTACGAACTCTGCGGCTCCGGGCAACAGATCGACGCCGCGGTAGAGCACGCCGTCCATATCGATGAGGAAGCCGAATTTTTCCGTGGTAGCCAAGAGAATCTCTCCTTCGATGCTGTGAGCAAACTGAACGAGGAGAGGTTAGCCACTTGGAATGCAGATCGGATGCCGGATTGGGAGAAGATCCCGTGAATGCGATATAAAGCCAATTATTTGATGAACTTGGGGAATAGGCAATGTGCGGCGATTTCGTGAGGACGTGCCTGGAATCCGTGTGTGTTGCGCATTCGCCGGGCAATCAGGCGAACGGAAGTTGATTTCCCGCCCTTTATCCCGTTGCTCCCGTTGCTCTTGTTGGGAGGGGGCCGTCCCGCATCGGAACGGGGAGAGGGGTTTTGATTGGTTCCAAAGCCTCTTTTCCCGCTACTCGCTTCTCGCTTCGCTGAAAGCGACCCTCTCCCCAGCGGGAGAGGGTAAGACAGAAAGCCGCAGCCCTCGCCTTAGGCGCTGTGAGCCACATCGGAAACCAAGCTCCTGCGAACCCCGTAACCGAGGGGTTCCGATTCGTGGGCGTACTCCGCAGACTCGACGCAAATCCGCCATTCGTTGCGGGCGTTCGCCAGTTCCCGCTGTTCTTCCGGGGTGAATTGGAAGGCGATCCAACCGACCATGCCGATCAGACGATCCGAAACTCGTTCGCGCAGGAACCGCCCTTCGATTTCCCTACCGAGATCGGATCGGAAGCAAACACGGCCCGCCGCGACGGTGCGGCGAAGGGTGGAACATTCCGCCAACAGTCGGCAACCCGGCAAGCCGACCCACACTGCCGCCGTGAGACGGCCATCGCCGGGCATCAGCTTACGGTACCATTCAATTTGTTTTTGTGTGGCTGGGCCGACGGTTCGGCGGGCGAAACGGGCGAGTTCTTGCATGCGGAATGAGAGTGTGTGCCGATCTTCAAATACTAAACTGATCGCGGGGCCGATGTGGACTCTCCGGTAACGATCGATGTGGCGGGAACCAGATGCCGCGGGATCGGGGAGGTCGTAATCGAAGGATTCACGCGGGGCGACCGGAGTGCAAGTGGCGGTGGTCATGGCTGCCATTCCTCTCGAGCCAACGCGGCTCTGGGAGTAGTGAACCCGCGCATTGCTACGCAACGCGGTGTGCGCCTAACCTCCGTGCTGAACCTTCCGTGGGGGCGTGTGAATTGAGGGTATTATTGCTCAAAGAATTGCAAGAGCCAAGCTGTCAAGGGGAAACACCCGAGAATTTCACAAATGGCTGTCGTTACGATCGCACAAATCGACATAAGCCAACGCGTCGCTTTGTTCAATCAACACAATTGGACACACGAATCAATCGTAACTGCCCAAAGCATCCAAAGCCTCCTGCCGCGTTTCGTACAACGCCCAAATCGTATCGAGGGCGGTGGTGCGGAGCAGTTCCCGGATTCGGGCGTTCACCCCGGCAATGGCGAGTTCGCTCCCCTGCTGTTTCGCCAGTTCGTGGCAACGGAGGAGGAACGTGATGAACGCCGAGCCGAAGTAACGCACGCCGGTGAGATCGACGATCAGATTCGCGGGCGGATTCTTCTTCATCGGCGAAAGCAGCATCTGGGCGGCCGGTTGCATCAGGCTTTCCGCCAATTGCTCGACTTCCGGCGACGGGATGATGACCGCACAATCCCCGTGGTACTTCAATAGGAAGTATTCGTTGGCGAAGATCGCTTCCGTCTGGCTCATGGCACTTTCCGAGGATTGATATTCCGGGGAGATCTCAGCCTAATCTTTCGGCGAACCAGTTGCAAGCGTTTACTTGCAAAACGAAGAAAGCCGGCGAACCGAAGTCCGCCGGCTTTGTGATGTTCAAAACATCCGGGACAATTTAGTTGCAGCCGCCGCAGCTGGGCCTGCTGAACATGCCTTTGATCTTGGCGCAGAGGCCGAGGCCAGCCCTCTTGGGGGCTTCGCAAGTGTCGCTAACGGCAACGGGAGCGGGAGCGGCTTCGCAGCCACCGCAAGGAGCGGCGACAGGTGCGGGAACTGGGGCTGGTGCTGGCGTCGGGGCCGCGACCATCACGCAGACCTTCACGGTCTTCTTGACGTCGACGTATTCGGTCTTTTGCACATCGACGGTTTCTTCGACTTCCTTGTATTCCGTCACCTTGACCTTGTCCTTCTTGTCCACCAACACGCACTCGACGACGTCGACCATCTTCTTGGTCGGGGTGCACACCATCATGGTGCTTTCGCCGGTCTTCTTCACTTGGACGCACTTGGTAACGTCCATCATAACCTTCTTGCTAACCGGGGTGCTCTTCATGACGGTTTGAGCGACGGGGGTCGTGACGGGGACAGACTTGTTCACCGTGCGGGCCACTTGCGTGGTGACGGGGATGCACTTGTTGACCGTCTTGGCCACTTGCGTGGTGACGGGGGTGCGTTCCATCACGGTCTTGCAGACCGGGACGCATTCGGTGACGCAGGTGTACTTCATGCCGCAGGGGTTACAAGGATCGCATACGGCGACCTTATTAGTTACGGTGACCATGGTAGTCACGGTCTTCGGGGTGCAAACGTAGCTGCACACGTTGACCATGACGGTTTCTTGAACGGTCGTGTAGCTGGTGACGGGAACCATCACAGTTTCCGAAACGGTTTGGTAACTGGTGACATTCACCATGACGGTTTCTTGCGTCGTCACGTATTCGGTGACGGTGCGTTCTTCCTTCGAGGTGACCATTTCGTTCACGAAGTAGTCGTAGCTCATCTTGGTGGGCACCATTTCGTTGACGGTGACTTCGACCTTCTTGGTCACGTTCGTAGCGACCTTGCTGGTCACTTCTTTTTCAACTTCGAAGGGCTTCATGACCTTCACTTTTTCCTTCACGGTAACGGTCTTGGCTTCCTTGACGGTAACTTCTTGGTCGACGTAGGTCGCGACCATGGCCGGGGCGCCACAAGCAGGGGCGGCAGCGGCGTAACCGCTATCGCATGCCGGGGCGGCGACTTCGCACTTATCCTTCTTCTTGAACAGGCCACCGCCGAACGCCGAGGCGTTTGGGGTCAGGCTCAAGAAAGCTGCAGCGCCAAGGATGGCCGCCGCAAACACGCGATGCTTCATCAGAAAACTCCTTGTGAAAAAATACCGGCCTTGCCCATCGAGTGTGGCGGGCGGGCCACTCAAAAACGATTTATGGCGCACCATGCGAAGGGGCAAGAAAATTTACCCAATCTTCCCAAGATGCCCAACTACACAGCACTTTAAGCATTACGGCAACGGCCGCAACTCAAACTCTACCCAGAACGGAAATTTTTGTTGGAGCGATGGCCGAATTTGCGGATCGGGAGGGTTGGTTGTGGTGGGGCTAAGATCACTCTTGTAGGATGAAACGGGAATCCCGGATCGATCCAGTTCCCACCTACAATCTATGGAGCTTTCCCATCATGCGTCGCTTACCTCTCTTTTTTGCCATCTTCGCCTGCGGGGTCGCCACATCCGCCCGCGCCGAAGATGGATTCATTCCACTCTTCAACGGCAAGGATCTCACCGGTTGGAAGATTCCCGATCCGCCCAGCGGCAACTTCAAGAGCGTGAAAGAAGTGAAAAATGACGAAGGCAAAGTGGTGAGTTTCGTGGCCACCGATAAGGCCGGCAAGGAAATCACTCTTTGGACGGTGAAGGATGGCACGATCGTCGGTGGCGGGCCGATGAGCCACATTTTTAGCGACGTGGAAGCCGAGAACTTCGTGTTCCGGGCGGAAATGAAGATCAACGATAAAGGGAACAGCGGCATGTTCTTCCGGGCCGGGTTCCGGCCGGGCGTTCCGAAAGGCTATGAAGCCCAATTGAACGCCACCAACGGCGACAAGATCAAGACCGGCAGCCTCTACCCCAACGGCGAATTCAAACTCGATAAGTTCCGCGATCAAATCTGCGTGGTGATGAATACCGCGGCCCACAAACCGGACGAATACTTCGTGCAGGAAGTCACCTGTATCGGCGACCAAATCACCATCGCTGTCAACGGCAAGGTCACACTCGACAAATGGAAGGATCCGAACATGACCTTCACCAAGGGCCACTTCGCTCTGCAGGGCCACGACCCCGGCAGCATCATGACCTTCAAGAAAGTGGAATACATGCCTTTGAAATAGCTGAAGGTTGAGAGTTGGAAGTTGAAAGCGGGGGACATCGTCCCCCCGTGTTCGTGGTGTTATCCTCCCCATGAATCCCGCATCGCCCCGGTAGATGGGCCTTTCCGAGAGGGGGCTTTCCAACCCGTGTTGAATCCCCCGCCGCGTTCTCTATAACTTTCTAGCGCGATTGTGCCGATTGTTCCGGCCGCACCGCTCTCCGTTCGACCTATTCGGGATGGCCATGAACGCCGAAGAACTGCACAAAAAGCAACTCGAAGAAAACTCGTTGGCCAAGGGGTTGAACACTCTGGCCCAGAAGGCCAAAAGCGGCCACCTCGTCAACCCGAAGATCCTCGGCATCCTCCTCGCGGTGCTGCTGATCGGCGGGCTGTGGTGGTACTTCAAATCCCAAAGCAAGAAAGCCGATTCTCGCCGTTGGAGCGAATACGAGCTCGCCAACAACATAGATTCGTTCAAGAAGGTCGCGGAAGAGAACCCCAAAACCACAATCGCTCCGGTCGCTCGGCTCGCGGCGGCCCGCCTCCGCCTGACCAGCGAAGGCTTGGCCAAACTCAACATTCCGAAGGATCGCGCCGGGGCCATCGACGCCGTCACCAAAGCCCGGGACGAGTTCAAAGAACTCTCGGCGGAATTCGAGAAGGCCGGGGAAAGAACCCTGCGGGTCGAGGCGCTCCGCTTGGCCGCCCAAGCGGAACTCGCACTCGTCGGGGTACCGAAGCCGGGCACCGCTCCGCTCGATCAAATGAACCCGGCCAACCAACTCGGCGACTTAAACGCGGCCGTGGAATTGTTGAACAGCGCCGCGAAGATCATCGGCGAAACGACTCTTGCCGGGGAACGCTTGAAGAAACAAGCCGGGGAACTCAGCGCCGCCGCGAACCGCAAAGACAACTCCGTTGCGATGGGCCCGCTCCAACTCGGCAAGTACATCAACGATCTGCTCGTGTTCGTACCGGAAACGAATATCGAACCCAAGGCCCCGGAGAAGCCGCTCGATCCGATTCCCGAGCCGAAAGCTCCGGAAGGTACGCCGCCCAGCACTCGTTCCACCCGTCGCTAGTGTTCAATGTTCAGTGTTCAGTACAATTCAGGAACACGAACAGAACACCGCACACAACCATGCTCGAAGAAGATGAAGAGGCCTCCCTTGAGATCCCCCTTGCACTCGGGAGTGATCCGTACGCTCGTCCGCGCGATCCCGTCGAATTGATCGTGAAGGTGAAAGCCGAAGGGATGCGGCTCGACCGCTACTTGCCCATCTTCTTCAACGATTCCAGCCGATCCGAACTTCAAAAAGCGATCCTCGATAAGAACGTGACCGTCAACGGTAAGCCGGCTAAGGCGAGCTACAAGGTTCGCAACGACGACGTGCTAATAGTTGCGCTGCCCACTCCGGTTCACGGCGTGATCATCGCGGAGGATATTCCTCTCGATGTGCTCTACGAAGACGATGTTCTTGCGGTCATCAACAAGCCCGCGAACATGGTCGTCCACCCTGCCCGAGGTAACTGGGGCGGCACGCTGGCCAACGCCCTCGCCTTCCGCTTCGCCGGGCACCTCAGCACTTCCAACGGCAGCCACCGCCTCGGCATCGTCCACCGGCTCGACCGCGACACCACCGGGGCAATTCTGATTGCGAAGGACGATCGTGCTCACAGTATCTTGAGCATGCAGTTCGAGAAGCGTACCGTGTTCAAGGAGTACGTCGCGCTCGTGGCTGGGGAAGTCGATCGCGATTCCGATTACGTGGAAGCCGCGTTGAAGCAACATCCGCATGTGCGCGAGCAGCAATGCGTCGCCGCACCGGACGATCCCGACGGGCGGCCTTCGCTGAGTTACTACGAAGTGATGGAACGTTTCCGCGGCTACACGCTCGTGAAGGTGCAACCGCGAACCGGCCGCACCCACCAGATCCGCGTCCACATGGCCCACATCGGCTGCCCGGTGCTCGCGGACAAGATGTACGGCAGCCGTGCGAACTTCAAACGCTCCGATTTAGAAACCAACCTGCCCCGCCCGGACGACGTGACCTACTTGGAACGCCAAGCCCTGCACGCCTTCCGCCTCCGGTTCAAACATCCGGTAAAGAATACTTGGCTCGAAATCGAAGCCCCCTTGCCCCCGGATATGCGAAGCGCTTTGGATGCTTTGCGGGAACGCCGGCCGTTCCGCTGAGTGTGGAATCGGCGACCTCAAGTTGAACCGGGCGCGATAGAATGCCTGCCCACCCACGAGGTTCTCCCATGCTACGCCCCGCCTGTTTCTTCTTGTTGTGCCTACCCGCCTTGGCGGACGGCGTAACACCGGGCTTGATCACAATTCGAAAACAAGTGCCAGAACAAGTGGTCACGCAGGTTCAAGTTCCGGATAAGTCCGGCGGGAAGATCGTGAAAATCGAGACGAAAACCGTTTGGAAGTCGAAAACGGAAGAACAAACGTTGAACCCCGAGCGCACGGCGATGATCATTTGCGACATGTGGGATGACCACTGGTGTAAGGAAGCCGCGAAGCGCAGCGATGGCTTGGCGAAAGCGATTGCCCCCCTCGTGGAAGCCGCCCGCAAATCCGGCGTCACGATCATCCACTGTCCCTCGGAAACGATGGACTTCTACAAGGAAAGCAATGCCCGCATCCGCACGCTGGCGCTGAAGCGAGTCGAGCCGCCCAAGAACAAGGATTTGCCCAACCCGCCGCTGCCCATCGACGATGCCGAGGGGGGTTGCGACGACGCCGTGCCCGCGAAGCCATTCAAAGCGTGGAAGCGGCAGCATGAAGCGATTGCGATCGATGAAGCCAAAGACTTCATCACCGACCAAGGCACCGACGTCTTCAATGTGCTCAAGGAGAAGAACATCGAAACGGTGTTGGTGCTCGGCGTTCACACCAACATGTGCGTACTCAACCGAAGTTTCGCCATCAAGCAATTGCGGAAGTGGGATGTGAACTGCCTGCTCGTCCGCGACCTGACCGACGCGATGTACGACCCGAAGAAGAAGCCGTTCGTGACCCACGAAAAAGGAACGCAACTCGTGGTCGAGTATATCGAACGGTATTGGTGCCCGAGTTGCTGCAGCCGCGACTTGTTCAAGCTCTTCGCGAAGTGAAGGCAGTGCTGCATCGGTCGTGCGGATCATTCGGTTGCGCGGATTCAAATGTACGTCCCGTTTGTAGCACTCGTGCGGGTCGATTCGCGTGGGAGAATACGGGCAATTGGGAAACCGTGCATGCCTTCCCCGTTCCTTCGACGATGGAATGGTGTACGACCGAATGCGCCGACTTGCGGAGTTCTCCCATGCGATTCGCTTGTCTGATGTTCGTGACTTTCAGTGCATGTGGAACCGGTTGCGCATCACTCGCCAAGCAAACACCGCTTCCGCGTTCAAAAGGAGTTCTTGGAAAGTGGCCGAGTTGGGTATCAATGCATCGATTCGTTCGGCGAAGCGGCTCGCACCGGCAACGGCTGCGATTGCATCCACGCCGTCACGGATTTGGATCCGCTGTTCGATCGCACCCGCTATCCGCTCTCGCATTTCGGGATCGATGGTAGCAGAAATGTCGTGAAGCAGATCCACAACCGCCTAACGATTCTCCGCCCCGAGGCCAACCACGATTGGCTGCTGACTCAATTGGGTTTAGATCAGTATCCCATCGAGCACAAGCAGTGGAACGGACGAACCGTTGAGAACACGCCGGAGAATTTGCAAAAGATCTGCAATCGCCGAAGGTTCGTATTGCCCTTACGGTGAACAAGGCATTCGGGCTGTTCAAGTAACGGAATCGATCAAGGCGTTTTTGGGAACGTCAATTCGTTGATAACATCGCGGACGCCGGGGGTGATTCGCAGAAGCCCCTCCACCAAGCGTGCCTCATCTTCGTCGGCCACTTGGCCTTTGAGAACCACGATGCCACCGGCTTGGGTCTGCAGTTTCACATCCTTGGGGGCGATGAGCTGCGAACTGTTATCGATGAGGGTTCGCAATTCGTCCTGCTGCATCAGGGGATTGACCACGGGAACCGGGAACTTGTAGGTGGCGGTGTATGCGATGGGCCGCGGTGAGGTCAATCCGTTATTCTGTTGATTGTTGCCGCTGGTTCCACCGAGGCCGCGGGTGTTGCCGAGGCCCCCTGCTCCCCCTGTTGCACCGAATCCGCCGGTGCCCCCCGCCGTGCGACCGGTGGTTCCGCCGCCGAAGCCGCCGGTAGCCCCGGAGGTTCCGCCGATGCCCCCGGCGCCCGTGGCCCCTCCGAAGCCCGTGGCTCCGGTTCCTCCCGTAGTGCCAGTGGAACCGGCGAAGCCGCCGGTGCCGCCGACTCCGGAGGGTGCCGCTCCTCCACCACCTCCACTGCTACGGCTACCAATTCCACCGGTTCCGCCGCTCCCGTACAGAGCCGTGTTGAACCCGCCTGGGTTGGTAATCGATGTGGTACTCGAGCCAGCTGTGCCGGATCGGCCCTGGTACATCGGGTTGGCGTAGTACTGGCCGATGATGTTCGAGGAGCTCATCGAATTGGAAGTCTGGACCTGGGAAGGGGGCGCGATGGTGATGGCAGTGCCCGAGCCGGCCGCGTTGCCGGCGCCGCCCCCGCCGAAGTTCGTATTGAGGCTCGAAGAACCGAGGCTACCACCGGTAGTTCCCGACGATCCATCGGTTTGTGCGGAGGCACCCGTAGCAAAGATCGAAGCGGCGAAACCGGCCCAGAAGCACTTCTTGAATGATTTCATCGCGAACTCCGCCAATATCGGGGCAATTTATACGCTTATCGGTAACTATCGGATAATTTTACCCGATGGAACCAGCAGGAAAGATGAGAAAGCGATTTCTCGAACGGTTTTTGGGAATCGCAGAGTCCTTCCAGCCATCGTCAGAATTCGCCTCGTTCCCTCGCTCGGCTTCACACCCATCGAATGTTCCATAAGTTGAACGCGCATTCTCCCGTCGCCCCGCACCCAATGCAGGCCGACGCCAACTCCGAGGCTTTTCCCATGCTGCTCTGGCTACTCCGCGGCTGTTTCGCGGTGTTGATGCTTACTCTCGCCGTGTTCGCCTTCACCTTTTGCACGGTCGATTTGCCAGACACCATGGGCTTCTTCGGCGGTGTCGTCTGGGCTTCGGCCGTCGTGCTCATCGCTACCATCGTGATCTACACCGACCTCCGCGAGGAAGATAAGCAGATCGCCACGATCTCCTCGATCTTCTTCGGGTTGCTGTTCGGCTTGTTCATCGGCTGGCTCTTCGGCATCGGCGTCGAAGGGGTGCTCACCGTGTTCGCCAGTTCGATGAAACTCAATTCGGAACAGCAAGGGAGATTGGCGATTCTGCTGCGCGTGCTGATTACGGTAGTGACGTGCTATGTAGCGATTTCGATCCTCATTCAGACCCGCGACGATTTTCGCTTCCTTATCCCTTACGTCGAGTTTTCCAAACAAATCAAAGGGGGGAGGCCATTCGTATTGGATAGTAGCGTAGTCATCGATGGCCGCATTGCGGATTTGTGCGAAACGCGAATAATAGACGGGCGGCTGATCATGCCGAAGTTCGTGCTGCAAGAACTTCAAGCCGTGGCGGATAGTTCGGACAAACTGAAGAAAGCCCGGGGTCGCCGCGGATTGGACGTGGTGACCAAACTGCAGAAGAATCCAAGGATCGAGGTTTTGATCCACGATGGCCACGTGGGGGGCGAACCTACCGCCGCCGCCGCGGAAAAGCTCCGGGTTGATGAACGGCTGGTGCTCTTCGCCAAGGGCGTCGGTGGCCGAATCATCACCAACGATTTCAACCTGAATAAAATCGCGCAACTGCAAGGGGTGGAAGTCGTCAATCTGAACGAAGTGGCGAACTCCTTGAAGACGGTCGCACTGGCGGGCGAATATCTGCAAGTGAAAGTATTGAAAGCGGGCGACCAAACGGGCCAAGGCGTGGGCTACCTCGACGACGGAACCATGTGCGTGATCGAACAGGGCCGGCACTTGATCGGGCAGGATGTTTCGATCATCGTGACGAGCGTTTTGCAAACGCCCGCCGGAAGGATGGTGTTCGGTCGCCCCGAAAATCGGCCGAGCAGCAGCGGTACTCACCCCGCGGTGCCGAAAATTTAGCTCCCGAGGCTTCAACTATGCGAACTATGCTCATTTCCACTTTCTTCGCCACCCTCGCCTTCGCCGCAGAACCGAACCCCAAGGTTACCAAGCCCACCAACACGAACGATGCCGAGCACATCGAAAAGGTGTTGGCGGCGCGTAAAGAATACCAACTCTCGCTCATCAACCTCTACCAGCACTACGAGAAGGTGGGGGATCGCGGCCGCATGAAGTGGGTCGAAGAAGAGCTGAAAACCTACCACTTGATGACCAAGCCTTCGTATCGGCTCGACATCGCCGACGTACCCCCCGCTACGCTCGAAGCGAAAGCGAATATCAAAGAAGCCAACAACTTGTACACCGAAGCGATGAAGTACAAAGACAAAGGCTTCGGCACGGATTACCTGCTCAATCAGAAGCGATCCGAAATCCTCCTCCAAGAAATCCTCCAGCGCTACCCGACCAGCGATAAAATCGCCGATGTGGCCTACCAACTGGGCGAACTTTACGAGGGCAAGGCGTTCAAACAAGCCGACCGCGCCGCCGCGTACTTCGAGCGTTCCTTCCAATGGCGGAAGGGCACGCACAACGACGCCTTGATGCGGGCCGCGTTGATCTACGACCGCACCTTGAACGATCGCACGAAAGCCATCGAAACCTACCGCGAGGAAATTCACAACGACACCGATCCGGCACGGTTGAAGGAAGCCGAGAAACGCCTCGCCGACCTGACGAGCCGGGGGAAGTGAGTTAGGCAACATGATCCCGAGCAGCGGGCGTCAGCCCAATCGTTTTCGACGCGGAACTTTCGTGGCACGAAACGAAAGGGCTGGATTTACGCCTGTGTGGGAACGACGGATCATATCTGGGCATTCGCCATAGCCTAAAACGATTGGGCGTGAACCCGCTGTGTTAGAACACCGCGGCGGGCTAACGAGCGATGCTCAGGAATGCCACCCCCCCACCCGCCATAACCCATCAGCGACCATTCCAATTCCGCCAGCCTCCTTTCCGGGGGGTATTGCCTGGAAGGAATAGGAATTGCCGCACCCCTTTCGCGAGGTTCTCGGTGCGTAGGATAGTGGGGCATTCGATTCGATTCTACAACGTGAAGTCGCAGTGAACACACCTTCCACTTTGCACACGACCGCGGGAGATTATCCGCTCGCGGAATGTCGGATTGCGGTGGGCTCTCGGGAATGGGTTATTGCTTACACCGCAGCAATTGTCAGTAAAACGGATGAATCACGCTTCTTGGCCGGACGTGCCAAGGAGGCGGATGCGATGCCCTACGGCGTGGCACTTTGGCCCGCCGCCTTGGCCCTCGCGCACGAAATCGCCATACGCCCGCTCGAGTTCGAGGGTAAGCGGGTATTGGAACTCGGTGCGGGCACCGGCTTGCCGGGGATCGTGGCTTCTTCGCTCGGTGCCAAGGTGATTCAAACCGATCGGCAAGAATTGGCCCTGCATATATGTAAATTGAATGGGCAGCGCAACCGAGCCACGGGAATCGAATATCGCATGGACGATTGGAACGAATGGAATGATACCGACCGCTACGATTGGTTGATCGGCTCGGACATCCTGTACGCCGATAGCTTGCACGATCCGTTGCGACGGATCTTCGAATGCAATCTCGCACCCGGTGGGCGGCTCCTGCTCGCCGACCCGTACCGGGCGGATAGCCTGCCATTATTGGAAAGCTTGGAAGCGGGCGGATGGCGCGTTACCCATTCCCGTTGGGCCATCGGCGAGAGTGCTTCAACCCGGCCCATCGCCGTGTACGATATCGTTCCACCCACTCGGTAAGGCGAGCGGTGGTTGGATTTCCACCCTCTCTCCCGTTGGGGAGAGGCTCGTCCCGTTCGGGACGGGGAGAGGGGTTTTGATTGGTTATGAAGCCCCTCTCCCCGCTTCTCGCTTCGCTCGAAACGACCCTCTCCCCAGCGGGAGAGAGGGTCATACAAGACATCCCACTCGGTAAGGAGTCTCCCCATGCAAATGCGCAAACTCGGTAACTCGGGCATCGAAGTCGCGCCGCTGGCACTCGGCGGGAACGTCTTCGGTTGGACGATCGACGAAGCGACTTCCTTCAAAGTTTTGGATGCGTTCGTCGCGGCCGGTTTCAACTTGATCGACACGGCGGACGTTTACTCGACGTGGGCGCCCGGCAACTCCGGGGGGGAATCGGAAACGATCATCGGCCGATGGTTGAAATCCTCGGGCCAACGTGGGAAGGTGGTGATCGCCACCAAAGTGGGGATGGAAATCGGCGGCGAGAAGGGATTGTCCGCCGCGTACATTCACAAGGCCGTCGAACGGTCGTTGAATCGATTGCAAATCGATACGATCGATTTGTACCAAGCCCACAAAGACGATGAAACGACACCGCTCGAAGAAACGCTCGGCGCTTTCGGCGAACTGATTCAACGGAAGAAAGTCCGGGCGATCGGCGCTTCGAACTATTCCGCCGCGAGGTTAAAGCAAGCCCTCGATGCGAGCCGCACCCACGGGTTGCCCCGGTACGAATGCCTGCAACCGGGGTACAACCTGTACGACCGTGCAGGGTACGAAGCCGAGTTGGAACCGCTCTGCGAAGCGGAAAGCTTGGCGGTGATTCCGTACTATTCGCTGGCCGCCGGGTTCCTGACCGGGAAGTACCGAACCGAAGCCGATCTGGAAAAGAGTGTGCGCGGAACCAAAGCGAAAGGGTATTTGAACGAACGCGGCTTGCGAATCTTGGCGGCGTTGGATCGCATGGCAACGCAGTACGGAGCGACACCCGGCAAGATCGCCATCGCTTGGTTGCTGGCCCGGCCGAGTATCACGGCACCGATTGCGAGTGCGACGAGCGTGGAACAACTGAGCCAATTGTTCGACGCTACGAAGATCGAGTTGGAACCGGAATCGATTCGCGTAATGGAAGAAGCGAGCCGGTGACATGACTGCGCGAAAAGAAACTCCCGCGAACTCCGGGATTCTTGGCACTCGAGATGCCTAAACTAAGTCCTTACGATTCGGCCGTCGCGGACGAACAGAATGTCGATCGCCCCGCGGAAACAACACGATCGCTTATCGCTTTCCACGGCGTTTGCGTCGACACGCGCCGAGACGGAACAACGCTGCCAAACCCTCGCCATCGAAGATTACCAACTACAATCGATGCCCGATTGCAGCCCGCCGAAGTGGCACCTCGCGCACTCGACGTGGTTCTTTGAAACGTTCGTTTTGGCTCCGCACGTACCCGGGTTCCGACCCTTCCACGAGCGATTCGGTTACCTCTTCAATTCGTATTACGATGCGATCGGGGATCGGTGGCCTCGCGCGCAACGCGGGTTGCTCTCACGGCCTACGGTTGCGGAGGTGTACGACTATCGCCGTGCGGTCGATGAGCAAATCCTCGCGCTGATTGATACGGTGGATGAACCCGCGCTGCAACTCATCGCATCGGTGATCGAACTCGGCTGGAACCACGAACAGCAGCACCAAGAGTTGCTAGTCACCGACGTGAAGCACGCCTTCGGAATGAACCCTCTGCGGCCAATCTACTCGCTCGACGCCGGGAATCCCCAGGGCGACGACGCTCCGATGCAATGGCAATCGTTCCCGGCGGGGTTGCGGAAACTCGGTCGCGCTGGCGGCGGGTTCGCTTTCGATAACGAAGGGCCGCCGCACGATGTGTACCTCCGCGATTTCCAGATCGCAACGCGGCCGGTATCCCACGGCGAATATTTGAACTTCATCGAAGATGGTGGTTACGAACGCCCCGAGTTCTGGCTCTCCGATGGTTGGGCCGCCGTTCGAAACGATTGTTGGGTTGCACCGCTGTATTGGGAACGCGGGAAGGAAGGTTGGTCGATCTTCACGCTCCAAGGCATGAAGCCAATCGCTGCCCATGAACCGGTGTGCCACATCAGTTTCTACGAAGCCGACGCCTACGCGCGCTGGGCCGGTGCTCGGTTGCCGACCGAATTCGAATGGGAAACCGCGGGGATTTCGGGGCGTAACTTTTCCCGCGGTGACGTCTGGGTGTGGACGGCCAGCCCGTACACCGCGTATCCCGGTTTTCGCCCGGCGGCCGGCGCGGTGGGGGAATACAACGGCAAGTTCATGTGCAACCAAATGGTGCTCCGCGGCGGTTCACTCGCGACTCCCGCAGGGCACACGCGGCCGACCTACCGCAACTTCTTCCCACCCGATGCGCGCTGGCAATTCTCCGGGCTTCAACTCGCCAAAGACGGTGCCGCATGAACGTCGACCCGTTTCTCGACGATGTTCTCGAAGGCCTTTCGCGCCCCCGCAAGCGGCTGCCTTCCAAATACTTCTACGATGCCATCGGTTCGAAGTTGTTCGATCGGATTACCGCGCTCGAAGAGTACTACCCCACGCGCACGGAACTCTCGATCCTCCGCAAACATGCCGCGGCGATGGCCGCACGTTGCGGGCCGAATTGCGCACTGATCGAACTCGGCGCCGGAAGTCTAACGAAGGTGCGATGGTTGCTCGACCGGCTCGTTCAACCGGCCGCATATTTACCGGTGGACGTTTCGGGCGAACACCTGCAACGCGCCGCCAAGGAACTGGCGAACGATTATCCGAAGCTCGATGTCCGCGCGGTCGTCGCCGATTTCGCCCACCCGTTCGTGCTTCCCGCACTCCACGCCGAGCGGCGCGTGGCCTATTTTCCCGGTTCGACCATTGGCAATTTTGATCCGCCCGAGGCCGATGCCCTTTTGCGAAGGATAGTGCGCCTCGTCGGCCCCGGCGGCGGTTTGCTCCTCGGCATCGATCTTCAAAAGGATATTGGGGTGTTGGAAGCGGCCTACAATGATGCCCGCGGCATCACCGCCGAGTTCAATCGCAATCTGTTGGTGCGTCTCCACCGCGAACTCGGTGCCGATATCAATATCGCGGCGTTCCGCCATCGCGCCTTTTACAACCGCGAGTTGCACCGGATCGAGATGCACCTCGTGAGTATGCACGAACAACGCGTCACGGTGGGTGGACGAACCTTCGGGTTCCGCAATGGGGAAACGATCCACACCGAGAATTCGTACAAGTGCGACCTCGCCGAATTCGGCCGCCGTGCTGCGGCGAGCGGCCTGCGGGTCGATGAAGTCTGGACCGATTCGCGCCGATTTTTCGCCGTGTTATACATGACGGCGATCGGCTAACTCTTTTCGAGGGAACCCAATGAAAGCGATCTGGAACGGGGCCGTACTGGCCGAATCGAACGCGACCGTCGTGGTCGAGGGCAACCACTACTTCCCGGCGAGCGCGATCGTCAAGGAACACTTTCAACCGAGTGCCACGCACACCGTTTGCGGTTGGAAGGGCACGGCGAGCTATTACACCATTGATGCGAACGGGAAGAAAAACCCGGATGCCGCGTGGTACTATCCGGAGCCGAAGGATGCCGCGAAAGAGATCGCGGGCTACGTGGCCTTCTGGAAAGGCGTGACCGTGGAGGCGTGATGTTCGCTCTGAACGGAGTAACGAAGCGGTACGCCGGGCGAACGGCCCTCGGGCCGATCTCGCTCGAAATACCGAACGGTCGCACGACCGTACTGATCGGCCCCAGCGGTTGCGGCAAGTCCACGCTGCTCCGTTTGCTCATCGGCCTAATCCCGCGGGATGCCGGCACGATCACCTTCGATGGCGTGCCGGTTTCCCCGGAGGCGTATCGCTCGGTTCGCCTGCGAACTGGGTACGTTCTCCAAGATGGTGGCCTCTTCCCGCACATGACGGCGCGCGGGAACGTCACCCTCATGGCCCGGCACCTCGGCTGGCAGCAATCGAAGATCCATGCGAAGGTACGGGAACTCGCGGAACTCACCCGCTTCCCCGCCGATGCACTCGACCGTTACCCGCAGGAACTCTCAGGTGGGCAGAAGCAGCGCGTCGGCCTCATGCGTGCGCTCGTGTTGAATCCGGACGCGCTCTTGCTCGATGAACCGCTCGGCGCCCTCGATCCGCTGGTGCGCGCTGATCTTCAAACGGAACTCCGAGAGATCTTCTGTTCGCTCGGGAAGACGGTGATCCTCGTGACGCACGACCTCGGCGAAGCATCCTTCTTCGCCGATCGCATCGTCCTGTTGAACGGCGGCGCAATCGTACAAGTGGGTAGCCCCTCCGATCTCTGGCATCGCCCCGCCGATCCGTTCGTCACCCGGTTTGTGCAGGCCCAACGCGGCCCCGAGGTGCCGGTATGAATGCGTTTCGGCTTCCCGCTTACCTCGCCCTTTGGCTACTCGCCGGTTGCTCGGCACCGGTGAACAAACCCGTGGTGATCGGCTCCAAGAAGTTCACGGAATCGATCATCCTCGCGGAGATGGGCACCCAACTCGCCCGGCATGCCGGGGCGGACGCGCGGCGCGAAGACCTCGGCGGAACCCCGGCCGTTTGGCTCGCCCTCACTCAAGGGGATATCGATGCCTACGTCGAGTACACCGGAACGATCCAAAACGACATCTTCAAAAATCCATCTGACGTTGATGCCGCCCTCGCATCCAAAGGGATTCGAAAGAGCAAGTCGCTCGGCTTCCGTAACAACTACGCCCTCGGCATGCGGAAGGATGTGGCCGCGGCGAATGGGATCGCGAAAGTATCCGATTTACGTCGGCCCGAGTTCGCCGATTTGCGCTGCGGCTTCATCCCCGAGTTCTTTGATCGTACGGACGGTTGGCCGGGGTTGAAGAAACATTACGGTTTGCCGCAAACGAATATCCAAACGATGGTTCACTCTCACGCTTACCGGGCACTCGTGGAAAAAGCCATCGATCTGACCGAGGTGTACACTACCGATGGCGAGATTGCCCAATACGATCTGCTGGTGCTACCCGACGACCGCGACTTCTTCCCCGCCTACGAAGCCGTGTGGCTTTACCGTACCGATTTGGAAACCCGCCATCCGAAAGTGTTGGAACAACTCCTCAGGCTCGAAGGCCGGATTGGCGAACCCGAGATGCAACGGATGAACAGCCGCGTTCAAGGGGAACGCAAGGAAGGCGAACCGCAGATCGCTTCGGAGTTTCTTCGGCAGAATTTAGGTATCGAATTGCAGAGTCAAACCGAGAGCACGCTGGCCAGGCGAATACTGGAAACGACGTACGAGCACCTGATTCTGGTGGTGCCTTCGTTACTCGCCGCGGTACTCGTTGCCATCCCCCTCGGCGTGGTCGCCGCCCGCCTGCCAACACTCGGCAAGGGGATCCTCGCCGCGAGCGGCGTTCTGCAAACCATTCCCTCACTGGCACTGTTGCTGTTCATGATCCCGGTGATGATGTGGCTCCTCGGCAAGGGCACCGGTGCCCCGCCCGCGATCGCGGCACTGTTCTTGTACAGCTTGTTGCCGATCGTGCGGAACACTTACGCCGGGCTGACGGGCATTCCCGCTTCCTTGCGGGAGTCCGCCGAGGCCCTCGGTTTGCCGCCGTGGGCCATCCTTTGGCGAATCGAGTTGCCGCTGGCGGCGCCGATGATCCTAGCCGGGGTGCGAACCGCCGCCGTCATCAACGTTGGCACCGCGACCTTGGGTGGGTTCATCGGCGCCGGTGGCTACGGCAAACCGATCCTCCGGGGCATCGACAAATTCGACGTGTCTTTGATGCTCGAAGGGGCGATCCCGGCCGCGGTGCTCGCACTCTCCATCGAAGCGATGTTCGGAATGATCGAACGATTGGCAATTCGACGACATACCGGCGCGGGATAGCCCCTGTCACGGCAGTGCGATTTCGGGTACATTGCGAATGGAATATCTCCCACCACCCAAGGCCTCGCGATGATCCCGACCGCACTGCTCGCACTCGTGCTTTCCGCCGCACCCGAACCCACTGCCGTTCCGCTCTGGGGTGATGCCATTCCCGGCCCGACGAGTTCCGAGAAAGGCAACATCCCCACACTCACCGCGTACCTTCCCCCAGCAGACAAAGCGACCGGCGCGGCCATCGTTGTGTGCCCCGGCGGCGGCTACTCCGGTCGCGCCGTCGGCCACGAAGGGAAGGAGATCGTCGAGTGGCTCAACGCCCGTGGCGTGGCCGCGTTCATTTTGAAGTACCGCACCGTCGGCGAATCGAAGATCAAGGCTCCCCTTCAACCGGGACCGATGCTCGACGTTCAACACGCCATCCGTACCGTGCGTTCCAAGGCGGGCGAACTCAAGCTCGATCCCAAGAAGATCGGGGTGTGGGGGTTCTCCGCCGGGGGGCACTTAGCTTCTACCGCGGCCACCCATTTCGACGAAGGCAAGGCCGATTCTTCCGATCCGATTGAGAAGCAAAGCAGCCGCCCCGATTTCGCGATCCTCGCATACCCGGTGATCACGATGGATGCTAAGACGCACGCCGGATCGAGGAACAACCTGCTCGGGCCAAACCCGGATGCCAAACTGCTCGAGTTCTATTCCAACGAAAAGCAAGTGACCGAGAAGACCCCGCCGACGTTCCTGTTCCACACGGTCGAAGACAAAGCGGTGCCGATCGAGAACAGCCGGTTGTTCAAAGCTGCGTGCGAGAAATGCAAAGTGCCCGTCGAGTTGGTCGAATACGAAAAAGGCGCCCACGGCGTGGGCTTGGGGCTGAAATCCGGATTGCCCTTGGCCGATTGGTCGAACAAGCTCGAAGCGTGGATGAAGGCGCGCGGGTTGCTCACCCGCTGATGTGAGTGGCAACGGATTTTTACCCTCT
>Ga0105045_10001338_pt1 | contig 20008 bp, 14 predicted proteins | sample MAT02_FD_78089 | JGI IMG/M metagenome (GOLD analysis project Ga0105045, IMG submission 78089) | Freshwater microbial communities from Lake Fryxell liftoff mats and glacier meltwater in Antarctica - MAT-02 (megahit assembly) | ecosystem: Environmental > Aquatic > Freshwater > Ice > Liftoff... | reverse complement strand
TTCCGTTGAATATCAGTGTATTAGGAAAATCAATCTTATGAAAATCATTCATGAGTGTTAAATTTTCCGACACTTTTCGGACCATTCGCGTTCTTGCAGAACAAGACCGGCGGAACATGCCCGCCGGCCCGCAACATCCCAACAAGATTCTCAGCCCTCGGCAGGCGCCATTGCCATATGGCAGCCCGGCCAGCGGCCCGAACGATGGCAGCACAACACCACGGTAAAAAAAGGCCCGGTCGCTCGCACAACCGGGCCCTTTCAAACGAATTGCTGACTGGCTCAGGCGGCGAAGTGCCCCAGGCGACGGCGGCGTGCTGCAAAACCGACCAGACCGAAGCCGGAGATCAGCATCGCCCAGGTCGCCGGTTCCGGCACGCTGATGAGTGCGGCGCTGTTGGCGACGATGGCAGGGTTGCCATTTTCGAAGCGGGCGAGGACACCGGCAGCCGCAACCCCATTGGCGTCGAAGCCGAACTCGACCGCACCCGGATTGTAGGGGAAGGGAACGCCAGCCGTGACCGGGCTGATCAGGCCAGCCGCAGTCACGTCGATGATGCCTTCGGAACCGCCTTCACCAAAGCCGAGCACACCGGCAGCACCATTGACGAGGCCGATCGGATTCAAGCCCTGCGCATTGCTGGAAAAAGCCGCCAGCGCGCCGTTGAACTCACCGATGAAGCCGCCACCGGTGCCGGACAGCACAAAGGTGAGCGCCTGGTTGAACAAAAGATCGGTGGTGGCAATGCCGATGTCATCCTGGAAATCGCCAACGAACAACACGATGTTGCCCGTGACAAAGGTTTTCACATTGGCCGCTGCCGCAACCGAAAGTGTGGTGCCAAAGCTGAAGCCATTGCGAGTGTAGACAAAGGCATCAAAGGCATTGAGGAAGCCGGGAGTGGAAAGGTCGGCATCGCTGACGATGGTGACGGTGTTCGATGCCCCGTAAAGCGTGGCGATCTGATTGTTGCCAAAGATGGCGAGATTGGCAGCATCGGCACCGGTGGCACCGAGCACAAGCGCGGCAACAATCGCGCCGGTCTTGAGATTGATCATGATATTCTCTCCTGTCGGTCATGAACACATATTCATGCAGATAAACATCCAGCAAGAATTATGCCAACTGAAGGAGAAATTTTCCGCAGCTTTATATCGTTATGATTGCTGGTAAAAACATTCCGAACTTCGTGAAACTATTGTCACCCCTCCAGTCAAGTGTAAGCCAGGCCTTACAGTAGTTCCAGACTCCGGCGGTGAGTTTCCCAAATGCAAACCGGCCGGCAGGAGTGTCCCTGCCGGCCGGCCTGTTTCTTGCTTTGCCAAAGCGCGATGCTGTTCAGACAGTGGCGGCCTCAAGCTTGGCGGAGATCGCCGCCTGCTGTGCGCGCAAGGCGGCGTCGCGGCTAGTCGCGGTGACCCGCATACGCCCCAGCGCGGCGCCCGTGCCCGCCGGGATCAGCCGGCCGACAATGACATTTTCCTTCAGGCCTTGCAGCATGTCGGTCTTGCCCTGCACCGCCGCTTCGGTCAGCACGCGGGTGGTTTCCTGGAACGAGGCGGCCGAGATGAAGCTCTTGGTTTGCAGGCTCGCCTTGGTGATGCCCAGCAGCACCGGCTTGCCTTCCGCCGGACGTTTCCCTTCGGCGACCGCTTTTTCGTTCAAAAGATCCATTTCCTCGCGGTCGACCTGCTCGCCCTTCAGCAATGTGGTGTCGCCGTCGTCGGTGATCTCCACCTTTTGCAGCATCTGGCGAACAATGGTCTCGATATGCTTGTCGTTGATCTTCACGCCTTGCAGACGATAGACCTCCTGGATTTCCGCACACAGATATTCCGCAAGCTTTTCAATGCCAAGCACATCAAGAATGTCGTGCGGATTGGCCGGGCCGTCGACGATGAAATCGCCCTTGCGGACCATGTCGCCCTCCTGCACCGAGATGTGCTTGCCCTTCGGCAGCAGATAGACGACCGGATCCGACCCGTCTTCCGGATGCAGCTCCAGCTTGCGCTTGGCCTTGTAGTCCTTGCCGAACGCCACCCGCCCGTCGACCTTGGCAATCACACCATTGTCCTTCGGGATGCGCGCTTCGAACAGTTCGGCCACCCGCGGCAGACCGCCGGTGATGTCGCGGTTCTTGGCGGCTTCGCGCGGGATACGGGCGAGCACGTCGCCGGCTTCCGCCCGCTGCCCTTCCGAGACCGAAAGGATGGCACCGGCCGGCAGCAGATAGCGGCCCGCCTCGCCCGAGTCGGCATCCAGCAGCGTCACCCGCGGACGCAGATCGTCCTTGGCTTTCGCGGCCTTCCACTCCGACACCACCTTGTTGGCGATGCCGGTGGCGTCGTCGGTTTCCTCGCGCAGGGTCTGGCCATCGACCAGATCCTGAAACTTCACGATGCCTGCCTTGTCGGTGATGATCGGGCGGGTATAGGGATCCCAGTCCGCCAGGCGCTGGCCCTTCTTCACATCAGCGCCGTCCAGCACGGCAATCACCGCTCCAAACGGAATCTTGTGGGTCGAGCGTTCGCGCCCGTCGGCATCCACCAGCACAAGCTCGCCACCGGTCGGCGCCATGCCGATGAGCCGGTTGCGGCTGTCCTTGATGACCGGCAGGTTGCGAAAGGTGACCTTGGCATCCACCGGCGCATCGTGCGACGATTGCTCCGACACCTGCGCCGCGCCACCGATGTGGAAGGTCCGCATCGTCAGCTGGGTGCCGGGTTCGCCGATCGATTGCGCCGCGATCACACCGACCGCTTCGCCGATGTTCACCGGTGTGCCGCGTGCCAGATCGCGGCCATAGCAGGTGCCGCAGACGCCGTGCTTGGCTTCGCAGACCAGCGGCGAACGGATCTTCACTTCCGAAACACCGCTGTCCTCCAGCAGCTTCACATCCTTTTCGTCGAGCAGCGTGCCGCGCGCGAAAAGCACTTCGCTTGTCTTCGGATCGAGGATGTCGTCGCACACGGTGCGGCCGAGAATCCGCTCGCCGAGCGTCACGATGGTGGCGCCGCCTTCGACGATCGCCTTCATCATCAAACCGCGGTAGGTGCCGCAATCCTCCTCGAGCACCACGCAGTCCTGGCTGACATCGACGAGGCGGCGCGTGAGATAGCCGGAGTTGGCAGTCTTCAGCGCCGTGTCGGCGAGGCCCTTGCGGGCGCCGTGCGTGGAGTTGAAATATTCGAGAACCGTCAGCCCCTCCTTGAAGTTGGAGATGATCGGGGTTTCGATGATTTCGCCCGACGGCTTGGCCATCAGCCCGCGCATGCCGGCCAGCTGCTTCATCTGCGTCTGCGAACCGCGCGCGCCGGAGTGCGCCATCATGTAGACAGAGTTGATGGAGCGCTGCTTGCCCGATTTCGGATCGATGGGCGTCGCCGAGATTTCCTTCATCATCTCGTTGGCGACTTCGTCACCGCAGCGTGACCAGGCATCCACCACCTTGTTGTACTTCTCGCCCTGGGTGATGAGGCCGTCCTGATATTGCTGCTCGAAATCCTTCGCCAGCGAACGCGTGCGCTCGACCAGCTCGTCCTTCCTGGCGGGGATGACCATGTCGTCCTTGCCGAAGCTGATGCCGGCCATGAACGCATGGCGGAAACCAAGCGCCATGATGGCGTCGGCAAACAGCACCGTGTCCTTCTGGCCGCAGTGGCGATAGACGGTGTCGATGACATCGCCCACTTCCTTCTTGGTCAGCAGGCGATTGACGGTCGGGAACGGCACCTTGTAGCTGCCCGGCAGCGTCTCGCCGATCAGCATCCGGCCCGGCGTTGTCACGAACCGCTTCAGATAGCTCTTGCCGGCTTCGTCGGTTTGCGGAACCCGCGCTTCGATGCGCGTGTGCAGCGTCACCGCCTTCGCCGTCAGCGCCTGGTGCACTTCGGCCATGCTGGCAAACATCGGCAGCCGCTCGCGCTTCGTGCCATCCGCAAGCTCGATATATTCCGGCGTCTTTTCCTGCCGCTCCATCGAGAGATAATACAGCCCGAGCACCATGTCCTGCGACGGCACGATGATCGGCTTGCCGTTGGACGGGCTGAGGATGTTGTTCGTGCTCATCATCAGCACGCGGGCTTCCAGCTGGGCTTCCAGGCTGAGCGGCACGTGGACCGCCATCTGATCGCCATCGAAATCGGCATTGAAGGCCGAGCAGACCAGCGGGTGCAGCTGGATGGCCTTGCCCTCGATCAGCACCGGCTCGAACGCCTGGATCCCCAGACGGTGCAGCGTCGGCGCGCGGTTCAGCAGCACGGGATGCTCGCGGATCACCTCGTCCAGGATATCCCAGACCTCCTTGCGCTCCTTCTCCACATATTTCTTGGCCTGCTTCAAGGTCATCGACAGACCCTTGGCGTCGAGCCGCGCATAGATGAACGGCTTGAACAGCTCCAATGCCATCTTCTTCGGCAGGCCGCACTGGTGCAACTTCAGTTCCGGGCCGGTCACGATCACCGAACGGCCGGAGTAATCGACGCGCTTGCCGAGCAGATTCTGCCGGAAGCGGCCCTGCTTGCCTTTCAGCATGTCGGACAACGACTTCAGCGGCCGCTTGTTGGCGCCGGTGATCGTCCGTCCGCGGCGGCCATTGTCGAACAATGCGTCAACCGCCTCTTGCAGCATGCGCTTTTCGTTGCGAACGATGATGTCCGGCGCGCGCAGCTCGATCAGCCGCTTCAGGCGGTTGTTGCGGTTGATGACGCGGCGATAGAGGTCGTTCAGGTCGGACGTCGCAAAGCGGCCGCCGTCCAGCGGCACCAGCGGGCGCAGCTCGGGCGGGATGACCGGAACCACCGTCAGGATCATCCACTCCGGCCGGTTGCCCGATTCCAGGAAGGATTCCACGATCTTCAGCCGCTTGATGATCTTCTTCGGCTTCAATTCCGATTTGGTGGTCGCCAGCTCTTCCAGCAGGGTCACCTTCTCCGCTGCCAGATCAAGCTCTTCCAACAATTTGCGGATAGCTTCCGCGCCGATGCCGGCCTGGAAGGTTTCTTCGCCATGCGCATCCTGCGCTTCCATATATTCGTCTTCGGTCAGCAGCTCGAATTTCTTCAGCGGCGTCATGCCCGGCTCGATGACAATATACTGTTCGAAATAGAGCACCCGCTCCAGATCCTTCAGCGGCATGTCCAGCAGCATCCCGATGCGGCTGGGGAGCGACTTCAGGAACCAGATATGCGCCACCGGCGCTGCCAGTTCGATATGCCCCATCCGTTCGCGGCGCACCTTGGACACAGTGACTTCGACGCCGCACTTCTCGCAGACGATGCCCTTGTATTTCATCCGCTTGTACTTGCCGCACAGGCATTCATAATCCTTGATCGGCCCGAAGATGCGGGCGCAGAACAGCCCGTCCCGCTCCGGCTTGAAGGTGCGGTAGTTGATGGTCTCCGGCTTCTTGATCTCGCCGAAGGACCAGCTGCGAATGCGCTCGGGAGAGGCAATCGAAATCTGGATGGAGTCGAAAATCTCCGGCTTGGCGACCGGGGAAAATGCGTTGGGGACCAGTTCGTTCATAAAAACTCCTCTCGCCCACGCGGGGCGGAAAAGGGGAAAACCTGTAGGCTCAGACTTCGGGCGTGACCGTGTTCTGCAATTCGATGTTGAGCCCGAGGCTCCGCATTTCCTTCACCAGCACGTTGAAGCTTTCCGGAATGCCGGCCTCGAACGTGTCGTCACCCTTGACGATCGCCTCGTAAACCTTGGTGCGCCCGATCACGTCATCGGATTTCACCGTCAGCATTTCCTGCAGCGTGTAGGCCGCGCCATAGGCCTGCAGCGCCCACACTTCCATTTCGCCGAAGCGCTGTCCGCCAAACTGCGCCTTGCCGCCCAGCGGCTGCTGAGTGACGAGGCTGTACGGCCCGATCGAACGCGCATGGATCTTGTCGTCCACCAGGTGGTGCAGCTTCAGCATGTAGATGTAGCCAACGGTGACCTTGCGGTCGAACGCTTCACCGGTGCGCCCGTCGAACAGCTCGACCTGGCCCGAGGCATCCAGCCCGGCCAGCTCCAGCATGTGCGAAACGTCCGCCTCTTTGGCGCCATCGAAAACCGGGGTGCCCATCGGAACGCCACCGGCCAGCGCCTTGCCCATCTCGATAACTGCCGCGTCATCAAGATTGGCGATATCGCCCTGGCTGCCATAAATGGCAACCAGTCGCTGCCGCAGCTTGTCAGCGCTTTCGCCGCCCTTGGCTGCGGTTCCCAGCGCCTGCGCCTTGGCATGGATGTCTTCCAGCATCTGCCCGATCTGCACACCGAGGCCGCGCGCGGCCCAGCCGAGGTGCGTCTCGAAAATCTGACCGACATTCATCCGGCTCGGCACGCCAAGCGGATTGAGCACGATATCAACCGGCGTGCCATCTTCCAGAAACGGCATGTCTTCGGATGGCAGGATGCGCGAGATCACGCCCTTGTTGCCATGCCGGCCGGCCATCTTGTCGCCCGGTTGCAGCTTGCGCTTCACCGCCACAAACACCTTCACCATCTTCAACACGCCCGGCGGCAGTTCGTCGCCCCGCTGCAGCTTGTCCTTGCGGTCGTCGAGGCGCGCCTGGATGACGCCTTGCGCTTCATCCCACTGCGCCTTCGAAGCTTCCAGATTGGCCTGGATCGCGTCGTCGGCAACGCCCAACTTCCACCATTCGCGGCGCGGATGCTCCTCCAGCAGCGCTTCGTCGACAGCGACGCCCTTCTTCACACCCTTGGGGCCGGTGACGATGGACTGGCCGAGCAGCATTTCCCGCATATGGGCATAGGTCGCGCGATCCAGAATGCCACGCTCGTCGGCGGCATCCTTCTCCAGCCGGTCGATTTCCTCGCGCTCGATCGCCATCGCGCGCTCGTCCTTGTCGATGCCGTGCCGGTTGAACACCCGCACTTCGACAATGGTGCCCGCAACGCCTGGTGGCAGCTTCAGCGAGGTGTCGCGAACATCGCTCGCCTTTTCGCCGAAGATGGCGCGCAGCAACTTCTCTTCCGGGGTCATCGGGCTTTCGCCCTTCGGCGTGATCTTGCCGACCAGGATATCGCCCGGCTCGACCTCGGCGCCAATGTACACGATGCCCGCTTCGTCGAGGTTGCGCAGCGCTTCCTCGCCGACATTGGGGATATCGCGCGTGATGTCTTCCGGCCCGAGCTTGGTATCGCGCGCCATCACCTCGAACTCCTCGATGTGGATCGAGGTGAAGACATCTTCCTTGACGATGCGCTCGTTGATGAGGATCGAATCCTCATAGTTGTAGCCATTCCACGGCATGAAGGCGACGAGCGTGTTGCGCCCGAGCGCCAGCTCGCCGAACTGGGTGGAAGGGCCATCGCAGATGATGTCGCCCTTGCCGACCACATCGCCCACCTTCACCAGCGGCCGCTGGTTGATGCAGGTGTTCTGGTTGGAGCGCTGGAACTTCATCAGCGTGTAGATATCGACCATGGACTTGCCGGGCTCGACATCCTCGGTCGCCCGGATGACGATCCGGCCGGCATCAACCTGGTCGACGATGCCACCACGGCGGGCGGCAATTGCAGCGCCCGAATCGCGGGCAACGGTCGCTTCCATGCCGGTGCCGACGAACGGCGCTTCCGCCTTCACCAGCGGCACAGCCTGCCGCTGCATGTTGGAGCCCATCAGCGCGCGGTTCGCATCATCATTTTCGAGGAACGGAATGAGCGACGCGGCGACCGACACCAGCTGCTTCGGGCTCACGTCCATCAGCGTGATATCGGGCGAGCGAGCGATCAGGAATTCGCCGGCCTGGCGGGCGGAGACCAGCTCATCGACAAAACTGCCGTCCTTGTCGGTGTCGACATTGGCCTGCGCAATCGTGTGCTTCGCCTCTTCCATGGCGGAGAGATAGATCACATCGTCGGTCAGCTTGTTGTCGATCACCCGGCGATACGGTGTTTCGATGAAGCCGTATTTGTTCACCCGGCTGAAGGTGGCCAGCGAGTTGATCAGGCCGATGTTCGGCCCTTCCGGCGTTTCGATAGGGCAAATCCGGCCATAATGCGTCGGGTGCACGTCGCGCACTTCGAAGCCGGCGCGCTCGCGGGTGAGGCCGCCCGGCCCGAGTGCGGACACGCGGCGCTTGTGCGTCACTTCGGAAAGCGGATTGGTCTGGTCCATGAACTGCGACAGCTGCGATGAGCCGAAGAATTCGCGCACTGCGGCCACCGCCGGCTTCGCGTTGATCAGATCATTTGGCATCACCGTCGAAATATCGACCGACGACATGCGCTCCTTCACGGCGCGTTCCATGCGCAGCAGGCCCACTCGATAGCTGTTTTCCAGCAGCTCGCCCACCGAGCGCACCCGACGGTTGCCCAGATTGTCGATATCGTCGATTTCGCCCTTGCCGTCCTTCAGATCGACCAGCGTCTTCACGACCGACAGGATATCCTCCTGCCGCAAAGTGGTGAGATCGTCGTCGGCATCGAGCCCCAGGCGCATGTTGAGCTTCACCCGGCCAACCGCCGAGAGATCATAGCGATCCGGATCGAAGAACAGGCCGCCGAACAGCGATTCGGCGGTTTCGCGCGTCGGCGGCTCGCCGGGGCGCATCACCCGATAGATATCCGAAAGCGCCTGGTCGCGCTCTTCGGCCTTGTCCGCCATCAATGTGTTGCGGATCCACGGGCCGGTGTTGACATGGTCGATGTCTAGCACATCAACATGCTCGGCACCCACTTCGACCAGCCGGTCGACATGTTCCTGCGAAACTTCGTCGCCGGCTTCTATGTAGATTGCGCCGGTTTTCACGTTGATGAGATCGTGCGCGGAAAAGCGGCCGATGATCTCGTCGTTCGGCACCAGCAACGTCTGCACGCCGTCGGTCTGCGCCTTTTTGGCAGCGCGCGGCGTAATCTTCTGGCCATCGGCAAACAGCACTTCACCGGTGTCGGCATTCAGCACGTCGTAGGCCGGCTTCACGCCGCGCCACTGCTCCACAACGAAGGGCATGCGCCAGCCATTCAGCTTGACGTCGCGCTCCCAGCGCACCGTGTTGTAGAAATGCTGGAGGATTTCCTCGCCGTTCAGCCCGAGCGCATAGAGCAGCGCCGTGACCGGCAGCTTGCGCTTGCGATCGATGCGGACGTTGACGATGTCCTTGGCGTCGAATTCGAAATCCAGCCACGACCCGCGATAGGGGATGACGCGGGCGGCAAACAGGAATTTGCCCGACGAGTGCGTCTTGCCGCGGTCATGGTCAAAGAAAACACCCGGCGAGCGGTGCATCTGCGACACGATGACACGCTCGGTGCCGTTGACGATGAAGGTGCCGTTCGCAGTCATGAGCGGCATGTCGCCCATGTAGACGTCCTGCTCCTTGATATCGATGACCGACCGCGTGCCGGTGTCGACATCGACTTCGAACACGATAAGGCGCAGCGTCACGCGCATCGGCGCCGCATAGGTCAGCCCGCGCTGGCGACACTCTTCGGTGTCATACTTCGGATCTTCCAGCACATAGTCGACGAAATCCAGCTCGGCCGTGCCGGCAAAATCGCGAATCGGGAACACCGACCGCAACGTCTTTTCCAGGCCCGACACATAGGCGTCGGCAGGACGCGACCGCAGGAAATGCTCGTAACTCTCGCGCTGCACCTCGATCAGATTCGGCATCTGCACCACTTCGCCGATCTTGCCGAACATCTTGCGAAGCCGGCGCGTCGCATGGAATTTCGGGGCAGCGGTGGGGCGGGTGGCAGGAGGAGCAGCCTTGGTAGCCATCGGGGCAAAATCCTTGCAAATTCAACAACAGTTTAACCCGCGCACGAGACGACAAAAGCCGCAGGCCCATCGGGTGATGGGGATGCGGCACCGCGTCTCGTGGTTCATCGCCCCAACCATATTTGCAAAGGCACTGCGCGACGGCGCCCTGTGTCCCGGATGGAGGTGAGCGCAAGCGTATAGAGGCGCATGCCGGCGGAGTCAAAGGGAGCATGTCAGCGCGCCACCGCTTGCGCCGCCGCCGCCATCGTGCCCGAGATATATCGTTTTTCGATAATCGATCTTGACAGGGGGCAGATTCGTGTTACTGTTTATCGATAATCTTGTTATCGGAGATCAATATGAACAGCCAATCGAATCTGCCCCTGTCGGCAAGCCGCATGCTTGTCAGTATCGGCGGCGGCCTCTGCGCGCTGTGCTCCATCCTCCTCCTCATCGCCGGAATCCTGCTGCTTGCATGGCCCGATGCGCTTGCAAAGGTGATCGACGAGGGCGCAAATGTGATCGTCGAAGGCAGGAAAGCTTCGATCACAGACAGTCAGCCCTGGATCAGTTTCGCGCTGTTTGGCGCCGCTGTCATGCTCGGGATGGCGGCCGACGTGTTGCGTCGAATGATGGAAATCCTGAAGTCCGTGGCCCGGGGAGACGTCTTCACGGCGTCGAGCACCGCGCATCTGAAGCAGATTGGCTGGATCATGATTGCCATGCAGATTGTCGCCCTCGTCACCGGATGGGTCGGTCGAATGCTGCCGGTCGAGCACAACATCGCCGACGGGTTTTCCCTGTCCTTCAGCGGTTTGCTCGCGGCGCTTCTGGCGTTCGTTCTGGCGCAGGTCTTCGAGCAGGCGCGTGGCATGCGCGACGAGCTGGAAGGAACGGTTTGATGCCGATCACCGTCAAGCTCGACGACGTGCTGCACGCCCGCCGCATGACGCTCACCGAGCTGTCGGAGCGGGTCGATATCACGCTCGCCAACCTTTCGATCCTGAAGACCGGAAAGGCAAAGGCCATTCGCTTTTCCACTCTTGCCGCCATCTGCGAAACCCTCGGCTGTCAGCCCGGTGAACTGCTTGGCCATGAGCCGGACTGAGCAGCACATGTCGGCTTCAGCTATGCGGTGATCGCAATAGTCCGCAGCCCGCAGAATAGTCGCGGTGCAGTGTACCGGCGGACACGGTTCATGGCGCGCAACTCGGAAAAACCGCGCATCAGGCGAATTTTTTCAGCGAAAAGCCGCAGTGCTGGAACCGGCCGGTGTCATTGTGCGTATCAACAGCCAAGGGTTGCCGTGACCGCTGCGAACACCCGATCTCCTCCCCGAGGCGGCAATGGAGAGTGGCATGCGCCTGCTGAATTTTTCCCAGCGCCCTTTGCGGGCATCGCTGGCAGTGGCCCTTCTGGTGACATACGCGGGCGCTGCCGATGCCGCTGCCGCCGCCGTGTTCCAGTTGACCGCAACGGACGTGGTCATCGATCAGCCGGCGCCGTTGTTCACGTCCGATACCATTTTCGGCTCGCTGACCCTTTCCGACGACATCATGCCCGGCGAAAGCTTTGGCTCGGCATCCATATTGGCGCTGACGCTGAATTTCGGCGGCATCACCGGCACGCTGGCCGACATCCAGGCCGACATCTTCCCCGGCGACGTGCAGGGTTTCGGCACCCGCTCGGATGACGGCAAGAGCTTTTCGGTGTTCGACCTTCGCTTCGGCTTCCCGTCCACCAATCCCGGATGCAGCTTCTTCTGCGTCGGGCAGATCATCATCAACAGCCCGATCGGGCCGAACGACCCTTCGAACTTCTTCGCATTGGACGATTTCGACGGGGCGACGCTGAGTGCGATCAGCAGCTTCACGCCGCAATTCGCGCTGGTGCCGGAACCGGCGACATGGGCGATGCTGGTGGCGGGGTTCGGCTTTGTCGGCTTTGGGCTGCGGCAGCGGCGCGGATTGGCTGCTGCTTGACACACCGCCGGCAAAGCCGCGCCGTCTGTCACGCAAAAAAAAGGGCGGACATGTGTCCGCCCTTTCTTTGTCGTGCGGGCCGAGCTTGCGGCGCGGCAGCGGGTTAGCGCTGCGCGCTAACCCGCGGCCGCCTTCAGCTTCACTTGACCTCTACAGTCGCTCCAGCGGCTTCCAGCTGCGCCTTGATCTTGGCAGCTTCTTCCTTGTTCACGCCTTCCTTCACGGCCTTGGGAGCCGATTCGACGAGCGTCTTGGCTTCTGTCAGGCCAAGGCCGGTGATGACGCGGATTTCCTTGATGACGTTGATCTTCTTGCCACCGTCGCCGGTGAGGATCACGTCAAATTCGGTTTGCTCTTCAACAGCCGGGCCGGCAGCAGCAGCAGCCGGGCCAGCAACGGCAACAGCAGCGGCGGCGGAAACGCCCCACTTTTCTTCCAGCAATTTCGACAGTTCAGCAGCTTCAAGCACAGTCAGTGCGGAAAGCTCTTCAACAATTTTGTTCAGATCAGCCATCGTATGTCTCCAATTTCGTAGTTCAGGCAGCGTCGGCGACGTCGCCGGTTGCCGCATAAGCGCCAAACACCCGTGCAAGCTGGGCCGCCGGCGCATTCGCCAGTTGGGCAAGCTTGGTTGCAGGCGCCTGGAGCAGGCCCACCAGCTTTGCGCGCAGCTCATCGAGCGACGGAAGTTCGGCGAGCGCCTTCACTCCGTTCACGTCGAGCATCGTGCCGCCCATCGCCCCGCCGACAATTTCAAACTTGTCAGTGGTTTTGGCGAAAGCCACGGCGATTTTCGCAGCGGCAACAGGGTCGGTCGATGTGGCAAGTCCAACAGGGCCGACCAGCAAGTGGCCGAGATCCTGATAGGGCGTGCCCTCCAGCGCAATGCGGGCAAGCCGGTTCTTCGTTACCTTGAACTGTGCACCAGCCCCGCGCATCCGCGTGCGCAGGTCGGAAACCTGCGCGACGGTGAGGCCATGGTTGCGGGTAATCACCACAACCTGCGTCTCACCCAGCGTCTTTGCAAGATTGGCGACCAGTTCTTTCTTCTGGTTCCGATCCATGCTCACTCCATTCACAACGGCGCCCCCGGATGGGACGCCTGGTTGAGCCAAAAGCCTGGACTATGAAGGATCCGGGCCTTGTGGCCCGCCCGAAAAGGATCGCCGGCAGCAAGAGCCAAAGCCCCGCTGCAAATCTCCCCAAGCCATCGCACGGCAGCAGGGAGCCAAAGCTGTTCCTCGTCTCATGCAGGCCTTTGAGGCTTAGGCGCTTTCGCACACCCGCAATCTCGGACGGCGCCGCATGCCTTATGGGGCGTGCAGCGGAATGCGCGGCTATAGAGATTTCGCCGGGGAGGTCAAGGAGCAGGCCCCCACAACACCCCCACCCGTCCCCCCGACTTATACCGGCGCCGTAAGCTGCTGCCGGTTGATTGCCGTGGTCCATGGGGGCGGCGATGGTCGGGGGCGGCGATGGTCGCCGCCCCGAAGTTTTGGCCATAGGTCGCGTTGCTATGCTGGCCCGTTGCCGGAAACGGGGCAGGCAGGGCGCGGAGGTGCCACATGGTCAGTTTCGCCCTTGAGGACGCGCAGTCGCAGATGCAGGCGACAGCCCGGCAGTTCGCGCAGCGCGAGATCGCGCCCGTGGCCGACGCCGTTCGCCGCCGCCTTGCCACCATGGGCGAAACGGCGCCCCCGGCGTGGGATCTGGTGCGGCCCGTCTATGCCCGCGCTGCGGCGCTGGGTTTTCACCGGCTGCTCATCCCGGAGGCGTACGGCGGGCTTGGCGGGTCCGTTCTGGACCATGCGCTGGTGATGGAGGAGTTCGGCGCGGCGGACCATGGGATTGCCGCGGGCTACTTCAATGTGTCGGCAACGGCGCCGGTCATCCTTGCGGCCGGCGGAAGCCCGGCGCAAAAGGCGCGCTGGCTTACCGAGATCGCCGCGGCCGACGACTATGTGCTGGCAAGCGCCTCGTCCGAGCCTGGCGTTGCCGGCGCCGACAGCTTCTACGAGGGCGAGGACCCGACGATAGGCCTGTCCACGACCGCGCGCCGCGAGGGCGAGACTTGGGTGCTGAAGGGGCGGAAATCGGGCTTTGCGACCAACGCCGGAGCAGCAAGGCTGTATTTCGTCATGGCGCGTACCGCGCTCGACCGTCCGGCCCGCGCGAGCACGTCGATGTTCCTGGTGCCGGCGGACACGCCCGGCCTGGTGCTGGGCAGCCAGACGCGGCTGATCGGCTGGCAGGCCGCCATGCAGGGCGAGGTGCTGCTGGACGAGGCGCGGATCCCGGCTGATCACCTGGTCGGCGGCGAGGGCGGGAACGACGCGCTGTTCTTCCTGAAGGCCCTGCCCGTCATCGCCTGCGGGCTCGCCGCGACCTTCGTGGGCCTTGCCCGCGCGGCCTACGAACTTGCCGACCGCTATGCCGGGGACCGGCGCAGCTGGGGCGCGCCGATCGCCAGCCACACACCGGTCGCGATCCGGCTGGCCGACATGGCGACCGACCTGGAGGCCGCCCGGCTGATGGTCTGGCGGCTTGCCGACGCGGCCGACCGGGGCCTGCCCGATGCGCTGTGGCTGGCGCCGGCCGCCAAGAGTTTCGCGGTGGAAGTGGCGATCCGCAATGCCGAGCGGGCGGTCAAGATCCTGGGAAGCTATGGCGTGACGCAGGACTTCGCCGCCGGCCGGCACCTGGCCGACGCCTGGATCGGCGATTGCTGCGACGGCACGCACGACATGCTGCGGCTGTCGGCCGCGCGCATGCTGGGGATGCTGCGTGGCGGTGCGATGCCGGGTATGCCGGGTCAGTTGGCGCCACCCGGCGGGGGTGGGCAGATGGCGCCGCCTGCGGCCGTTCGGGCAGGAGGCATGGCCCGATGATCGTGGTGACGGGACCCAATGGCAATGTCGGCACCGAGCTGGTGAAGATGCTGATCGCAGACGGCACGCTGCCGTTCCGGATCGCCGCCAACACGCCCTCCAAGATCGAGCGCCTCTACGGGCCCGACGTCTCCAAGGTGCGCTTCTCCTTCGCCGACCGCGCGACATGGGCGGCCACCCTGGAGGGGGTCGGCACGCTGTTCCTGCTGTTCCCCCTGCCGCATCCGCGGACGGCCCGAACCTGGATGATCCCGTTCGTGGAAGCCGCCAAGGAAGCCGGCTGCCGGCACATCATCTATGTCTCGGTGCCGACCGCAGACGTCACGAAGTTCGTGCCCCATTACGCAGTCGAGCGGGCGATCGAGGCGTCGGGTGTTCCCTTCACCTTCCTGCGGGCAGCCTATTTCGCGCAGAACCTGATCCGCGACATCACCACGCATGCCGTCGACATCGCCCGCGACGACGAGATCCTGATTCCGGCGGGCAAGGGCGGGACCAGCTTCGTCGACAGCCGGGACGTGGCCGAAGTGGCGCTGGGCGTGATGCGCGACCCGGCGGCCCATGCAGGCGAGGCCTATGTCCTTACCGGTCCGGAAGTCCTCGACATGCACCAGGTGGCGGCCATCATGACGGAAGAGCTCGGGCGACCGATCCGCTACCGCGAGCCTTCCTTCCTGCGGTTCTGGCGGGTCGTGGGCGCGCGAACCACCTGGGACACGCTGCTGTTCATGAGCGGCGTCTACTGGCTGACGCGGCGCAGCTCCAATGCACCGATGACGGACACGCTGGGCCGGCTGCTGGGCCGGCCGCCGCGCACCATGCGCGACTTCGTGCGCGACCACCGCGACCGATTCAGCGGAGAGGCGGCCAAGGCGTGGGTGAAGGTGGCGACGCCAGGCCTCATAAGGCCGCGACCTGATGGATCGGGATAACCTGCGGCTATGCCGCGGGCATGCTTTCAAATCTTGCGGACGGCCGCCGACAGGCGCCATAAAATTTTAAGCCTGAAGCAAAAAGGCTACACCCCGGAGGGAGTCGGATATGCATGGTTGGCGGAAGACGGGACCTGCGGGAATGGCGCGGTCTGGAATGATGGGGATGCTGCTGGCGACGGCAGCGCCCGTTCTGGCGCAGTCGGCAACCGCCGTTGCCGCAGAGGACGACCGGGGCGTCGAGGAGATCCTCGTTACCGCAGAGCGGCGTGAGGCGAACCTTCAGGACGTGCCGATTTCGATCACCGCCATCACCGCCGAGGGGCTGCTGCAGCGCGGCATCACCCAAGTGGGCGAAGTGCTGGATTTCGCGCCGAACGTCAGCCGCACCACCGGCCCCAACGGCGGCGACGACGGCGGCTTCTTCATTCGCGGCGTTGGCCAGCTGGACAACAGCATCGCGGTCGACCCGGGTGTCGGCGTCTATATCGACGAAATCTATATCGCGCGCACCCAGTCCTCCAGCTTCGACCTGTTCGACGTGGAGCGGGTGGAGGTGCTGCGCGGGCCACAGGGCACGCTCTTCGGCCGCAACACCATTGGCGGCGCCATCAGCGTGACGACGCAGGCGCCTGGCCAGAAACTGGGCGGCGCGGTGCGGGTGACGACGGGATCGCGCAATCGCATCGACGCCAACGCCATGATTACGGGGCCCGTTTCGGCGAACGCCGGCGTGCGCATTTCGGCCTTCACCCGCAACCAGGACGGCCTGGGCCGCAACCTGGAACGCGACCTGCGCTTCGGCAGCGTGCGCACGATAGGGGGGCGCTTCACCTTCGCGGCCGAGCTCCCGGCGGGGCTCGATGTCAGGGCGTCGGCCGACTACGCCCGTGGCCGCGGCACGCCGGCGCACCAGATCCTGCTGGGCTTCAATCCCAACAGCGGAATCACCATCCCGCGGCCGCCGCAGTTCGGCGGGCCCTTCTTTCGCCCCGGCGTTTCCCCCACCGGCGTGCCGTTCCCTGCAGGGCTTGGAGACGACCGCTCGCCCGATCGCTTCCGCAACTTCGTCTCCATTGCGCCGCGCGCCGAGTTCGACAATTGGGGCCTTTCGCTGCGGCTGTCGGGCGAGCTGTCGGACAACCTCCTGCTGCGCTCCATCACCGGCTATCGCAGCTATGTCGAAAGCCAGGCCAACGACTTCGACGCAACGGGCTTCGGCCTTTACGATACCACGAACGACATCGACCAGGAGCAGCTTAGCCAGGAGCTGCAGCTGGCCGGCGACTTTGCGGATGGCCGCTTCACCTTCCTGCTGGGCGGCTATTATTTCTACGAAAGCGTCGGAAACCGGATCCGGCTGTGCACCGGCTCCAACCGGCCGCGCGGTGTGCCCGGCTGCCTTGCTTCCGACAACGACATCAACCTGACGGTCGAGAGCCTGGCGGCCTTCGGCAACGCCGGCTTCAAGGTGACCGACAGGCTGGAGGTCGTCGCCGGCGTCCGCTTCACCCGCGAGACCAAGGCCCAGACCTATGTGTCGATCCTGGACAACCGCGACGGTGTTCCGTCGGTGCTGCCGGCCTTCGTCATGCCGCCGCCCGGCACCGCCCGCACGGTGCTGCCCTTCACCCGCGTGCAAGGCACCTTCAACGCCACCACGCCGCGGCTGGGAGTGAACTGGAAGCCCACCGACGATGTGCTTCTCTATGGAAGCTGGTCGCGCGGGTTCAAGTCGGGCGGGTTCACCGGCCGACCCTCGAACCAGCAGATCCTGCCCTACGATCCCGAGACGGTGAGCAGCTTCGAAGTGGGCGCCAAGAGCGAGTTCCTCGACCGGCGGGTGCGGCTGAACCTGTCGGCCTTCACGTCGGAATACAAGGCGATCCAGCTGCTGGTGTTCGTGCCTGCGACCGGGCTGTTCGAGACGGCGAACGCGGGCGACGCGCGCATCCGCGGGCTGGAGGCCGAGGCGCAGGCCCGGTTCGGGCAGCTGAACCTTGCCGGGTCCGTTGGCTATCTGGATGCAAAATACCGGCGCGTGTCGCCCCTTGTGCTGGGGGTGACCATCGACGACCGGCTGCCGCTGACGTCGGACTGGACCTGGTCGCTGTCGGGCCAATACGACCTGCCGTTGGGCGACGGCGAGTTGCAGCTTCGCGCCGACTACAACTACCGCAGCACCTTCGCCTTCCAGATCGAGAACGACCCGCTCGAGATCCAGCAGGGCTATGGCCTGCTGGGGGCCCGGGCGACCTATGTGTTCCCGAACGACCGGTTCCGGATTGCGGTGTTCGGCTCGAACCTCACGAACGAGCGCTATTTCACCAACATGCAGGACAGCCGGGCCGGCAACGGCGTCGCATTCGGAGGCCCTGGCGCACCCGCCGAATGGGGCGCCGAGCTGACGGTGCGCTTCTGAAGGACGAGAACATGGCCCAGACCGTCACGCGCTACCATCCACTGCTGGTCGCCCTTCACTGGATCGTCGCGCTGATGATTACGGCCAGCCTGGTGGGCGGCCTGACGCTGCTGCAGGCGACGCCGAACAGCGATCCGATGAAGCTGGTGTATCTGCAGGGGCACATGGCGGGCGGCTTGGCGCTGGGCGTGCTGATGCTCGCGCGGCTGGTCACGCGCCTGTCGACGGCCAAGCCCGGGCCGGCTGCTGCCGGCTGGAAGCACCGGCTGGCGCGAGGCGTGCACTGGGGCATGTACCTCGTCATCTTCGCCATGCTGTCGACGGGCATAGGCATGGCGGTGCTTGGCAATCTGTGGCCGATCCTGACGGGTAACGCAGTCGTGCTGCCGCGCAGCTTCGATGTGCTGCCGCCGCATGCCGGGCACGAGCTGTTCGCCCGGGTGCTGATCGGCCTGGTGCTGCTGCACATCCTGGCGGCCGTCTGGCATTCGTTCGTGGGCGAAGCCGTTATGGGCCGCATGTGGTTCGGGCGGCGGCGGGCGGCATGAGCCAGGTCGCCCGCGACGCAGCACGCATCCGGGCGGGAATGGTGGCACTGGTGCTGTCGGGGCTGATGACGCTGGCAGGGCTCTGGCTGCGCGGGCCCAATCCGGTGGATGGCCACAGCATCGACCGCACGCTGTTCCTTGAGACATCGCTGGCGTCGACCCACAGCCTCACCTGGGCGCTGCTGCTGGCGAATCTGCCGCTGCAGATCTTCGCCTGGCTGGCTCTCTGGGCCTTCCTGCGGCCGAGCGGGCAGGAGCGGCTGGGCTTCTGGGGCTTCGCGCTGTCGACGGCAGGCAACGGCCTGTTCCTGCCGATCGCCGGGGTGATCGCGCTGACGGCACCCGCCGTCGCTGGGCTGGTGGCGAGCGGCAATGAGGGCGCGCTGGCGATCGCCCAGGATGCCGTGTTCGGGCCGCTGGCGCTGCCGTTTCTGATGGCGTCGGCGGTGGCGCTGCTGGCGGGAGGGATCGCCTTCGGAATCGCCATCTGGCGCCACCCGGAGCTGCCGGGATGGGCAGCGCCGCTCTATGTGCTGCACACCCTGTGCCTCACCTTTTTCGCGCAGGTGCACTATGCGCTCGAGTTCGCCGGCGCGCCGCTGCTGCTCGTCTCGGGGGTGGCGGTCGCGGTGGCGGTATGGCGCTCGCCCTCGCTCGCGCGGGCCGACGGGCGGCTCTAGAAGAGGACATCCTCACGATATCTTCGCGGGTATCGATCACGATCTTCACGAGCAGGTCCCAGGCGCGGCTTGGCGTGCGGCTGTGGCGACCATTCGCGGTCGCGATATGCCATCTGACGCGCATTCTCACCATGATTGTCGCGCAGCAGAAGACTGCGCATGTCCATGCAGACGGGGCTCAGGGCGCGTTTCGTGCAGGATTCCAGACCGATCGAAACCGGTCGGGGTCGCCGATCAGGTCGCTGAGCATGAAACCGTCCAGATGTTGCAAGAACGCTTCCAGGCTTCCGGCCAGAGCGTGACGCAATCCGCAAACGGGGCTGACGATACAGCCGTCGCCCGACCTGTCGAAGCATTCGACGAATGCGCCCAGGTCTTCGAAAATACGCACAAGCTGACCGACGTTGATCGCCTCGGCTGGCCGGCTCAGCCTCAGCCCGCCGCTGCGGCCCCTCACGCTTGCAACAAAGCCTTCGGCCACCAGCCGCTGCGCGACTTTCATCAGGTGGTTTTTCGAAATCCGATACCTGCCAGCGATTTCCGCAATGGAATGCTGCCCGTCATGCGCGGCCAGATACATGAGCGCTCTCAGCGCATAATCGGTCTGAACAGACAATCGCATAAATCATTCATACCAGATATTGCTTTTCGCAAACAGCGGCGATAAACAATGCAAATGAAAAGCATCTTTTACGAGTCGTGGTGATGACGGCCCAAGTTCATGCCGAGCGAGCTCGTGTGAAAAAGCTTGCCGATGCAACCGCCATCGGGATCGACGATGCGCTCATCTCGCAACTCGTCGAGCGCTTTTATGGAGCAATCCGGCAGGAC
>Ga0105045_10001336_pt1 | contig 20022 bp, 14 predicted proteins | sample MAT02_FD_78089 | JGI IMG/M metagenome (GOLD analysis project Ga0105045, IMG submission 78089) | Freshwater microbial communities from Lake Fryxell liftoff mats and glacier meltwater in Antarctica - MAT-02 (megahit assembly) | ecosystem: Environmental > Aquatic > Freshwater > Ice > Liftoff... | reverse complement strand
GATCACGATGAACAATGGCCACGCGGATAATGGCGTATCAATTAAGCGATATTTTTGCACCACGGGCGCCTTCGCGTTTTTACGCAATTGCGAGATCAGGTCGATCATTTCATCGACCGATTCCGGCAGAAACGTGGCGCCGCCAGACTCGGCGGTCTGAGCCGATAACTGGGCAAGGTACGAGTGGTCGGCAAACGGTTGCCGCAGTTCGGCGTCTTGGTCAAGGATTTGGAACGATCGCTCGATCGACGATTGCTGATCGTTTGTGTTGTTGCTAGGCGGGGTGACGCGAAAGCGATACATGCCCGGCGCGAGGCTTCCAAAGGTGCCCTCGATCGTCAACGGATCGTTGGCGGTTGCGGCGGTAACCAAGTCTGGTTTCACCGCAGTCACGGTTCCATCCGCGGCAACAATTTCGAACTTCGCCACCTCGCCGGGCGGTCCGTCGTCGCCGGTAACGATGAATCCGATCTCTTGGCCGACGACGGCGCGTCGACGTGATAGCTGGATATCGAACGCATCGGTTGAGTCGGCGTCACGGTTGAGCAACCACAGAAGCATTTGTCTCCAGAATCTTCGATGCTCGGTCGATTTCCCCCTTCTTGGCCAACGCCAGGTACTGTCGCCGGCGAATGCGGCAACGCGTCCGCCGCCGTATTCGCCGATGACCAACAATGGATCGCCGCCAACCGATTCGAGCAAGACTTCGATCCCCGGGGCAACTCGCAAGTCGGCAAATTGGTTGGCACCGATCAATGGCGGCAGCGCGGCCCAGGCCTTTTCCTGCGTCGCGTTGTCGTCGGGCGTCGCGATCGTTGTCACCGGATGCGGATTGGCCAGACGCAGCGGGATGTCGTCTTCAAAATCCTTCAGTTTCAGGTCAAGCGTGATGGGCAGTACGTCGGCAAGTGGTGAGGCCGCGTACCCACCGACGGCAAAGGTTTTCAGACCACCGATCATCATTAGCGCCGCTCCATCGCTGACACGCCGGGCGATGGTCGCCAACTGCTCGGTGCCGATCGCCGCGGCGGCGAGGTCGCCGATGATGATCACGTCAAACGCATTGTTCGCTTGACCAAACCCGAGATCGATCGGCCACTTTGATTCCGTATCCGATGCGATCCAGCGATACGTGATTTGCAAATCGGGGAATCGACGCAGCGACTGCAATAGGTAAGCCTGCTCCAGTCTCGGTTGTCCTTCGAGATACAGGACGCGGCCACCACCCTGGCGAACGTCGACGAAGGCGATTTGCGAGTTGTTGCTGAGCAGCGTTTCGCCTTCTTCCGCGTCGACGCTGACTTCCATTTGGTAACGGCCCGGCTCCGGTGCAACGATTGGTATCTCCATCGCGACCGTATCGTCGGGTCCGCTCGCGGTGATCGATCGAGTGGCAATTTCGCGGCTGGGTAAAACGCCGTTTTCGTCAATCAAGCGAACTCGCAGGTTGACGGCGCGACCGGTCATCGCTCGGGTGCGAACAAGAAATGACACGTTCGCCTCATTGCCGGAAAACAGACCGAACGATTCGGCCAGCCCGTCGACTTCGAGATCACGCACCTGGCCAAGGTCGCCTGGGGGGCCGATGGGAACGGTCCACAGCGGAACGTCGAGTCCGGCCAAGGTTCGCGCGCCGGCTTGGGAGTCACGCCCTCGTTGATTTTCGCGGTCCGCCGGCGGCAGCACTTCGACGCCATCGCCCATCAAGATGACACCCGCGAGCGGTTTCCCGGCGGACGATTGAATTGCCGCATCGATCGCCGCGGAGATATTCGTCGCGATGCCATCGGGCGGTTCGGCCAACGTGGTCGACGTCTCGTCGTTGACGATCAATTCTCGCGCATCGGCGTCGTAGAGGATCGTTTTCATGACCAGCGATTTATCGAGCGCAGCGATCGCGGGTCGCAGTCGCTGGAACAATTCGTTTTGCACGTCGGAGCGCGATTGCGATGAGTCCGCCGGCATCGTCATGCTGCGAGACCGATCCAGCAGCACCGCGACGGTGGCCTCGGTGTTTAACGAATCGGTTCGCAGAATCGCGGGACGCAAAATTGCGAGCATCAACAGCACCGACGACACGATTCGCAACCACTGCAACGTCCGGCGTTGGGACGGCGTCACGCCACGCGCCATCACGGGCACCAACAGGGGAACGGCGAACAACACGATGGCGATTGCGAGGATCGCCAGGGGAGATCGAAAGACCGGATCGATGGTCAATGAGTTCATGTCGCGACGATCGCTTTCGGCGCATCCGCTCGCGAAGCGTAAAATCGATTCGCGAGCACTTGTTCCAGCACAAATGCGGTCAACATCAACAGGATCGCGGTCGAGTAAAGGGATCGTGTGGGCTGCCCACGGCCCTCCGCTTGTCGAATCTCGTCATGAGTTTTCACGAGCGAATAATTGTCGCTGCCCAACCAATCATCCAACAACGCCGGGGCGATGCGCGTCAGGTCGGTCGCCTGCGGCGAAAGATTTACCGAGACGCCCGTGCCGCCCGCTTCCGTGCGAATCCAGTAAGTCCCGATTTCGGATAATTGATTCAGCGCGGCAACCCCACCGTCGATCGACAACGGAAGCGGTGGGCCGGTTGGCAGAAACAACTGGGCCCGCGACGTTTGCCCGCCCGCGATCCGGGACGGTGATCGATCGGTATCGGAGGGCACAATGATCCGCGTCGATTGGCCCACCAAAACATTGTGCGATCCCTCATCACGGTAAACCACGGATTGCACGAGGTCGCGGACCAGCAAGAATGCTGGCCACGCGTCGGCACCCGAAAACAATTGATTCCACGATCGCGTCGCCGGCGTCAGTGCCGGCATCGGCGTGGTGACGATCAGATGGGTTCCCCCGGAGGTCGAGCCCTGCCGCTGCACAATGAACGGGTGCTCGGTGCCCGAATACTTTGCGATCACTAGGTCGTCGTTCGCGGCTTGCAATTGCCAGTACTGCGTGATGCGAAAGTCAGGCCAGGGAACGCCCCCGACGACGTCTCGCAGCGACGCAACCGACGGATGGGAGGGCTGGACGATGTCAACGAACGTGCCCGGTTCGGGCACTCGCCATCGACGCACCAGACCCTCGGGAAATGATTCATTTGTGTCGTCCGGTGCGGTCAACGAGGGTCCGAGCAACGTCACGACGTGACCGCCCAGGTTGAGGTACTCGTTGATGATCGCGAGCAGCGGCGGTGGCGGCGTTGTCGGGTCCAACAAAATCACGGCCGTGTAGGGCGTCCAGGCGTCGATCGACGCCGGCGAGAGCTCTTTGATGTCGATTCGGTATTCCGCCGAGGGATCGTCGATCGCAAGTGGCGCCGTTAACGCGCCGGCCAAAACGGTCGCTTCATCGTTTCGCGATCCGATGATCAGCAATCGCCGCGGTTCATGAACAACCAGCGTCAAGTATTGCACATTGTCCGCGTCCCATTCGTCATTGGTCATCAAACGCACCATGCCATGATGCGTGCCCACACCAAGCGGCGGAACGGCCAGCAATGCCTTCACCGATTCCGCGTCCGCCTTGACGGTGACGCGGTCGACGCTCTTCAGTTTTGGCAGCACCACGTCGGCATTGCGAAGGACGGGCAAGCCGGTTGCCTGGGCGCTAGATGTGTCGTAAATCTCCAGTTGAAAGCTCACCGGTGATTGCGCGTTCGCGGGTTCGGTCTCGGTCGGGGCGGGAAGGCGGGCGACCACCGCGATGTCCGTTTTGGCGAGTCGCGGCGGCGTCGGATCACCCAGTTCGATGCGCGCGATCGATTGATTGTTGATGGAATTCGCACCGACGTCCAAGACCTGCAACATCACCGGCGGTTCCTGTTCGAGCAAATCGGAAAGTCCCGCCGCTTCCCACTGGTCGTCGTCAAATGATGGGGAGGTCAGGTCCGTGATCATCAGCACCGACTTGCGTTCCAGATCGCTGGACCGTACCAGCATGATGGCCGCGCGAAGACGCTCGGCGAGCAACGCGGATTGTGCGATCGGTTCCATCCGCTCCAGGCGATTGACCGCCGCACTGCGGTCGACCGAAAATGTCGCCGGACGGATCGATGTGTCGATGATCGCGATGACGCTGTCCGCGGTTTGCTCGTTCACGAACCATGTCGCCGAATCGACCATGGAGGCGAGCACTGTTTCGGATTTCGCATCCCCGCGCGGCGGCAAGCGGCGAGACGAGCGGACGGAGTTATCAATCACAACCGCAACGGCGGCGGGCGACATATCGGTCGTAGTTGCCGACGGTGTTCGGGCGATCGTTACCCCGCTCCACAACAACGCGGTGATGATCGCCAATAACCCCGCGATCCCCAAACCATACCTCAGCGGTTTCGAACGACCGGCGATGATGGCGGCCGTCGCCAAACCAATCAATGCCAAGCCCGCAAACGCGACGGCAGCGATCGTGAACCAGGTTTCCGACAGGGTCGCGTTGATTTGTGGTCGTGCAAAGGCGAGTGCGAGCATCGCGATCGCAAAAATGCGCATCGCCAGCAACCACCATCGCCGGACCTTTAACCGATCGCGATGCGTCGTCAATGTCGCGGTCAAGAAACGAGTCGTCGGCAAGACGATACGCTTGGGCTGTTGACGAGCGAGCAAGTGCAACGCGATCGGAATCGCGGCGGCAATCAATCCGGCGAGCAATCCGGTGCTGAGGAAGGTCATCAGAAACGTGCCTGGCGATTGATCAAGTACTCCGTGAGCGCCTTATCAAAAGGCGTCGCGGTGCTGAGCGGGACATAATCGATCTGCAATTTGCCACAACCTTCACGATACGTTTCGCGAAAGGCCGCGACCTCCGACAGGTACTGGTCACGAAAACCACCCGCGTCGACCTGCACCAATTCGCCCGTTTCCGGATCCTCGAATTCAACCGCCCCGGTGTAGGGAAATTCGACTTCGGCTTGATCCAGGACATGAAACACGATCACGTCATGGCCACCGTGTCGCAATCGCGAGAGCGCCGACAGAACCTCCGACGGTTCACCCAGCAGGTCCGAAAACAGCATGATCAAACTGTTATGGCGCAGCATCGATGCGACTCGCGCCAGCGAACCGGGGATGTCCGTCACGCCTGATGGCTTGAGGTTTGTCAGGTGCGCCATCACGTCGGCGAGGTGCCCTCGACGCGAACGAGCGGGCAACGCCGCGTTCAAGTGCTCTCCAAATGTCAACAATCCGACCGGGTCCTGCTGCATCGTCATCAGGTAACACAACGACGCGGCAAGACAAACGCTGTACTCAAATTTTGTCATCGATTGCGACTGCGTGAAGCCCATCGATTCGCTGCGATCGACGACAAGATAACCCGTCAGGTTGGTTTCCGCCTCGTATCGTTTGACGTAGTACTTGTCCGTTTTTGCGTACGCCAGCCAGTCGATCAATTTGGGATCATCGCCCGCGTGATACCTGCGGTGATCGCTGAACTGGACCGAAAAACCCTGAAACGGGCTCGTGTGCAGACCCTGCAAAAATCCCTTGACGACCATGCGGGCACGCAGGTCCAGGCGTTGGATTTGATTAAGCGATTCGGGAGAAAGATACGAAGGCATAACGGTCAAACCTTTGACACCACGAACGACGGGTGCGTATGAAAATCACGAACCTCAATGACGATGCGATCCCCGCCCGCGATCTCCCCGCCCGCGATATTCACCGCGACCGATGCGATGTAGCCTTCGGCGGGTGAAACGCACGCGAACCTCCAACCCTCACCGCTGCCCAGATCATCGGCCAACATTCGAATCCCGGGGGCATCGGAATCGATATCTTCAAATGCAAAATCGGCGAGTGGAATCGATAGTCCGCGCCCGATCGCTTTGATGAATGATTCCTTCAGCGTCCATACTCGCAGGAATGCCAATCGCTGGTCGTCCACGTGACCATGTCCCATCACGTAGTCGACTTCCGGGGTGGCGAAATAGCGCCGCGCGATGCTGACGTCCGTCGTGCGAGACAATCGCTCGACGTCACATCCGATGTGGCCGACTTCGCAAGCGGTGAAGATCACAAGCCCTTCGGTGTGAGCGATATTGAAGGGACGCTTGATCGCCGCGGGAGCGACCACGTCGGGTTTGCCGTGCGCGTTGAATGCAAACTCAATTTCTTGGGGGGAGACCCGCGTTCCGGCGAGCAGTGTGCGTGCCATGCCGCGTCCGACAACGTGCTGGTTTCGGGTCGTTGCCCGGCGAAATCGATCTGCGTTTGTGCGTTCTTCTTCTCGCATGGCCGCTTCGCAGCACGCTTCCAAATCGCCCGGTTCCGACGCCGAAGCGCGGCCGCACCAAAGCTCGATCACACGATCCGTCGGTCGCATCAGGTTTGTTTCGGCTTACGGGGTGGTGAGAAAGCATCTCGGAGAGATCGATGCACAATTACTTATTGTACGCGACACCGCCGCCGAGTTCAGTGACCCAACAAACCGGCAAGTTCACCCAACAACATCGCCGTCGCTCCCCAAATGCGATGATCCTCAAACCGAAACGCGGGCGAGGTGAATTTGTATTCGTCGACCGTTTGGTGCTCACGCTGGATGGCTCGTCGTCGGGTGATTCGCACTCGTGAACGCCGCATTCCCAAGACCTCGATCGGCAATTCGATGACCCGGTCGACCTCCAACAAATCAGGTTCCCACGGTAATGACGGTGCGGCGGCGGTGATCACGATCGGGCTGACCAAATTATCGCTCGCGTAGACGTAAACCGGCGGCAGGGAACCGCAACAAGATGGTTCGTGGATCGCGATCCCCAACTCCTCGTGAAATTCCCTCATCGCCGCCTGGAGGTCTGATTCGCCCAGTTCGACTTTTCCGCCAGGCAACGAAATTTGCCCACCGTGATGCTTGAGACTCTTAGGCCGAAGCGTCAATGGGATAAACGCGGAACCGTCCGCGCGTTTCAAAATGGCGATCGCAACGGCGGCGCGGCGAGCCGTTTCAGGAGCGGGACCACGATGGCGACCATAGGCGAGCGAGGGCGCCAGTTGTCGAGCGGTGTCGCGGCGCGGCGGCATCGCCGCGATGGCAGCGGTCAATTTTTCGGCGAGCGCAAGCGGCATGAATCGTTCAATGCGTCAGCGTGGGGGCGATGGAAAAAAACCAGTGGATTGATGCGATGATTAACGCCCCAGTTTGCCCGGACCGTTGCCCGGACCGTTGCCCGGCAGGACGCCCAATTGGAGGCGATCGAACTCAAAGTTTTGCAGCTCCATCGTCTTCGGATTCGCGATCATGCGAGTTCCCGAGACGCTCAGTCCCGGTTGGCCCGTGGGCAGCGTTTCGTTGAGAACGGCCGAACGTCCCGGGGAGGCTTCGATCAAGAAAATGTCTTTTGCAGCCGCGTAGGAAGCCCGGTCCGCGGTGCCGCTGTACAGGCCTCGTTCGACGCGAGTTTGAAAAATGACATTGTCGATCGCCTCCATTTCCCAAGCCACCGTCGTCGCCGATTGCGGATGCGTCGTGTCCACGGCCAATCGCAATCGATCGCAATCCAGCGTCGATTCGCCCAGTCGCAAACCCTGCATCTGGGTCGCATCAATGACTTCGTCCCACGACTGCACGCGTTTGCCCGCGACGCGCACTCGTTGCATGAAATCCAATTGCTTTCGATTCAAATCGACTTCCAAGGATTTCTCGTAGGCGAGGTGAAGGCCAAACTTGCTCGACTCCGGCGCAACCGTTAGTTGCGCGTATTGCGATTCCGGTTTTTGCTCCACCCAGGCGCGATACCATCCAGGGCCTGTCCCCAGCAGGGCACCGGTTTGCGGACGAAAGGTCAATTGCGGAGCGGCGAGGATATGCCTCGCTTTTCGCAGGCCCGCCGAAGTCAACTGATTCGCCGTCACCAACAATGGGTGAGGCACGGAGCTGGTGACGATGACTTGTTCAACCGTCGCCGCTTTGACCGACTCGACCTCGCGAACACTGACGTCCTGGCTCAACACCAATTGCATTTGGTCGCCAGTCAATTGAAGGTCCCACACGTCTCGATCCTTGCCGGCGATGATGGTTGCGTGGATGTCGACACCATCGGTCAACATCGCCGTCCGACCATCAAACCACATTTGACCCTGCCACCGACATTTTGGCGCATCGATCCACTGGATACCGCCATCGACGTTTGGGGCGGGTGGTGACGGATCGATCGGCTCGATGCCCGCGGACGCCACGAGCGCGCCGATGCGGGGAAGCACCTGCGTTGGCAATTGAAATTCGCCCGCATCTTTAATCCACACGACGTTGTCCGAAAGACGAACTTGAATCAGCGGCCCGATAAAAAATCCGTCGCCAAGATCAAACCGGGCGGGCCGATCGATGCCGCTGCTCAATTGCAAAATGTCGTTGCCGTCGGTGTTGTTCAGCATCAGGCGATCACCGGTAAGGATCGCCGGTAAGATGCCTCCGGCGGTGGGGACTTCGTGGCGCATCGTCACGTCACCGACGACGATCAATTCCTTCGCTGACATTTCACCACCGGCCAATCGCAAGGTCGCATTGATCGTGTTCCCAAAAACCGTCGGACGCGCGGCTTTGATGGGCGTCGACGAGCCGACCAATTGATTGGTCGGTTGATCATCGACGGGCTGTTTGATCATGCTCGAGAACAGCGACGCGGGCGGCGACGGATTCGTCGTGGCGGAAACATTCGTCGGCTCATTTTCGAAATAGATCTGCAACAGGTTGGTTGCCACGGACAGGGCCAATGTTTTCAATTCGACTTTTCCGGTCGCTTGAAATTGTTTTGGCAACCATCGCATCGAGGTTCCCGAATCGTCGTCATCTTCCGGTGCAACCGTTTGTTTTTGCAACCAAAAACGTGCAAAGTCACACCGAAAGGAACCGCCATCGGACATCGCCGCTTCGACGTCGCCATCGACGCGCAGCGACAAATCGTCGTCTAAATCGGATTGTTCCAGCTTGACGCCGGAGGACCATCGCAACCGCGAGACGGGCGAGTTGATGGTTTCGGCCACATCCATGCCGCCGGCGCCGATCGCATCGAAGGATCCAAATTGTTTGGGGTCGGTTGGATGGATTCGGTAGGTGACTTGGCCAAACCGCCAACGGGTTCCCGCGTAGGAGAACAGCACCCCGGCGGGTCCGCCAAGTCGGATGATGTTTGCTCGTGTGTCCAATTCGATTTGGCCGGCGGCAAGGTCGGCACCAAACGACGCGATCGACGCGCGGGCCGGACGTCCGATCGCGATCATGGACAGCAGGTAATCTTTAAGCTGGTCGGTCTTTTCCCGTTTGGCCATCAGATCGGTGAAACGCAATTGCAATTGCTCGCACACGAACGTGTCGATCGCTTGCGAATTGGCGTACGCGGCGTGTCGCAGCTCGACGTGATCCTGGAGCGTCAGCTCGCCGCTGGCGAATTGAAAGACGACGCGTCCGCCGCACCGCAGCGTCAACATGCCCGGTCCCGCGAGCACAGGTTTGCTGAGCGACGGTTTCATGATGGGGACGGGTCGACCCGGTTGTCCGGTCGGCATCGCGACGGGGTCGGTTTGTTTGTTTCCCCAAAGGCCACCTTCGGCCAATGGCATGGAAAGTTCATCAAGATAAATCAATTCCAGGCGATCGAGTACCGACAGGGCGTTTTCGCCCACCGATGCGATCCCGCCGCCGGTCGCCAGATGCAGCGTCAAGTCACGTCCGGCGATGACTGCATCCCCAAGTTTTAACCGGATCGGCTCGGTCGTCCAGACTTTTTTGTGATCGATGCCGACCTCCGACGCTTCGATTTGGATGCGCCGCGATTTTGACGCCACCGCACGGCCGGGTTCGCTTGCTGACTCGCGGTCAAAGTTTCGGATCGTGACCTGGCCGATCATGCGGCCCCGTTCGATCGGTGGCGCACCGCCACTCATCACGTCCAGAGATTCGGTGAACTTTATTTCTGCACCCTCGATCGCTTCGAGGATGAGGGGTGATGATCCTTTGCTGCCGATAACGACGGCGAGGGGCCATAATTTCCATTGGTCATCGCTCATCTGCTGCCAATTTTCGAACAGCAAGACACCGTCGCGAGTCTGCAATCGTTTGCAATTGCCACGCTGCCAAGAGCCTTCCGGAAAAAGCGACGCGAGCGAATCGTCGGGGCGCAGGACGGGCGACGACGCCATTTGAATCGGCGGCAACGGCGGCGGCTCGACCCAGGCGACAAACGTGTATTCGTAGATCAAGCATACGGCGACCAGCACGCCGAGCGAGAATCCATACAGTGCGAATCGATGCAGCATCTAAGTCGCGAGCGGGCAACCGTCACCGTTCACGGCCGCGTATGCTCCTCCCATCGCGACTTTGCCTTGAGCAACCGTTCGACGAGTTCGCGAACGCACCCGGCACCTCCGGCGGACCGCAGCACCCACTTTGCCGCACGACGAACATCGGCGCTCGCGTCCGCCGGCGCGACCGCCAAGGCGACATGATTCATCACGGCAAGATCCGGCAGGTCGTCACCGATATAACAAACCTGTAAAGGTTCGACGCCACATTGTTTCATCACGTCGATCGCCGCAGGCAATTTTTCGTCAAACCCCTGACGCACGTGCGAGACATTTAATTCGGCGGCACGGACGCGAACAATTTGGCTGTTTCGCGACGTGATGATCCCAAACGCGAACCCGCTTTTTTGCCAAAGCTTGATGCCTAAGCCGTCGCGAACGTGGAACATTTTCGTCTCCACACCCGCGTTGTCGTAAATGATCCGGCCGTCGGTCATCACACCGTCGACGTCGCTAAGGATCAGGGTGATCGGTTCGGCAATGGTGACATCGTTTTCCCCTGACGTCGGCTTGGTTGCCGCGGATGAGCGATCGACATCCGCGAAGGGTCGTTCAGGCATCGCTCACGCTCCGGTGGGAAAATCGATGATGATCGGCGACGTGGGCGAAGATGCGAACGGCGATGGGGAAAACGCGGATTCGTGTGACGAACCCTCCAGCGAAATCACGTCCGTGATGTCAAGCAATCCGACCGGGCGATCGTCGTCGTCCACCACGGGCAGTTCGCTGATCCGGCGGTGGGCGAGCATTTCGATCGCTTTGGAAAGCAGCGTTCCCGAACGCACCCGGGTGACCGATTTAGTCATCACGTCACGAATCGGTCCGTCCAGCATCGCGTCGCGTCGTGTTTCGAGCAATCTCGCCAGATCGCTGTCGGTGAAAATTCCTGCCAAGCGGCCGTCGTCGTCGAGCAACATCACCGCACCGGTCCGTCGTCCGCCGCGGACCGTCGCCACCATCGTTTGGCGAACCGTCGCGCCGACGGGTGCCGTTCGGCAGGCACTGATGGGCCGAAAGAATCGATCGACGGGTGCCAATTTTTGACCAAGGTTGCCACCGGGATGGAACCTGGCGAAATCGCTGGCCACAAACCCGATCAGGCGGCTCGCCAGCAGCGCGATCGCGTCGCCGACCGCCATCAGCACGGTTGTCGTCGTTGTCGGCGCCAATCGCAGCGGGTCCGCTTCGTCGTGTTTGCCGACCGCGACGACCACATCGGCCAACCGCGCCAGCGGATTGTCCTGGGTCGCCGTCAACGCGATCAATCCTGACGAGTGTTCACGCAAATGTGGCGCGATGCGAAGCACTTCCTCGCTGCGTCCGCTGTTTGAGATCGCCCACACCAGGTCATCGGGGCCAAGGCAACCCAGGTCACCATGGATCGCCTCGCTGGGATGCATGAAATGGGCACGATTGCCGGTGCTGCTGAGCGTGGCGACGATCTTTTGACCCACCAGGCCCGCCTTGCCCACACCGGTCACCACGACACATCCGCGGCAATTCGCGGTTCTTTCCGCCGCGTCGACCGCCGCGGGTGACAACGAATCCGCGACTTTGCTGAGTGCCAACGCTTCGTCAGCGATCACTTGGCGAACAAATCGCAGGCGATCGATCGGTTTCCAATCGGTTTCGGGCGTCGAGATCGCTCGGGCGGACATTGGCACGCCAGGTCATCCATGACAAAAGGGATTCGCGGAAATTCGGGAACTCAACTGCGACCATACCCGCCGCCGGTGACGCGTCACAAGAGGAACCGAGGTTCAAGTTCCGCGGCGGTTGCCGAACCAATGAACATGCATTCGGTCGCAGTAGTGATAACCCTGGTGCTGGACGAGCGGATGCAGCCACATCGCACGATCGTCCAGCGACCTTTTGTCGATGCCCTGAGGCATGATCCAAACACGATCGGCTGGCAAGCCAAGCGACTGGACCGCGGCGACGCATTGGTCGAAATCGGTCATGTCATCGACAACGAATTTGATTTGGTAATCGGTTGCCGATTCGATCAATTGCGCGATCACGTCCGGACGCCAGCGACGAGATTCGTGCCGGTCGGCCCAGGCATCATTGCCCGTGCCGCGGAGCGGTCCGCTGGCGGCCAGTTTGGGGCTTATCGACATCAGGTCGGCGGTCAGGTCACGATATACGGTTCCGGCGGTCTCGATCGTCACGTGCATGCCGGCGTCTCGTAATCTCGCGACCAGATCAGGGGTTTGCATCGGCAACATCGGCTCGCCACCGGTTAAAACCACGTGGTTGCATTTCGATGCGATCGCCCCGGCGACCAGCAATTCGGCGTCAATGAACCCGCCTTCGGGTTGCCATGACGCATACGGTGTGTCGCAAAACCAGCACCTTAGATTGCAACCCGAAACGCGAATGAAATGGCTCCGCGTGCCCGTCAGCAGGCCTTCGCCCTGCAGACTGGTGAACGTCTCGGCGATCCGCAATTGCGTCCGGTTGGGAATTGTTGTTGGGGAGTGCATAATCTGGCCGCCCCGATTTGCGGGCGTTTCTGTTTTCTGTTTCCTGAGATGATAACGTGAGCGATTCTTTCCGCGACCTATTGGAATTGTTTGATAACCCCAGCCCGGGCCGCAATTTTACGATCGAGCATCATTGCCCCGAGTTTACCTCGGTGTGTCCCAAAACCGGACAACCCGATTACGGAACGATCGTATTTACTTACGTTCCCGACAAGGTTTGCGTGGAGCTGAAAAGCCTCAAGATGTATTTGCAGGCGTTTCGTAACGAGGGCATATTCTATGAAGCGGTCACCAACCAGATCATGGATGACTTTATTGCCATCGTCAAACCTCGCCGCGTCACCGTCGAGAGCCGCTGGACGCCGCGTGGCGGTTTGAACAGCAACATCATCGTGACCTATCCCGAAGTGGCGTGACGCGAACCATGAGCCCTTGCATCCTGCTGAGCGGTTTTTCGGACGAGGCGGCGAACGAAAAGCTCGCCGTCCAACAATACGCGGCGTTCGCAGCGCTCGGCTTGCGGTATCACTCGTTGCGATTTGTGGATGTCGGCGAAGGCATCAAGAACGTCATGCTGCTGACCGACACCGAAATCGAGCGGCTCAAATCGATGCAGTGCGATTACAACCTGCGGGTCAGCAGCATCGGGTCGCCGATCGGCAAAGTGAAGCTGCGGGACGAGGACGATGGCACGAAGAACCGCTACGTACCGTTCGATCAATACCTTCGCACCGACGTCACGCGGGCGTGCGAGTTGGCCGGGGCGTTCGCCAGCAAACTGATTCGCGGCTTCGCGTTTTATCACCCCAAAGGTTCGTCGCCGACGTCGCACCTCGATCAAGTTTGCGACCAATTGGGCCAGATCGCCGAAGTCTGTAACCAGCACGGGCTGACGTTTGGGCTTGAGGTCGAAGCCAACCTAGTCGGTCAAACCGGTGATTTATTGGCCGAAATTCACGCCCGCGTCAATCATCCGGCGATGGTGACCATCTTTGATGGGGCCAACATCGTTACCCAGGGGTTCACCGCCGACGAAGTGTTCGCGCAGTATTTGGCGATGAAGCCGAGCCTGGGCTGGATGCACATCAAGGATTATCACGACCCCAATCCACGGGGCCGGATCGAGCACGTCGACGAAGCATCGCTGGACCATTTCGTACCCGCTGACCAGGGCGACACTGGCCATGAAGCGATCCTGCGGGACTTTGCCGCCTACCTGCCAAAGGTTCAGGAGCGGATGGCCGCACGGGGCGTCGATGGCGTGTTCTTTGATCTCGAACCGCACGTCAAAGGCGGCGGCCAATTCGGCGGCTTCAGCGGTCCCGACGGGTTCGGTGTCGCGACTCGCGGCCTGTGCCGATTGCTCGATTACGTCGGCATCGGTTACGACCTGCGAAATTACGAGGATTTATGAGCAACGAGCGAGGATCGCGACCTACCTCTTCGTAAACCGCATGACGCTGTTGACGCTGCGGAAGATCAGATCGCCGTCGACGACCGCGGGGCTGGCCATCAATTGTCCGTCCAGCTCAATTTCGGCGATTTCTTCAAACTCTTCGCCCTGCTTGATGATCGTGACGATGCCGGCTTGGTTGCTCAAGTAGATATTTCCGCCGGCAAGCAGTGGCGACGCGGAGTAGTTGCCCGGAATCCGTTTGCGATACTTAACGGTCGCGTCGGCAGCGTCGAGGCAACTGAGCACGCCGCTGTCATCGATAAAATAAATCAGCCCGTCGGCGGCGATCGGTGACGGTTTTTCGGGAACGTTTTTGTCGACTCGCCATCCGATGTGCGACAGTGTCACGTCGTCTTTGCCATCGGGCCGAACCGCGACGATTTGCGATTGGCCGTAACCGGTGGTGAAGACGACCAAGCCGACCTTTTTGTCATCGCCCGTGTAGGCCGCCGTGGAGCTGATCGAGAATCCGTTGCCGTGATCGGCGCGCCAGATTTCCTTGCCATTTTTGGGGTCGTACGCAACGATCCACTGCGCACCCGGAACAACGGCTTGGCGAACGCCAGCGACGGTGATGCAAAGCGGTGTGCTGTACGCTTTTTGAAATTCGCCATTGGTCGCCCGCATGGGCGGACGCGGCGTCTTCCATGCCATTTCTCCGGACATTTTCTCCAGTGCACAGACGAATTGGGTATCGATGCCATCGTAGACCAGCAATACGTGATCGCCTTCGATGATTGGCGAGCTGCCCGGACCGACGGAGTGGTCGACGACCAGCTTGCGAGTCCAAACGATTTCCCCAGTCGACGCGTTCAAACACCATGTCCCATAGGCCCCGAAGTGACAATAGACGCGATCGCCATCGATCGCCGGGGTCGGCGAAGCGTACGAATTGAGTGGATGAATCGGCTGGGGGGCGTCGACCGTGGTCAACAACAGGTTGTGAATGAGCTTGCCTGTCTTCAGGTCGAGGCAGACCGCGTACAAACGCACGATGCCCGCGACCTCCTTCATGTCGCCCATTTGGACATTCGCCAACCGCTCCGTTTTTTGTGCCTCCGTTGCTTCGGTCGTCGTCGCGGTGGTCATCCAAACGCGGTCGCCGGCGATGACCGGCGACGACCAACCTTTCCCCGAAATCGGTGTTTGCCAGCGCATGCCATGATCGAGCCCAAAATCGACGGGCGTCAGTTCTGGCGAAGTTCCCTGACCGGTCGGACCCCGAAATTGTGCCCACGCGGATGGCGGCGATTTGGCGTCTGCACAAGTCGCGATCCCGAGAAGTGCAATGGTGAGGAGTTGGATTCGCATGGATTCTGTTCGAAAAAGGGCAGGCTTCCCGCGGCCTGAGCGAGGCAAAGGTCTTGGCGGGGAAAATTTTGAGCGTCACAAACCGCTCAGGTTCGCACTAGGTTATCCCGATGAACGACGACCTCGTACGTTCGGTGTCCCAAAATCGCCGGAATTTTTTCGCTGGCGATGCCGCGAATTTTGGTGACCTCTTCCGAAGAGTAATTCATCAGCCCTCGCGCGATCTCGCGATCCGCGGAATCGCACAGCGAAACGACGGCGCCGCGGCGAAAGTCACCGGTCACGTGCTTGATGCCGATCGCCAGCAGGCTGCTGTCGTTTTTCTCGATCGCGCGGACGGCACCGTCGTCGAGGGTCAGTTTCCCTTCGACCGGTGCGGCGGAACCGATCCAGCGTCGGCGTCCCTTGATCGCTTTTGCGGGCGGCAGGAACAGCGTCCCGACATCGTCGCCGGCCATGATGCGGTCCAACACCGTATCGTCGCGTCCTGGGGCGATGATCGTCAGGTGGCCAAACGACGTCGCCGCCTCGGCCGCTCGCAATTTGCTGGCCATGCCGCCCTTGCTGGTGTTGGATTTGTGGTCCTGAGCCAACGCAAAGACCGCATCGTCAAGCTCGGGGACGAGGCTGATGCGTTTGCTCGATGGATTCGTCGGTGGCCCATCGTAGAGCCCGTCGACGTCGGACAAGATCACGACCAGGGCGTTGCAAAGCAGTCCGGAAACGCTGGCGGCCAAGCGATCGTTGTCGCCGAACGTCGTCATCAATTCGCCGACCGCGACGCTGTCGTTTTCGTTGATGACCGCGATCGCGCCGAACGCGTGAATCTGGGTCAGGGCGTTGCGGACGTGCAAATATCCGCTGCGGCGACGTAGGTCCGACGGGGTCAGCAGCACCTGAGCGGCGTGTCGTCCGCGTCGCGAAAGCGCCGTTTCGTAAGCCTGGATCAGGTCGGTTTGGCCGATCGCGGCGACGGCTTGCAATTGAGCCAAACCCGCCGGGCGCGCCGCCAGTCCCAGCTTTCCTACACCTGCGCCGACGGCCCCGCTGCTGACCATGATCGTTTGGCGGCCCGTGTCGGCGATCCGGCACAATTGCTCGCTCAGCCGTTCAATGCGCGACAAATCGAGCCGCGCATCGGGACCGGTCAGGACGCGCGTGCCGACCTTCACCACGACGGCTTCAACGGTCGCAATCCGCTGGGAACGAGTTAGGAATTCGGTGGTGGGTCGCGACGTGGCAGACATGTGGCGGGACGATCAAAGGAAATGGAGAGCACTCGCCGGCAGTTTACGCAAATTTACCTTCACCGCGCAGGCGGCGGGTAATCCGCATTCCTGGCAAGCAGCGGCAGGGTGAATCGCGTCGGCCACGCGTCGGACGAATTGCAGGATGGGACCGGTGCGATAAGATTGTCCGTTGGCTCGGAGCCTGCACTCACTGAAGTCTGGCGGCAACTCAATCGGCGGCGACGCACTGGAACGTTAATGATCAACGAAATTCATCACGAGTGTGGTGTCGCGGCCATTTATCACCTCTCGGGACGGGGACGCAGCGGTGTTTGTACGGATCACGGACCGCGTCAAATTTCTCGCTTGCTGCCACGGATGCTGCTGGACATCCAAAATCGCGGGCAATTGGCGGCGGGAATGACAACCTATGACCCCGATCGGCCCAAGCTGCTCAAGACGATCCGCGACGTCGGCACGGTCACGGAGGTGTTTCGTTTGAACCACCGTGCGAAGTGCGAATCGTTGATGCGGCAATTGGCCGGACGAGCCGCAATCGGTCACGTCCGCTACGCCACGTGCGGTAAAGACGACCGCAGTTATGCACAACCATTCGAGCGAAAGCACATCCACAAACGCAAATGGTTCAGTTTCTGTTTCAATGGGCAACTGGCCAACTACAGCGTGCTGAAGGAGCGATTGCTCGCCGATGGCGATCATCACCTGGCACTCGACACCGATACCGAAATCATTCTCCACGCGATCGGTAAAATCCTGAGCGAATCACACGAACGTTTGGACTGGATCGACGTCATTCGCCGGGCCACCGCGGATTTCGATGGCGCGTATTCGATGGCGCTGCTGACGGCGGAGGGTGAAATGCTCGTCGTCCGCGATCCGTTGGGCATCAAACCGATGTGTTACGTCAACGATGGGGCGCTATTCGCGTGTGCGAGCGAAAGTGTCGCGCTGCTGAATCTTGGTTTTACGAACGAGCAAATCCGTTCGCTGCCGCCGGGCTACGCGATCTTGATCGACCCCGAACGGGGTTTTCGAATGGAGCGTTTCGCACCGGAGCAACAGACGGCGCATTGCTTTTTCGAGTGGATCTATTTTGCGAACGTTGCCAGCACGCTGGACGGACGAAGCGTATACCTCAGCCGGACGCGTTTGGGCGAAGAATTGGCGCGGGCGGAAAAGGCGGATACACGTTTCCAATTTGATCGCGCCGACACCATCGTGGTTCCGGTGCCCGATACCAGCAAAGCGGCTGCTGATGCGATGGCGTTCGAACTCGGGATCCCCAGCCGCGAGGGCCTGATCCGCAACCGTTACGCCGGGCGAACGTTTATCGAGGCCGGTGGGGCACGGAAGGCAAAAGCGGAGACAAAATATACGCCGCTGCGCGAAGTTCTGGAAGGGAAACGGGTCATTCTGGTCGAGGACTCGATCGTCCGCAGCACGACGATGGGCGTGTTACTCAATCGGCTACGCGAAGTCGGTGGGGCCAGAGAAATTCACGTGCGAGTCGCCTGCCCGCCGATCATCGCGCCCTGTTTTTATGGCATCGACATGAGCACGATCGACCAATTGATCGCGCCCAAGTATTTCCCCGATGGAGTTTTGACCGAAGCCAGCCAACAGCGGCTGGCCGATGACCTGGGCGCCGATTCGCTCAGGTATTTGCCCGTCGAGGCGCTCGCCCGCGCGATCGAATTACCCGCCGAGGCCCTCTGCCGGGCCTGCGTGACAGGGCAATATCCGACTCGTTGCGGACAACATCTTTATCAAATTGCCTTGGACAGCCGCGGCCAAACTGCGGACACGCGCCGGACCTACGAGCAATTGGCCGCCGCATTGGCAACCGGCTAAGGCAACCGGTTGTGACGCCGTGTCGTCTGTCGTTTCTGCGTCCTGGGGCGACATTCTGAGCGGTTTCGCGGAACCTCGGTGATCGCGGGTGGTTGATGGTTGCAATGCCGGTGATACGACTTGATACAAATCACTCGGCTTGCTTCTTTTCTTTCCCATGAAGGCACACAGCGATGAAACGGTTGCGTAATTTGGTGGCGATGATCGCCATGGCCGCATTAACTCTAGGAGCCGGTTCATCGGCTTTTGCTCAGGACGATGCGAATCAGGGGCGTGGCGGGCGAGGAGGTGGCGGTGGCCGGGGTGGAATGGGCGGCGGCATGATGGGCGGCATGCGTAACAATAACGTCTTGTTCGAACTGCTTCGCACCGACGAAGTTCAAGCGGAATTGAACATCGCACCCGAGCAAAAAGATGCGTTGCAAAAAGTCGCCGAGAAAAGCCGGCCCGAGCGTCCTAATTTCGATTGGCGAAACGCCGGCGAAGACGAGCGAACCAAGTTCTTTGCGAAAATGCAAGAAGACGGGGCCAAGCGAATTGCTGAAGCCAAGGAGCAATTGGAAGAAATCCTGCTGCCCGGCCAGTACGAGCGCCTCGAACAATTGGCCGTTCAAGCCCGCGGTGCGATGGGCCTGATGCACGAGGAAACTGCCAAGGCGCTCGCGATCACCGAAGAGCAAACCGCGAAGATGAAGTCGGAAATGGAAACGTTCGCCGAAGCCGCGCGGGCCAAAATGGCCGAAGCGTTCAATGGCGGAAACCGTGAAGGCGCTCGTGAGGCGATGCAAACCATGCGATCGGATGCCGAAGCGAAATTGATGGCCGTGTTGACCGACGACCAAAAAACGAAATTTCAAGCGATGAAGGGCGAAGCATTCGCCCTGCCCGAAATGAATCAATGGGGTGGACGCGGCGGCCGAGGTGCTGGCGGGCCAGGTCGCGGACGAAGCGGTCAGGTTGGCGGCCGGGACAGCTCCAGGGCACAGGATAGCTCCAGGGCACAGGACAGTGCGGAAGGGTCCTGACACCTGCGCACGTCGTCCTCAGGGCGAATGAGTTTTTGCGACCCTGTTAGTGAGATAAACAAGACAGGTTTTGCCGCCTGTCATCCACCATTGGGTGGGTAGAACAAAGCGGCAGGCAGCCAGCCAATCCATCTTCATCGCCAAGCGGCGGTTTCAAACGCGGAGAACACAGACGCGATGCCAATGGCAACGCTCTGGAGACTCCGCCTTTTTCGTTTTCGCGCGAGCGTCTTACAACACACGCGGCACAATTGAGGGCGCTGGGGCTCGAACCCAGGACCGAAGGATTAAAAGTCCTTTGCTCTACCGACTGAGCTACACCCTCCGGTGTTTGGGGCCCTCAAGCAT
>Ga0105045_10001334_pt1 | contig 20040 bp, 18 predicted proteins | sample MAT02_FD_78089 | JGI IMG/M metagenome (GOLD analysis project Ga0105045, IMG submission 78089) | Freshwater microbial communities from Lake Fryxell liftoff mats and glacier meltwater in Antarctica - MAT-02 (megahit assembly) | ecosystem: Environmental > Aquatic > Freshwater > Ice > Liftoff... | reverse complement strand
GGAGATTTTTATCGTGGTCATTGCTGGGGCCATTTTGGGCGGGGCCATTGGCATGGTGGCCGCCATCCCGACTTACACCATCTTGCGCGTCTCGTTCATTGAACTGCGCAAGGGCTTCCGCGAATACCGGATTTTCCAAACCCTGAAAACGAGCCGGTGAGCGAACGGTCACTTTTTGGGCCGCACGAGCCAATAATACAACACTGGCAACAGAAGTGGGGTGAAGAGCAGGGTGGTAGTGAGCCCCCCGATGATGACCGTGGTAAAGTCGGTTCTGTAATTATATTTTTGAGAAACTACCATCCGGTCATGCACAAATCCCTTTGCGCAAAAAGAAAGCTGAAGGGTTTCACTTTCTTTGGCCCCCATCCATGACTGTCCATCTTTATTTGACTTCTCCGGTTAAGTTTGCAACTTGCGGTCATTGATTACTTGACCATGACCACCGACCAGCAACCCATAGATATTGAGTTCAATAAAAACGAAGACGCGCTCAAGCAACATCTTTTTCGCCTCAAAACCAAATTGGATAAAACCAAACTGGGCGGGGGCGAAAAAAAAATTGCGGCCCAGCACCAACAGGGCAAACTGACCGCCCGGGAGCGGATCCAATATTTGGTCGATCCCGGATCGGAATTTCTGGAAGTGGGGGCACTGGCCGCCGACGGGATGTACGCCGACGTGGGAGGGTGCCCCTCGGCGGGCGTGGTCACGGGCCTTGGCTATGTCAGCGGCCAGCAATGCGTCATAGTGGCCAATGATGCCACCGTCAAGGCCGGGGCCTGGTTCCCGATGACGGCCAAGAAAAACCTCCGGGCCCAAGAAATCGCGATGGAAAACCGCTTGCCCATTGTCTATCTGGTGGACAGCGCCGGGGTGTTCCTGCCCATGCAAAACGAAGTGTTCCCGGACAAAGAACATTTTGGCCGCATGTTCCGCAACAATGCCATTATGTCGGCCGAGGGGATTTTGCAGGTCGCCGCCATCATGGGCAGTTGCGTGGCGGGCGGGGCCTACTTGCCCATCATGTCGGACGAAGCCCTGATCGTCGAAAAAACCGGGACGATTTTTTTGGCCGGCTCTTACCTGGTCAAAGCGGCCATTGGTGAAAGCATTGACAATGAAACCCTGGGCGGGGCCACCACCCAATGTGAAATCTCGGGCGTGACCGACAACAAATACCCCAACGACCAAGCCTGCCTCCAAGCCATCCGCGACATCTTCAGCCGGGTGGGCGAGCAACGCAAGGCTGGTTTCAACCGGATTGCCCCGGCGGCGCCCAAGCTGGACCCGGCCGAACTCTACGGCATTTTTCCCGCCGACCGGAGCAAACCCTACGAAATGCTGGACGTGATCCACCGCTTGGTGGACAACTCCGAGTTTCGGCAATACAAAGAGCATTACGGCCAAACCATCCTCTGCGGCCATGCCCGGGTGGATGGCTGGGCGGTGGGCATTGTGGCCAACCAGCGCCGGGTAGTCAAAAACAAGAAGGGTGAAATCCAGATGGGCGGGGTGATCTATTCCGATTCAGCCGACAAAACTGCCCGCTTTGTGATGAACTGCAACCAGCGGCGCATCCCGCTGGTATTTTTGCAGGATGTATCGGGGTTTATGGTGGGCAGCCGGGCGGAGCACGGCGGCATCATCAAGGACGGGGCCAAATTGGTGAGTGCCATGGCCAACTCGGTAGTGCCCAAGTTTACCATCATCTTGGGCAATTCCTACGGGGCGGGCAATTATGCGCTTTGTGGCAAGGCGTATGATCCCCGCTTGATCGTTGCTTGGCCCACTGCCCAACTGGCCGTGATGAGCGGGGCCTCGGCCGCCAAAACGCTGCTCCAAATCAAAGTCTCCTCCATGGAGGCCAAGGGGCAAACCATCACCCTGGAGCAGGAGCAAGCCCTGCTCAAAGAAATTACCGACAAATATAATGAGGAACTGTCACCTTACTATGCCGCTGCCCGCCTGTGGGTGGATAGCATCATCGACCCGCTCGAGACCCGCAAAGTGATCGCCATGGGCATCGAGGCGGCCAACCACGCCCCCATCCGCCGCCGCTACAACGTGGGCGTGATCCAAACCTAAATTCAAGCAGATCGCCGGTAATCGGCCACTGGCAAGCCACCCGTTGGATGGTAAATTGGAGCGATGAGCCGCCATAAATCGGGGGGCTGAATGAAGAAAGGAAAACAGTACTTTCCCCTGTTTGTCGCAATGAAAAAAGGGCGCGATTTTGTTGATGAAAAAGAGGAATTTGCCTTTGGTAAATTCTAATAACGACTGCGGGTTGGTTGGTTTGGGTTAATGGGGTTAGTGGGCGTTAATTTTATCCTTCGGTTGGTTGTCATAGTAGGCAGATGGATCAATGTCAAACTTGTCAACTTTTACTATCTCTAATTCTTTTTTTGAGTTATAAGCTAACGTTATTTCAAAGTCAAACGGAAAATTATCATAGGATTTTAAACCGTCACCTTTGCTTTGGCCTCCGTCAGAATTAAACTGTAACTCGACCCTAACCACACCATCGCCTTTTATAAACAGGTTCTCACCCGAAATACTAATTTCATCAATATCAATATCAAATACTTCATTGGGTCTTATGTTAGATGATAATTCATCTGGTTTAGAAGGTAGGTCATTATGAACATAATTTGAAATTAAAATTTCTAAATCTTCAATTTCAAGTTTTTTTCCTTTGGTGGAGTTGCAATAACTACTAAGAATTTATAATTGCCCAAGCTTCGCACACAATCTGCGATACCAGCAATTTTTTGTTTTCCATCTGGTGTCATTTTTCCTGCCTTCACTTCTACAACAATTTGGTCATCGCCTTTTCTCGCAATAAGGTCAGCTGGAAACTTACCAAGTTTTTCTTCCCTATTGACGTGATAACCCTTTTGAATATAGTCCTCAGCAATTTGTTCAATTGCTATGTCGTGGAGATATTTTCCTAAATATTTTTTTTAATTTCCATATTCATTCAATATTGAATTTATACATTGATGGCTTAAAATTTCCGCACTCTACATAAATAATATGCTCTTCACTCTCAAACGCATCTAGTAAATCAACAACTAAATTTCCTTGCAGTCCAGATAAATCGATAACACTGTAGTTGCCTGCTGCAAGATCAAAACTACCTGCAATTCTAATTTTAATTTGTTGGTCATCATTAAGTAAAATGCCATTCAAACAGTCCCAAATGGGTTTACTTAAATTCTCAGTATCCAAGTGAAGATCTTTGTTAAAGAAATAATATATAGTTGCATAAAGGTTACCATTAAGTAACGTATGTGTAGGTTGTAGGTTGTAAAAGATGTCTCGATAGCACTTTTGTAGTTCGCTTTTCTTATACCACGACAACTATTATATGAAAGAGGTCTGCTTTTTTAGTATAAAATTGTTCATATTTTATATTGCTGTGTCGGCTGTTAAAATTACTAGTAATCTCTTATGCAAACACAACCCTTGCGTTTACACCCAAAAACTGGCGCCGATCTGTCCAAATACCGAAATAAAACGCAAGTTTGATTTCCTTCATCCCTCTTGATGGGCAGCTAAGCTGGGCTATGGCCAATGCACTTGACTACTAATGACCCAAGCCTGCCTACCAGCAAAGGTTACTGGGTATCATCACCAAATTAAGACCTTTCGCCAAAAGATCCAAATTTGCCGATTAATTTTTGTTTGTGCGGGTGGCCGTCCGTGGAGACACGGATAATGGCGGGGCGGGGCGATTGTGCCTCATTCTGCAGTAGGCATCCCAGCCCACTCAGACCAAGCTATAAAACCAATAATACTGCTCCCTGCGCTTTTTCCTTTCAAACGGCTGGCCATGCCCGTAGCCTGATCAAAAAGCGCCTCGGCCAGACACTTAGCTGGTATTTTCTTATTTACTGTTTTAATTGACCAATAGTTAATTTTAATCCTTCATATTTCCTAAAAAATTTATAAAATTCCTTTTTTGTTCCCCACTGGTCTTTAAATCTACTTCGTCTTACACCTAAACCAAAAAACCGATGAAACGAATTTCCAGTATTTTGCTCGCCACCGCCAGCCTGCTGGCCATGGGCTTTGGCTGCGGTCGCGACTGCCCCACCGTGGAACTGGCCTTGAACAAGGAACTGACCGCTACCCTGCAGGACAAATGCCGGCTCCTGAACCTGGATCGGCCTCTTGCCAACCAGCCATCACACGTAGTACCTGGGGTGGGCTCGGCCACCGATGCCACCGAATATGTGATCAATAGCCGGGAAGAACTGGCCCGCTGGGCCGCCAGCGAACTAGAGGCCCTTGACCGCGGTGGACTTTGACCGCTATACCATCATTGCTGGTCAAAAAGTAACCAACGGAAATCGTTTTGTTGAGCAGTCGCTCTGGCTCCGCTGCGACAAGGTTCATTATCGCTTGGTGTTTGGCCGTGGCATTCACCCCGGTGATATCCCCTTGCTGGATTATTTTGCCGTGGTGCCCAAGCTGCCGGGGCGGCCCACCATTGTGTATCAAATTGAGTAAAGTATCCCCATAACCCACTTGTCAAACCTTCTTCCGTAACCTTTTCCCATTTCGCCATGAAACGGTTCCTTCTGGTGCTGGCCGCGCTGGCCGCAAAGAAAAGGCTTGCGCCCGCCGATCAAATCAACCCCAGCGGTTATGCTTTGCCCATTACCTCTTTGTACTGCATTTGGTGCAGATTGGCGTAGTAGCCTCCCTTGGCCAGCAGTGCGTCATGAGTGCCTTCTTCTTTGATCTCGCCTTTGTCCAGCACAATGATTTTGTCGGCTTTTTGGATAGTGGCCAAGCGGTGGGCGATCACGATGGAGGTGCGCCCGCGCAGCATTTTATCAATGGCCTGTTGGATCAATTCTTCGGTCTCGCTGTCCACCGATGACGTAGCCTCGTCCAAAATGATGACCGCCGGATCGTACACCATGGCGCGCACGAAGGAGATGAGTTGGCGCTGGCCCACCGAAAGGGTAGCTCCGCGCTCCATCACGTTGTAGTCCAGCCCACCGGGGAGCCGCTCGATGAACGGCAGCGCGCCCACCAATTCGGCGGCGGCCATTACCCGCTCCCGGCTGATGTCGGGGTTGCCCAAGGTAATGTTGGCCAAAATACTGTCCGAAAACAAGAACACATCTTGCAGCACCACCCCAATTTTTTCTCGCAGGAAATCGAGTTCATAATCGCGCAGGTCGCGCCCATCCAGCTCTATTTTGCCTTTATTGACATCATAAAAGCGGCTCAGCAGGTTGATAGTGGACGATTTGCCCGCTCCGGTGGCCCCCACCAGCGCAATGGTCTGACCTGACTTGGCCTCGAAGTTGATATTTTTCAGCACGTAGTTTTCGGCTTCGTAGGCAAACCAGACCGCTTCAAATTTGACATTGCCTTGGATCGTGGCGGGTTTGAAGTGGCCAGTGTTCTGGATTTGATCTTCGCTGGTGAGGATCTTGAGGATCCGGTCACCGCTCACAATGCCCAGTTGGAGGGTGTTGAACCGGTCGGCGATCAGGCGGATGGGCCGAAAAAACATCCCAATGTACATAATGAACGCAATGAGGGAACCCAGGGTCATCTGTTCCCCAATGATCCCGCGGGCCCCGTACCAGACCAGCATTCCAGTGGCAATGGCCCCGATGACTTCGGCCACCGGAAAATAGATGGAATAATATTTCACCGATTTGAGGTTGGCCCGGCGGTGCTCGCGGTTGATTTCCTCAAACTTCTGGTACTCGGTGGCCTCGCTGCCGAAAATCTGAACAATGCTCATCCCAGTGATGTGCTCCTGCACGAAGGAGTTCAGGTTGGCCACGGCGGTGCGCACATCGTTGAACGATGCCTTGATTTTTTCTTTGAAGATATAAGTGGCCAAAAACAGCAGCGGGAAAGTGGAGAGGCTGACCAGCGTGAGCCGCCAATCGGTATAAAACATCAGGCTCAAAATGAAGATCAATTGGAGCATATCACCCACAATGGCCGCCAAACCCTCGGTAAACACATTGTTCAAGGTTTCCACATCGGAGATGTTGCGGGTGATGAGCCGCCCCACGGGGGTCCGATCAAAATATTGGGTCTTGAGGCTGAGCAAGTGACGGTACAAGGCCACCCGAATGTCCCGGATCACATATTGGCCGATGTAATTCGACAAAAAAGTGCTGTAAAATTGGACCAATGCTTGAAAAACCACTAAGCCGATTTGCACCCAAGTCATCCAAATCAAACCATCCAGATTGCCAAACATGACAAACTTATCGATGGTATATTGGATGAGGAAGGGCCGGACGGGGGTCAGCACGCCCATTAGAATAGTTAGAAATATTAACGTATAAAATTTGAGCAGATAGGGTTTGATGAAGACAAAAATCCCGGAAAGGACCTTTAGATCAAATATTTTGCCGCTGCCACTTTCGGGTTGTGCCATAAATGGAAAGATTGGGAGTGCGCTGGTCAAAGATGGTTTGGTTTTTCTTGTTGGGCCAGCCCACAAAGATACTGAATTCTTGAATCGATGTTGGCCCACTAAACGGCCCAATTTGTGGCTGCCCCCCAGCCCAAGGATCGTTGCCAGGGACAAAAAAGCTCCCATTTCTGGCCGAAATGGGAGCGGAAAACCACAAGTGGGGATACAGCCAACCGGTTACAGTTCCCGGATCCAAATGTTGCGGAAACTCACTTGGTTGCCATGATCTTGCAGCCGGATCGGCCCTTTGCCGTGCATGGGGTTCTTGGGCGGGCCAATGTACTCGGTCGTGCCTTGGATCGCCGTGTGGTGTTGCACGATCACCCCGTTGTGCAGAACCGTGACATAGGCCGGGGTTTCCACCGAGCCATTTTTGCGGAACCGGGGAGCGGTGTAAACAATATCGTAAGCATTCCACTCGCCAGCCACTGCGCACGCATTCACCATCGGGGGCGATTGTTTGTAAATGCTGGCCGCTTGGCCGTTGGTATAAGTGGTGTTTTCATAGGAGTTGAGCACTTGCACTTCGTACATTCCTTGTAAAAAGATACCACTGTTGCCCCGGCCCTGGCCTTTGGCGGTGGCTGGCTCTTGCGGTGAGCGCCATTCAATGTGCAATTGGAAATCGCCAAATTCCTGTTTGGTCCTGATGTCGCCCGTGCCCCCAACGACCGTGGCGGCTCCTTCGGCCAGTTTCCATTTGGCGGCACTCCCGTCTTTTGCGCTTACCCAATTATCCAGGTTTTTGCCATCAAAAAGCACGATCGCGTCCGATGGCGCTTGGCCCGCTGGGGCCGGTTTGACGATCTTGGGCACTGGCTCATAAAATTCGGTGGCCTCAGGTTTGGTGAAGTCTTGGGCCACGATCGGCGCGGCCAATAACAGCCCGCAGGCCAAGGATGATAAAAATGTCTTTTTCATTCTCATAAGAAGTTTGTGGTGGGCTTTTCTTAATTTTCCCGTTAATTTATCTATTTTATTCAATAATCCCGCACGCTTGGCCATGCCCAACCTCGATCAGATGCTCGTTTTTTCCACCCAATCTTACAATTACCTGAAAGACAGGATATTGGCAAGTGGCCACTATGAAGCAGGGGTGATAGAGGCCAAGACCTTTCCTGATGGGGAACATTATTACCGCTTTGGCTCGCTGATCGAAAACCGGGAAGTGGTGCTGATCGGGGGAACCATTTCCGATGCCGATACGCTCGAGCTTTACGATCTGGCCTGCGGACTGGTGGAACTGGGGGCCCGTAAACTCAACATTATTATCCCGTTCTACGGTTACGCCACGATGGAGCGGGCAGCCAAATGGGGCGAAGTAGTCATGGCCAAGACCAGGGCGCGCTTGCTATCGGCCATTCCCCAAGCCTATTTTGGCAACCGGGTCATTTGCGTGGATCTTCATTCGGAGGGCATTCCCCACTATTTTGAAGGAGGAACGCGCACACTGCACTTATACGCCAAGCCGCTGATCACAGCAGCGGCCCGCCAACTGGCCGGGCAAGATTTTGTACTGGCTTCTACCGATGCGGGCCGGGCCAAATGGGTGGAATCATTGGCCAATGACATGGATGTACGGGCGGCCTTTGTGTACAAGCGGCGATCCAGCGGCAGTGAAACCCAACTTACTGGGGTCAATGCCGACGTACAAGATAAAACGGTCATCATTTATGACGACATGATCCGCACTGGCGGGTCGCTGGTGCAGGCCGCCCGCGCCTACCGCGAGGCAGGGGCCACCCAGATCTTCGTACTGGCCACCCATGGGCTATTTTCTGGCCCGGCACTGGCCAAACTGCGGGACTGCCAACTCATTGAGCGGATCGGCGTGACCGACTCCCACCCCAATGCGCTTCGGGCCGAGGGCGATTTTGTGACCCTGATCAGCATCGCGGGCTTATTGCACGAGGCATTGTCGGGGTTGGGCCGGCCCTGACAATTGGTGCGGGCTGCTGGCCAAGCAATCTTGCCCGCTGGCCCGAACTGTCGGGCCAGCGGGTTGAGTTTTGCTTTTTTTAAGACAAAAGTAAAATCAATCGACTGTTTTCCAACTGAATATGTTTCAATGGAAAACTTGGATGCCAACCGTTTGCGGCATTACTTTGGCCAATGCTCAACCTGAGTTTGGCCTACGTTTTTCGTGCATTGGTTGCGTCATTGAGGTTGCCCCAAAGCGATTTAATGCTTGTTGATCCTGGTTGCCACCGATGTAGCCTCATCAAAATAGACATCCCAATGTTAAGCATTCTGAAATAGTAATTCCTCCTGAATGATGCCACGTACTTGGGCTTGTAGTTTGGGCACATCGGCTAGGGTAAGGCCAACGGTCGGGATGGCGGGGTGAAAGATCACCTTGGCGGGTTGGTTGTGGAGGCGGAGTGGGCTCCGATCGGGCAGGATCAGCCAATTGAACGGGATGGTCACCGGAATGATGGGCACTTGGGCCTCAATGGCCAGCCGGAAAGGTCCCTCCTTAAATTGAGCCAATTGGGGCGGCGTGGCGGAGAACCCGCCCTCGGGGAAAAGAACGATACTTTTGCCTTGGCCAATGGCTGCCAGCGATTTTTTCATCACAGCATAGCGGCTGCGCAAGTTGTCCCGATCCACTGCAATATGGGCGCGGGTGAAGATGATGCCAAAAAGGGGAACCTTGGCCAGTGAGCTTTTACCCACAAACACAAAGAAACGCCGAAGGGCATAAGTCAGCATCGGGATGTCCAAATAAGACGCGTGGTTGGGACAAAAAATGGCTGGTTGGTCGGTCCACTCGGCTCGGTGTTCAATGGCCACCCGAATCCCGGCCAAGCGAAAAAACACGATGCCCCAGAGAAGATAGGCCCGGTAGACCCACACGTGCCAAGGTGGGCGAGTGCAGGCTAGAAGGGCAAAAGGGGCAATCAACAGAAAAATCAGGCCAAAAATGAAAGCACACCAAGCACTGTGCAGCAGGATTGAGACACTAGCCAGTAATGACTGTTCGCAGGGTTCCTTTTGCCCAACTAAACGGTTCATTTCCGGCGTTTGTCCCGATCGCGGTTATTGAAACGGTTATTGGGGTTGGAGTTGGGATTGCTGTTGGCATTATTACCATTATTGCTATTGCCAATATTACTGTTGCCAACATTACTATTGCCAACATTACCGTTGGTATTGCCAATATTGGGATTGTTGCGGTGCTGTTGACCTTGGTGGGGATGCTGGCGAATGTTTTGCTGGTGGCCTTGGGGGTGCTTGCGCTCTTGGTTGGCCCCTTCAGCACGCAGATCGGCCTGAGTGAGAGCGATGCGCCCGCCCGACAACTCCTTCAACTGCTGCAATATTATTTCATCATCTGTATTTTCTTTGTTCCAAGTGGCATAGAAGCCTTTCATCAACTTAAAAATATAGATCGACGCTGCCATCTTCTCATCTGGATCTTCTAGCACTACGGCCCGGTCGATCAACAATTCCACATTGCGCCCATAATGCTTGTAAGTGATGCGGTTCATATTATAAGCCACCCGCTTAGGTTTTTTGTACAATGAACCTTCTTCGGGCACGGGATAGGGGCCGTCAATGTCAAGCTTCAAATCGGCCATGAAATGGAGGTGATCCCAAATCCGCTGGTTAGTATCATTGTTTTCCCGCACAGTAGGGTTGAGCTGTTTCATCAGGTTGATCAACACATTGGCCAAGGCGGTGCGCTCCTCCTTGCTCTTGAGCGTAACGAGGTACTCGGCCAGCTTTTGGACATTGCGGCCATATTCCTTGAGCACCAAGTATGATTTGTGGGTATTATATTCGTGTTCCATCGTGTTGCGCGTAAAAGACAGCCCCGGCAATCAATCGGATTTTTACCGGCAAAAACCACCGAAAAAAGGAAGCTGTTTGATTAAGCGTAAAATTAAGCGAGAATCGCCAATAATTCAAAGTTTTCCCGAGATTTACCCGCTCCTTTGATTACCTTTGGCCTATTAACAAAATGGAACAGAATCATAGCAACATCAACTTTTTCACGCATGAAATTTTCCGAATTGACCCGTTTGGAAGTACTAAAGCATTTGGATGGCTTTGTGTCGGGCGCAGTTACCGAGTACATGAAGCCACCCGAGCAAATGTGGCAACCAGCTGACCATTTGCCCGATACTGCCCGAGAATCTTTTTTTGACGAAGTAAAGCAACTCCAAGAGCGGGCCAAGGAATTGTCGTATGATGTGCTGGCCGTGCTCATCGGTGATATGATTACCGAAGAAGCGCTGCCCACCTACGAGTCGTGGCTCTATGCGATGGACGGGATCAATGAACTGGGCGAAGACTGCGGATGGCGGCGCTGGACCCGCGCCTGGACGGCCGAAGAGAACCGCCACGGTGATTTGCTCAACCGCTACTTGTACCTGAGCGGGCGGGTGAACATGCGCGAAGTGGAAGCATCGACCCAATACCTGATCAGCGATGGGTTCAACATCGAGACGGGCCATGATCCGTACCGCAATTTTATCTACACCAGTTTTCAGGAAGTGGCCACCAATGTTTCGCACCGCCGAGTGGCCACCTTGGCCAAGAAAGCGGGCGACACCACCCTGTCCAAGATTTGTGGGCTGGTGGCCGCCGATGAGGCCCGCCACGCCAAAGCGTACCAAGCCTTCATTTCCAAAATATTTGAGGTGGATCCCAACGAGGCGATTTTGGCCTTTGAAGACATGATGCGCAAGAAAATCGTGATGCCCGCCCACTTCCTGCGCGAAATCGGGACCCGGATTGGGGATACCTACGGCCACTTTACCAATGCCGCCCAAAGACTGGGCGTTTATACCGCCCACGATTATGTGGAAATTGTGCAAGAACTGCTCAAAACTTGGAAAGTGGAGGAACTCGCTGACTTGGCCCCGTCGGGCGAGAAGGCGCGCGAATACCTCCTGCGCCTGCCCGACCGCTTGCTGCGGGTGGCCGAGCGCATGAAACTGCCCGAACTGGAATACAAGTTTCGCTGGATATTGGCCTAAACTGGCCCCAGACCCCATCAAAAAAGTGCTGGCCCGGTGTATCGGGCCAGCACTTTTTGCTAAATAACGTTGCAGACGGCCCCCACGGCCTATTTGTTCACATCGGGCGGGCTATCGAGCCTGAGCTTCACTTCATTGTTGAGAAAAGTCATGAATGTGTCGCCGCGCAGGCCCAACCGAATGGTTTCCAATGGGACGATATCGTTGGTGCCAATATTGCCCAAGTTTACGTTGGCCCCCAAATATTTGATAAACCACACTTGCTGGGATTTTTGTGGGGCCTCCCACATGATCTTGTCAAAAGGGATCTGGGTCAAAATCTCCTCGACCAAGCCCGAGCGCACCTCGCCAGTGGATCGGAACAGGCCGACATTGCCGCCTTCACGGGCTTCGCCGATCACCTTCCAAGCTCCTGCGTCGAGTTCGGCGCGCATTTGCTGGATCCATTTATAGGGCGGAATGATTTTTTCGGCATCCTTGGATCCCACTTCGGAAAATACCGTGGCCCGGGTGGCCAGTTTGCGGATATACTCGCACTTTAGGTCGTGGTTCAACTCAATGGATCCGTCCGAAACTTCGACATAAGTAATGTCATATTTGTCCAGTAGGCGCAAATAATCTTCATATTGCCCCCGAATGACAAACGCCTCGAACAGCGTTCCGCCAAAATAGACCGGAATGCCGGCTTCACGGTAAATCCCGAGCTTTTCTTGCAGGTTGGGAAACACGTAGGAAGTGGCCCAGCCAAGTTTGACCACATCAATATAATCGGCCGAAGTACTCAGCATGTCCTCGGTTTCCCGGAGGCTCAAGCCTTTGTCCATTACCATGGTGAGGCCACTCTGCCGGGGCTTTTGATCCCGTGTTGGCAGGTCTTTCAAAAAGTAATTCATTGTTTGTACTGATTGATGATCTTTAGTAGTGCTTTTTGGATGTCGGTCTCAGTAAAAAACTCATACAGCACGACATGTTTTTCGTAGTCCAAAATTAGGGCATTTTCCAGATAAGAAAAGGCTTGCTTGTATTTGCCATCAGAAATCAGGTAGGCGCACAGCCGATAGTAGAGGTCGGCATTGTTGGGGCAGTCGTCGATCCCGGATTTGATCAGGTCGGCCGCTTGGGCGAAATCGCCTTGTTCGTAAAGGATGTACGACCAATCCATCCAAGTATCAGGATTTTCGGGATTGACATCGACGGCCTGCTTGTACGCCTCCAAAGCCGAAACAACGTTGCCCGTTTCATACTCGGCCTCGGCCAAGGCCAGCCAATACCCTTCCTCGAAAGGATTGAGTTTGGTGGCCTTGCGCAGGTAGTGCAAGGCTTCGTACCATTTTTCCAGTGAGTTGAGGCAGGATCCGATGCCAAAATAGGCATCGTCGTAATTTTCGTCCAATTTGAGGGCGGCGTTGTAGCTCTTGCTGGCCAAGTCAAATTTGCCCTGCTTCTCATAGGCCGCCCCAATACAGCAATGAAGCTCAGCATAAGGGCCTTGCAGTTCCAGTGTGCGGGCATAACAATCGCCGGCCAGCCCATATTCTTGGCGGTTCATGTGGGCGTGGCCCAAGTTGAACCACGCTGGCGAGCAACTCTCTTTGAGTGAAATGGATCGCTTGAGACCTTCCACCGCTTGATCATATTGCCCAATCTCGTTTTGGAAAGTTCCCAAGTTGTGCCAGGCCCAATGCGAATCGGGCGACTCTTGGACAAAACTGGCCAACACTTCCACCCCGCGCGCACTCTCGTTCAACTCTTCCAATATATCGGCCAGGGTCAGCAGTGCGTCTTGGTTGTCGGGGTTCAGGTGGATGGCCTCCATAAAATTTTCGGCGGCCCTTTTGGGTTCCTCCAAGCGCATGTACGTCTCGGCGATCCGGCAATAGATCTCATCTTTGTCCTCGGCCAAGGGCAAAGCGCGCTTGAGGTAGGCCAAGGCTGGGCGGTACTGCTCCAGCGCAGTGTGGATATATGCTTTGAGCAGCATCAGTTCCTCATCCGAGGAGTTGTAGCGTTCGGCTTCGTCGGCTTGGGCCAAGGCTTTCTTGAACTGGCCCGCTTGGGCATACACCCGCGCCCGGTTCAACAGCAGTTGGGTGGAGAAAGGGTATTGGGCCAATGCAATCTCGCAGGCTTTCAGGGCTTTGGCCGTTTGGTTTTGCAATAAATAGTAATCTATGATATGTTCGAAGGCATCGAGATCAAAAAAAAGTACCACGTCGTCCTTCAACATTTGTTCAAACCTCCGTACGGTCTCATCCTTGGTTTCAACCGGGTTATTTTTGTTTTTTGACATCCGAGTTGGGTTCTTGGTAACGGCTTGCCTGGGCCAATAGGGCATTGGGTGGGGGCTGGGACGGATCCCAATCAAACCTCCTGCCCAATAGTGTAGCAAGTTCGCGAACTTTTTTCAACTTATCAAATACTGGCCCAAGGCAAACCAACGCTCATTTGACTGACTTTATGGCAGATCAGCAATCACAGGAAAACTCATGGAGGTGGGCATGGGCGGGGTTCATTACTCCATCTATGCTCACCAAGCGATCCAAACGGATTTTTTCGCCCGTGGCCAAGTGCATAAATTCTTCGTGGTGCTCGGTTTGTAGATCCTTTACCACCGAATTGACCGTGTAAAACTCGTGCAAATCGGTGAAATACTGGATCTTGGTGTATTTCTTTTGGGTGGCCGAGGCTTCCAGCACATCATAAAAGCGACAATCGACCGGGCGATAAGTGGTGTCCATGTCTAAAAAAGCAAAATCACCCGCAAAAAGTTCAAGTGGGTGGCTTCCCTTTTGTTGGCCCAACAATGGCCAGGCCGCTCTATGGCCGGGGACTGTTTTTTGGCGGAGCAAACTGGTGTGATTTTAACACCCTCAGCCCAAACAAACCATCTTCAAAAGTGTAAGTGATCTGCTGGGCGTTTTCCATGGCTTCAAAATCAAAGAACAGGGTAAACCACGGATAATCGGCATACTGCTCATTTTCTAGCCTGACAGCAGCCATCTTCCCCATTTTTGGAGGGCCATTTTTGGTGGCGAGCACTCTTTCTTGATGTACAAAGGAATAGGTTTCTACCACCGGGTTTCGCGAGAACAAAAAATTGACCAAGAAAAAAAACTGGCAAACCGTTGGCACCTAACCCAAGAACAGGGCTTTGCCGGGCATCAAATTGCGATCCACCAGCCGGCCGTAATACAAGGTTAAACCTACCATGTAGGCCAGCAAAAATAGGCACAACAATGCCCAAGGGGTCAACTGGGTAGCGAGGGCAAATCGGGCGAAGAGCCAGAGATTGGCAATTACCACGGCCGAGTAAAAGAAAGTCGTCGTCTTGGCCACCTGTACCAGCGACCAAAAGAGCAATTTGGGCTTGAAATAGAGCCGTTGCCTAAAAAGGCCGCCCCAGTAATCTACCGTGAAAAAAACCACAACCAAGCCCAGTCCGATCCCGAGGAATCCTCCGATCTGAAGATAACCCCAAGTTGGCAGCCCTACGATGAACAGCAGCGAGGCGACGAGGAAAAAGTGATTATAAATGACCAACAAGGCTTGGGCCGTTTCGTAATAATCAGATTTGACAAATGCCTCATAACGCATCTGGGCAAATGTCCACTCCCGTTTCTGGGCTTTGGCTTGCCTTTGGGCTTGCCAATTTTTGGTAAAGTTGGGGGAGTGGCCTTTGCCCGCCCCGATTTGAGCCGGATCATGTAATCATAGGCCTCGGTGAGCAACACAAACTGAGCTTCGGCATCAGCGGCTTGGTTTCGGTCTGGGTGCAGTTCTTTGGCTTTTTGGCGGTACGCCTGTTTGATCTCCGCAAGGCTTGCTTGCTCCGAAACGCCCAATCGTTGGCAATGTACTTCCAGCATGATGATACTTTGAATGGGACTAAATTCGGCATTTTATTTAGTTTGGACAATAGCAAATCAGGTGTTTTAAATCCCCCAACTTGCGCCAAGCCACACCCAAAATCGGCTTGATCCACAAATATATCCTTGACAAACGAGCTGCCCAATCGGGTTAATCGCCAAATTGCGTTAATCTTGATGTAAATTCAAACTTATGAAAATTGCACAAAAAAACGGCTGGCTAGTTTGCCTACTATTGGTCGGGCTGGCCCAGTGGGCCCGCGCCCAACCCGCCCCCCTTACTTGGTACTTTCCGCTACCGCGCACCCACACCGGCATTTTGCTCGGCAATGGGGTGCAGGGGCTGATGATCTGGGGCACGGGCAATACCCTGAACATCACCGTGGGGCGGGCCGGCTTTTGGGATCGCCGGGGCGGCAATGATTTCTCGGCCCGAACCACTTACCAAGAAGTGAAGCGCCTGCTAGAAGCCAAAGACGACGCAGGACTGAAAAAGGTATTTGAAGTTCCCCAAAAAGCCCCCAACCTGCCCAAAGAGCCCCAGCAAGTGGGGGGAGGCCGCGTAGAACTGCACCTGCCCGATGGCTGGGCCCTGGTGCGCGGGGAACTGCAACTGGGCAAGGCCGAAGTGTCAATCTTTGTCAAAAACCCGCAGGGCAAGCTGGAACGCCTGCGCATTCGCCAGGCCGTGCCTGAAGAGATAGCCTTGGTCGAGCTGCCCACCAGTTTGCAGGGCAAAGTAACCGTTCAATTGGTGGCCAGTTGGGAGCACGTCAAAACCAAGCTGGAGGCAGTGGGGGTGCAGCCACCCGAACAATGGAAAACCCAAGAAAGCACGGGCCAAGTGGTGGGGTTTACCCAAACGCTGCCCGCCGATGAGCCGCTGGCCGTAGCCTACAACGTGCGCGGGCGGCTGGTCGTGATCGGGACGCACCTGGGCAACGGGTGCCAAAAAGACGTGATCAAGAAAATCACCATGACCAACCCCGCCAATTTGGAGAGAACCGCCGATGGCTGGTGGAAAAACTATTGGGCCGAAGTGCCCCGGATCCAGTTGCCCGACCCAGTGTTGCAAGAAACGGTGGATTATGGGTTGTACAAGCAAGCTTGCGTGACCCCCTCCCACGGCGTGGCCGCCACGCTGCAAGGGGCATTCAACGAAGAATACCAACTGCCCCCGTGGAGCAATGACTACCATTTCAACATCAACATCCAAATGATTTACTTGCCCGCGCTGATCACCAACCGCCCGGATCACCTCAAACCTGTATGGGCCATGCTCCAGCAGTGGATGCCCCAGCTCAAGGCCAACGGCAAACAGTTTTTTGGCCGGGAAGGGGCCGTGATGCTGCCCCACGCCGTGGACGATCGGTGCCAAGTGGTGGGTACTTTCTGGACCGGGACCATAGATCATGCTTGCACCGCCTGGATGGCCCAACTGGCTTGGCAGCACTACCGCTACACGATGGACCCCCAAATTTTGCGCGAAACAGCTTACCCGCTATTGGTGGGGGCTTTTGAGGGTTACTGGGCCATGCTCGAGAAGGGGACCGATGCTTCGGGCAAAGAAGTATTCAGCCTCCCGGTTTCGGTCAGTCCCGAGTACCGGGGCAGCCGCATGGATGCGTGGGGCAAAAATGCCTCGTTCCAATTGGCCGCTCTCCACTGCGTGGCCGAACTGCTGCCCCAAGCTGCCGCACTGCTCGGCGGGGCGGTGGATCCGCGCTGGCTGGAAGTGCAGGCCAAACTGCCCCCGTACAGCACCGCGATTCAGTCAGTTGTCCAAGAATTTGATTGGTTCGGCGCGGGCGAGTCGCAGATTGCGCTCTGGGAAGGGTTGGGCCTGATCGAGAGCCACCGCCACCACTCGCACTTGGCGGGCATTTATCCGTTCAAGACCTATGATCCGGCCAGTCCGGCCCACCAAGAAATTGTGCGGCTGTCCCTCCAAAACTGGACGGCGAAGGGCATGGGTGCGTGGAGCGGGTGGTGCGTGCCTTGGGCGGCCACCTTGCGCGCCCGGATGGGCCAGTCGGAGAGCGCGGTGAGCTTGCTGCACTGGTGGCGCGAAAATTTTTGCAACGAAGGGCGGGGGACGCTGCACGATGCCTACACCCCGGGCCTGAGCGTGTTGAGCTCGCCAGTGCGCGGCAAACTGCCCGAGGGCCAGCCCAATTCGGAGATCATGCAGATGGATGCCGGCTTTGGGGCCTTGAGTGCAGTGTGCGAGCTACTGTTGCAAGAACGCCGCGATGGCATTTACGTGTTCCCCGATATTCCGCTGGGGTGGCAAGTGGCTTCCTTTACGGGCCTGCGAACGGAGGGGGCTTTTTTGGTGAGCGGCCAAGTGGAAAATGGCAAAACGGCCGAGATCCGGGTCAAAAGCCTGCACGGTGGCAAATTGCGCCTTGTGCACGGACTGGGCGAAAAATGGACCCTGAACGGAACTGCCCAAAACGGCAAAATGCTGGAAAAGGACTGTGCCAAAGGGGAGGAACTGGTGCTCAAGCGGGGATAGCAGCACACCTGCGACTTTATCCAGGTCTTGCCGTTGGCCGAATGACCTCAAGACGGCTGAAAACGCTGGGATTTATCTAGGGTGGATTGGCTTTGGGCCGGATTGTGATTTTGGAAATTTTTTGGCTACAAACAAAACCGGCCCGTCCAATATTGGACGGGCCGGTTGGTGAAAGGACAAACCCCAAATTACATTTTCTTGGGGACTACTACTTTGTTGATCACGTGAACTACGCCATTGCTTACGGCCACATCGGCTGTAATCACTTCGGCATCGTTGATCATCACTTTGCCGTCTTTGATCATCACAGTCAATTCTTCGCCTTGCAAAGTCTTCAATTTTTGGCCATCTTTCAGATCAGCCGCCTTCAAAGTACCGGCAACTACGTGGTATTTCAATACGTTGGCCAATTTGCTTTTGGCAGCAGGCTTCAACAGTTCGTCGACCGTATTTTGGATGGCCGAAAAGGCATCGTTGGTTGGGGCGAACACTGTGTAGGCATCAGTACCTTCAAATACGCTTACCAACTCAGCAGCGCTCAAAGCAGCCACCAAAGTGGAAAGGGCAGGGTTGCCCGATGCGGTAGCTGCAATTGACTTGGGCTGAGCCATTGAAGCCAGTGAATCGGCTTCGCGACCGGAAGCTTCCACCATTGCCAAAGAATCTTCGGTTATTTTGGCGGCAGCAGCAGCGGCTTCAGATTTTTTCTTGCTGTCATCGCAGCTAGTCAGGCTTACAGAAACGACAGCCATCATAATGAATACGGCTGTGATAGGTTTTAAAAATTTCATAAAATTGGTGTTTTAGTTTTGTTTAACGGCTTTGCATTTAATACTAGAAAGCCCAACAAGTAACCCTGTCTGCTAGATTTTTGTTTTGAAGACCGCGATATCCGATCAACCTATTTTTTTATAGCAGCGCAACGTTGGTTTTTTTGTCCAAAAAACGTAACTTTGATAATCATCTGGGATCGCAAACACTTGGGCTTTACCAATTACTTGTTCCAAAGCCAACCCACCAACAGTGCAATAACCCAATCCCATGCCAAACCATTCTCAACTCAGTGCCGAGGCAGTGCTCCAAGAATTGGCAAGCACCGAGGCCGGCCTCCCGCAAGCCGAAGCCGAGCACCGGCTGGCCCAGTATGGTCCCAACCGTTTGCAGGCCCAAGCCCCGATCAACCATTGGCGGTTGTTTTTCAACCAGTTCAAATCTTTTATTGTCTATATCTTATTGGTGGCCACTGTTTTGGCCGCCATCACTAGCGAATACGTGGATGCGGCCATTATCCTGCTGATCCTCTTGGCCAATGCGGGCATTGGGTATTGGCAGGAACTGAGTGCCCAAAAATCGTTGCAGGCCCTGAAACAGTTGGATACTGGGCAGGCAAAGGTGTATCGGGATGGCCAACTGCGCACCCTTGGGGCCGAAGAACTGGTGCCGGGCGATGTGGTGATGGTGGAGGCGGGCGACAAGATCCCGGCCGATGCCCGGCTGCTCACCGCCAACCGCCTAAAAGTGGGCGAAGCTTCGCTCACGGGCGAAAGCGTGCCGGTGGACAAAACGACCGATGCCCTGCCCGGCGACTTGCCCATCGCTGACCGCCTCAACTGCGTTTATGCGGCGACCAACGTAGCCGATGGTTCGGGTAAAGCAGTGGTAGTGGCTACGGGCATGACCACCGAAATGGGCAAAATAGCGGCCATGCTCCACGAGGGCGAAACTGAGCTCACCCCTTTGCAACTTCGCCTCGAGGCATTTGGCCGCAACTTGGGCTATGTAGTATTGGGCATCTGCGCCCTGATGGTTGCTGTTTTTGTGGTGGAGCAGGTTGTTCAACATACCTTTACTTGGAGCGGCCTGCTCCAGATTTGCCTCTTGGCGGTGTCACTGGCTGTAGCTGCCGTGCCCGAGGGCTTGCCCGCCGTAGTCACCATTGCCCTGAGCATCGGGGTCAAAAAGCTGTTGGCCAAAAAAGCGTTGGTCAAAAAGCTGGCCTCGGTCGAGACCCTGGGTTCGTGCAATATCATTTGTTCGGACAAAACCGGCACCCTGACCCAGAACCAAATGACCGTGACTGATGCTTGGTCGCTGGCCGGGGAATCGCAATTGGCGGGGATCGGCTACCAGCCCGAGGGCGAAGTGAGCGGGCAAGTGGCCCCTCTGCTGTTCCAGATCGGGGCACTGTGCAACAATGCTTCCCTC
>Ga0105045_10001332_pt1 | contig 20043 bp, 19 predicted proteins | sample MAT02_FD_78089 | JGI IMG/M metagenome (GOLD analysis project Ga0105045, IMG submission 78089) | Freshwater microbial communities from Lake Fryxell liftoff mats and glacier meltwater in Antarctica - MAT-02 (megahit assembly) | ecosystem: Environmental > Aquatic > Freshwater > Ice > Liftoff... | reverse complement strand
CCTGCATCCGGCGTCGCGTCGCCCAACAGTCTGCTGCGCACCTGATTGGCGATGCGCGACGACAGGCGCCGCACCCAGGTGTCCAGGCGCTTGGCACGCCAGCCGGCGATCAGCACCGGGCCCGGCACCGCGCTGTCGTCGCGTAGCTTGCGCCAACGCGCCAGCAGAGCCGGTATGTCCGCCGGATCGTTTTGCCCATCCCCGTCGAGCGTGACCACGACCGGTCCGCGCGCAGCGCGCACGCCGGTGCGCACCGCCGTGCTCTGGCCACAGTTGTTGCGGTGTTGCATCACCACCAGCCAGGCATGGGTGCGGGCATACTCCAGCAAGATGTCGGCGGTCGCATCGGTCGAGAGGTCGTCAACGAATACCGCCTCGAATGCAGCGACACCCTGCAAGGCGGTCTGGATTTCATCGAGCAGTGCAACGACATTGCCGGATTCGTTATGCACGGGCACGACGACGGAAATTTCTGGGGCGCTTGCAGACATGGGTGGCAGGGTCGCGGGAGAGCCCGGCATTGTCGCACCGGCTGGACCAGCCGCCCGGATGGCCCTGTTGACACTTTACGGGCACGCAAAGCGGTGCGACTGCAACGCTCGCAGGCTGAAGGCGCTGGCAGCCCCGGCCCGGCAACCGCTAGGCCGCAATCGTCGCCTGCCCGCCCATGTAAGGCCGCAACGCCTCGGGCACGGCGACCGATCCATCGGCATTCTGGTAGTTCTCCAGTACCGCCACCAAAGCGCGACCTACCGCCAGGCCTGATCCGTTGAGGGTGTGCACGAACTCGTTCTTGCCCTGCGCATTCTTGAACCGGGCCTGCAGGCGGCGTGCCTGGAAGGCTTCGCAGTTGGAGACCGAGCTGATTTCGCGGTAGGTGTTCTGCGCCGGCAGCCAGACTTCCAGGTCATGGGTGCGGGCCGAACTCGGTCCGATGTCGCCGGTGCACAAGGCCATCACCCGGTAGGGCAATTCCAGCCGCTGCAAGATGGTTTCGGCATGGCGTGTCATGTCTTCCAGCGCCTGGTAGCTGGTGTCCGGATGCACGATCTGCACCATCTCGACCTTGTCGAACTGATGCTGGCGGATCATGCCGCGGGTGTCGCGGCCGTAGCTGCCCGCTTCGGAGCGGAAGCACGGCGTGTGCGCCGTCAGCTTGAGCGGCAGCGCCGACAGAGGCAGCACCTCGTCGCGCACGAAATTGGTCAGCGGCACCTCGCTGGTGGGTATCAGGTACAGCGCAGCGGTGTCGGGGTTGTCTTCGGCGTCCTGGCCGCCTTTTTTTACCGCGAACAGGTCACCCTCGAACTTGGGCAACTGACCGGTGCCGCGCAGGCTGTCGGCGTTGACGATGTAGGGGGTGTAGCACTCGGTGTAGCCATGTTCGCCGGTCTGCACGTCGAGCATGAACTGCGACAGCGCCCGGTGCAGGCGCGCGATCGGTCCCTTGAGCACGGTGAAGCGCGCACCGGCCAGTTTGACGCCCAGGTCGAAGTCCAGCCCCAGCGGGGTGCCGACATCGACATGGTCCTTGATCGGGAAATCCATCACCCGCGGCGTGCCCCAGCTGCGCAAGACCTGGTTGTCGGCCTCCCCGGCACCGATCGGCACACTGGCATGCGGCAGGTTGGGCACCGCCAGCAGCACCGCCTGCAGGTCGAGCTGGAGCTGCTCCAGCCGCGCGGCTGACGCTTCCAGTTCATCCTTGATCGAGGCCACGTCGGCCATCACTGCATCGACCTCGGACTGCCCCGCTGCGCCCTGCGACTTGAGCTGGCCGATGCGCTTGCTCTGGCTGTTGCGCCGCGCCTGCAGTTCTTCGGTGCGGGTCTGGATGGTTTTGCGTTCGGCTTCCAGCGCGCGGAATTGGTCCACGTCCAGAAATGGTTGAGGATTTTTGCGCGTCTGCAGCCGGGTCACCGCCGCTTCGAGGTCTTTGCGCAGGAGGTTGATGTCTAACATGGCGCAATTCTAGTGAGCCGCCGACCTCTCACGCTCTCAATGCACCAAGGCGACCGACTTCACCTGAACCCAGACGGGGGCACCCACCGACAACTGCAACAGGTTGAAAGAACGTGCAGTAAGCCGGGCCAGCAAGATGCTGGCACCGACGCGCACCCGCACCAGCACCTGGGACGGATGGGCATCCGGCGCGAAAGCGTCTATCTGACCCTGCAGCACATTGAGGATGCTCGATGGCGAAGGCTCCACGATCGACAGGCTCACGTCGCTGGCCCGTACCCGCAACCGCGCCGCTTGCCCGATCGCCAGGCCGACGTCGCGCAGCCACAGACTGCCGCCATCAAACCGAAGCCGGCTCAGATGCCACTCTGGGTCGCGTTCGACCACCTCGCCCGCCAGCACCGTGCCGACCTCTTCACCGACCAACGCCGGGTGCTGCAGCGAAGACAGTACCTCGGTCAGCGCGCCCTGCGTGCGCACCCTGCCCTGGTCCAGCACCACCACATGGTCGGCCAGGCGGGTCAGTTCCTGCACCGCATGGGTGACATACACCATCGGCGTCCGCGCATGTGTGCGCAGGCGCTCCAGCCAGGGCAAGGCCTCCTGCTTGCGGGGCTGGTCCAGCGCGGCCAGCGGCTCGTCCAGCAGCAACAGTCTCGGCTGCGTGGCCAGCGCGCGCGCAATCGCCACCCGCTGGCGTTCGCCGCCAGAGAGTTCGGATGGGCGGCGGCGGAGCAAGTCACCAATCCCCAGCAAGCTGATGGCCTCGTCCAGCATGGCCCGGGCAGCGCTGGAATTGGCGCGCCGCAGTCCGTAGCGCAGGTTGGCATTGACATCCAGGTGATCGAACAACGACGACTCCTGGAACACATAACCCAGCGCGCGACGCCAGGTCGGCAGGAACACGCCGGTTGCGTCGTCTTGCCAGACCTCGCCTTGCACCTGCACGCGGGCGTCGCGCGGGCGCTCGAGTCCGGCCATGCAGCGCAGCAAGCTGGTCTTGCCACAACCGGACGCACCGAACAACACGGTGATGCCGTGGGGTGGCAGACTCAGATCGACGTCGAGCGTGAATGCGGCCCGCTCAAGCCGCAGACGAACCAGAATGTCGCCCATCAAAAAAATCGACCCATGCGCCGCTGCATCAGTGACAGGGCCAGCAACACCACGAACGCGAACACCACCATGCCGGCGGCCAGCACATGGGCTTGGGGATACTCCATGGCTTCAACATGACCATATATCAGCGTGGACATCACCCGCGTCTGGCCGGGGATGTTGCCGCCAATCATCAACACGACGCCGAATTCGCCGATGGTGTGGGCAAAGGTCAGGATCGTCGCGGTCAGGACGCCAGGTCGGGCCAGCGGCAGCGCGACCGTGAAAAACGCATCGATCGGCCGGGCGCGCAATGTGGCCGCCACTTCCATCGGCCTGCGGCCGATGGCATCGAAGGCATGCACGATCGGCTGCACTGCGAATGGCAGGGAATACACGATGGACCCGATCAGCAGCCCGGTGAAGGTGAACGCCAGCGTCGGCAGGCCCAGGGCGCTGGTCAGCTGGCCCAAAGGCCCTTGCGGCCCCATCAACACCAACAGGTAAAAGCCCAGTACGGTCGGCGGCAATACCAGCGGCAAAGTCACCACCGCCGATACAGGCACCCGCCAGCGCGATCGGGTGGTGGACAACCACCACGCCAGCGGAATCGCGATCAACAGCAGCAAGGCGGTGGTGCTCAGCGCCAGCTTCAGTGTCAAGCCGATCGCCTGCAGCGCCGCATGGTCCAGACCCATGGCGTCAATCGTAGCCGAACGACCGGATCACGGCGAGCGCGGCCTCGCTGCGCAAAAACGCCATCAACGCTCGCGCGGCTACCTGGTTTTCGCCGGCCTTGAGCAACACCGCATCCTGGCGGATCGGCGTATGCATGCCAGTCGGCACCCGCCACGCCGAACCACTGACCAGCTTGCCGTCGGAAAAAACCTGCGACAGCGCAACAAACCCCAACTCGGCGTTGCCGGTGGAGACGAACTGGTAGGCCTGCGCTATGCTTTCGCCGTAAACGAACTTCGGCGTCAGGTCGGCGAGCAATCCCATCGTGTTCAGCGTCTCGACAGCGGCAGCGCCATAGGGTGCCAGTTTCGGATCGGCCAGCGCCAGGCGTGCAAAGCGGCCCGAACGCAGTATCGCCCCCTGTGCGTCGACCAGGCCATTCTGACGGCTCCACAGCGCCAGCTTGCCCACCGCATACGTAAAGCGCATGCCAACCACCGACTGCCCCTCGGCCTCCAGCCGCGCCGGCATCTTGTCGTCGGCCGCCAGCAGAACTTGAAAGGGGGCCCCATTGCGGATCTGCGCATACAGCTTGCCGGTCGAGCCAAACGACAACATCGCCTTGTGGCCACTGCTCTGTTCGAACAACAGTGCAATTTTCTGCATCGGCGCGGCGAAGTTCGCGGCCACCGCTACGCTGACTTCAGCCGCCTGCGTCAACGTGCTGACCACGGTCAGCAGGCACACACCGATCACCTGTCGAATCATTGCACCCCCTCACTCTCGCGGTCTCTGGCCGAATGTGCCAAGGCTTACAGCTTGAGGCCCTTGGGCAGCGGAAACTTGGTGGTCTCGGCGATGCCGTCGAGCCGGCGCACCGAAACAGCACCCATCGTCTTGATGCGGTCGATGACCTCGCGCACCAGCACCTCGGGTGCCGACGCGCCAGCGGTCAGTCCGACCCGGGCCTTGCCCTCCAGCCAGACCGCCTGCAATTCTTCGGCGTTGTCGATCATGTAGCTTTCAGTGCCGAGTTTGCGGGCCACCTCGCGCAGGCGGTTGCTGTTGGAGCTGGTCGGGCTGCCCACCACGATCACCACATCGACCTGCGGGCTGAGCAACTTGACCGCGTCCTGACGGTTCTGCGTCGCATAGCAGATATCTTGCTGCTTGGGTTGACGCGCCTGGGGAAACCGGGCCTTGATCGCCAAGGCGATCTGCGCCGCATCGTCCACGCTGAGCGTCGTTTGCGTCACCACGGCCAATTTGGCGGTCTGCGCCGGTTGCACCCGCGCCACGTCGTCCACATCTTCGACCAGATGGATACCACTGTCGAGTTGGCCCATGGTGCCCTCCACCTCAGGGTGCCCCTTGTGGCCGATCATGATGAACTCGTAGCCTTCCTTGTGCAGCTTGGCCACCTCGACATGGACCTTGGTCACCAGCGGGCAAGTGGCATCGAAAATCTGGAAACCACGCGCGCGCGCCTCCGCATGGATCGCGCGGCTGACACCATGGGCAGAGAACACCAGGGTCGCGCCGGGTGGCACGTCGGCCAGGTCTTCAATGAAGATCGCGCCCTTGGCCTTGAGGTCGTTGACGACATAGGTGTTGTGCACAATTTCGTGACGCACGTAGATGGGCGCGCCGAACTTGTGCAGAGCACGTTCCACGATTTCAATGGCGCGATCCACGCCCGCACAGAATCCGCGCGGTTCGGCCAAAACGATCTCTGAAAGCTTCATGTTCATAACACGCCAATCAATTGCACTTCGAACACCACCGGCTGACCCGCCAGCGGATGGTTGAAATCGAACAATACGCCCTGGCCACCGGCCTCATCGCGCACCTGCAACACCGCTCCGGCATAGCTACCCTGCCCGTCGGGCGTGGGGAACTGCACCACGTCACCCGTCCGGTAGTCTTCAACCGGGTCGCCGAGTTGTTGCAGCAAACTGCGCGCCACCCACTGCTGCATCTCGGGTTTGCGTTCGCCAAACGCCACCCCGGCGGGCAGCTCGAAGGTCGCGCGGGCACCCTCCTCCATGCCGATCAGGCACTGCTCGACCGCTGGCGACAAAGCGCCAGAGCCGAGCGACAAGGTGGCCGGTTTGCCACCAAAGGTATCGATGATGTCTCCGAGCGGTCCGGCGAGCCGGTAGTGCAGGGTCAGGAACGACGTGGGCTCAACGCAGGCGGTTGTAGAAGTCATGGCATCCATCTTGAATCACCGCATTGTAGGAACCCGGCGTGCCGCGCGGCGCATCCCCCTAATCACCCATGCCCGCAATGCCATTACCCACCCGGAACCGGACAATCGCCATAGCCAAACCGCGCTGCAAAGCCGACCGGTTGGCCGGCCGGTTAGCGGGCCGGTTGGCCGACCGGTTGGCGACCGGCTGGCCAACCGCTTGCGGTGCCGGTGCCAGGGCCGCCACCTATCGCCCCCATCTGCACCATGTCGCTCAAACACCTGCCCGCCGAAACCCGTCCGCGGGAAAAGCTGCTGGCGCGCGGTCCGGCGGCCCTGACCGACGCCGAATTGCTTGCTCTGCTGCTGCGTACCGGTATCCGCGGCAAGGGAGTGTTGCAGATGGCCGACGAACTGCTGCGGCTCAGGGCCAATGGCGACGGCCAAAGCGGCTTCGATGGCCTCGCCGGCTTGCTCAACGCCAGCGCCGCCGATCTGCAGCGCATCAAGGGCCTGGGCCCCGCCAAACGCGCAGAGCTGCTCGCAGTGCTCGAACTGGCCCGCCGGGTGCTGGCGCAGCAAATGCGCCAGCGCACCGCCTTTGCGTCGCCCACCGCAGTCAAGGACTACCTGCAATTACACCTTGCAGCCCGGGCCCATGAGGTATTTGCGGTACTCTTCCTGGATGTGCAGAACCGATTGCTGGCAATGGAAGAGATGTTCCGCGGCACGCTGACGCAGACCAGCGTATATCCCCGTGAGGTCGTGCTGCGCGCGCTGCACCACCAGTGCGCCGCCGTGGTGCTGGCGCACAACCATCCCAGCGGTTCCGTGCAACCTTCGCGCGCCGACGAAGCGCTGACGCAAACCCTGCGCACGGCATTGGCGCTGGTGGACGTGCGGGTGCTCGACCATGTCATCGTGGCACCGGGTCAGGCCTTGTCGATGGCCGAACGGGGGCTGGTGTGAAGCCCGTGCGTTCGCTCGCCGATCTCGGGCAGGTCAAGCGGCAGATCGACGCCACTGCGCGCGCCTTGGCGCTGGAACAGGCGCGTCAGGCCGCGGAGCTGAGCGGGCTTCGACGCCGCCAGACCAGCGCCCGCGACCTGTTTCTGCGCGCCGCAGGCGCGGTGCACGTGCTGGCAGACCACGGCCGCGCAGCGCTTGATGCCGCGCCGGCGCAACCGATCCCGCGCCAGCGCCTGCTCGACCAGCAGGCCGTGCTGCATGAAGCCATCAGCGACGAGTTCGATGTCAGCACCTTGCTGGATGTAGACGACCAGCTCAGTTTCCGGCGCCCCGGCATCGGCACCGACGTCACCCACAAGCTGCGCCTGGGCCACTGGAGCATCCAGCGCCAGCTCGATCTGCACGGCCTGCGCAGCGACGCCGCGCGCATACAGTTGTCGGCCTTCGTGCGCGAGGCCCACCAACACGGAATCCGCTGCGTGCGCATCGTGCACGGCAAGGGGCTCGGTTCGCCGGGCAAGGCACCGGTGCTCAAACGCAAGGTCTTTGCCTGGCTGGTGCAAAAGGCCGAGGTGCTGGCGTTTGTGCAGGCCAGACCGGCCCAAGGCGGTGCCGGTGCGTTGGTCGTCCTGTTGCAGCCCACGCGATCGAGCTGAACCGCTGAAAAGCCTGGCGCGCTGGCGTTTCAGCCCACGAACTGACTACGCGGGTCGGCGTGTCTGGCTCCTAAAATCGGCATCTGGCGCAGCCCCATCCACTATCGATGCAGTCTTTCGACAAGTTCTTCCGTATTCCGGACCTCGATCCGGCAGTGCAAAAGAGCTTTCGGCGCGAACAACTCAGCGAACTGACGCTGCCGCTGGCCACCAGCCTGATGGAAGGCGGGTTCGTCTCGGTGGTGGCGGCCAAAGCCTTCAACGTCGAGCCCTGGGTCATCGCGGTGATTTCGGCCGCGCCGATGTTCGGCAATCTGTCGAGTTTCTTCTGGACGCGGATCGCCACCGGTCGCTCGAAGATACCGATGGTGGTGCTGCTGCAATCGCTGGTGCTGCTGTGCGTGGTGGCGATCGCGGTCAGTCCGCGCTCGCCCGATGGTGCCTGGCTCCTGCTTGCCAGTGTCGTGCTCTGCCGCATATTGATCGCCGGCATCGTGACCGTGCGCAGCGTGGCATGGAGCCTGAACTACGACCGTGCCTTGCGCGCCCGCGCCACCGGCCGACTGCAAGCCATCACCAGCCTCACGGTGGTGCTGACGACCAGCCTGGCCGGGCTGGTCTTGGACGCGCACCCGGAGAACTTCCGGTATATCTATGCCGCCGGCGCGCTCCTGGGCGGCATCGGCGTCTGGTTGTTTCGCGGCGTGCGGGTGCGCGGCGAGAAGCGGCACCGCGTGATGGAGCGACGCGGGACGCAAGAGGGACATCGGCGCGACGGTTTTCTCACCGTGCTGCGCAAAGATACGCTGTATGCGCGTTACCAACTGCACCAGTTCATCTCCGGCACTGGCAACATGATGCTGGAGCCTCCGCTGGTCTACCTGGTGACCAAACAACTGGGTGCCAGTTACGTGGTGAGCATCGGCATCGTACTGCTGATCCCGTTCACGCTGAACCTGGCAACGATGCCGTTTTGGGCCCGTTACCTGGACAAAGTGCATGTGGCCGAGTTCCGGGCGCGGCAAAACGCGGCCTGGGTATTGGGCGTGCTGATCATGTTCTGGGGCGCCTGGACCTTTTCTCTGGAGTGGCTGGCGCTGGGCCGGGTCATCACCGGCATCGTCAACGGCGGCGGCAACCTGGCCTGGCAACTCGGCCACAACGACTTCGCCCCGCGCGACCAGATTGCGACCTATATGGGCATCCATGTCACGCTGACTGGTGTGCGCGGTGCCTTTGCACCGTTCCTGGGCATGGCCTTGTACCTTGGCTGGGACGCCCAGGGCTACGTCCCGGGCTCGACCGGCCTGAGCGCCTGGCTGTTCCTGGTCTCGGCGCTGCTGGGCGTGGTGGCCTGGCGCGGCTTCGAAAACCTGCGCAAGGACGTGCGCTCGCGCCCGCTCAACCGCGCGGGTTGAACCCATACGAGCAGGTACCGAAGTCCGCCTCCAACACCGGCTCGCGCGCTGTCGCTATGGGGAAAGACCGCCCAGGCCGCGCCACATGTCGCGCCATGAGCTGTGCTCGGGCATCACGTACACAATGCCGCGTCCACGCCCCAGAACGGGGCCGATCACCTGGTCGTAAAAAGCCTCGGGTACCACGACGCAGCCGGCCGAGGCTCGCTTGGTGCCGACTTGGTCCGACGTCAACTGCAGCGCCCGTTGTGTTCGAGTCGCTCCATGGCGCAGCCTGTGGATGGCCAAGGCACTTTCGTAGTCGATCCAGATGACCGGTTCTCCGTCCAGATTGCGCCCGGGTTCGGATTCGAATCTGCCTGCCGGCGTGGTGAGATCCGACTTGCGCAACGTTCCATTCCTGGTACGTTCGCCCACGCCCGCCGCCGTCAGGTCGCCTGGGGTCAAACCGAGCAGCACACGGCTTTCACCTGCCAATCTGCCGTCCGCGTGATACACCAGTGCCAGGCCCGCCCGTTTGTTGACGATCGCAAACGGCTTGCCCGCGTGATCGCCAGTTTCCAATACGCGCTGGCCCAATTCGTACGCCGCCTGCGGAGCAGCTTCTGCATCTTGATGGTGCGTCACCGTATGGGACGCATGCACATTTTGCAGGCCCAGGCATGCAACACCAAGAATCAAGGGCGTGAGAAAGCGAAACACTGCGTGCTGCATGCCGTCGTGCAAGGTCAATAAATAGTCTCAGCGGCAGCATCGCCTGTCCCTGGGTCGGGCAAGGCCGATACAGCAGCGCTTCTGAGCCATGTTACGAATTGCGCCGATGGCGGATCGTTGGAAAAGACCGGTCCGCGGGTGGCAATTCTGTCCTTGCCTACACAGGCGTGCCGTTCGGCCGGCGTTTTTGAGGCGCTCGTCCTACTCAAACCCGGGCCTCCCGCTGGTGCCTTTGGGCCGCGCAGCCCCTTACGCTACATGTGACCGGCTGGACCGGCAAGCGGCACCGCTAATTCGGGGTGCCTCAACCAACTCACAGGGATGGATACCATGAAATTGACTAAATACCTCGTCTCAAGCGCTGCGGCAATTGCCGTGGGTGGCACACTTTCACTTGCCTACGCTCAAACCACAACTCCAGGTGTAACCAGCGCGCCAACGGTCCAGCAGGGAGACCGCACCTCGACCATACCAACACCGGGAATGACGAACAGCGGGACCGCCGCAACCGGCACCATGAACAGCCAGGGCACGGCAACCACCGATCGCCGCGCTGACGGTACAAACCGGACAAACATGAATGCAGATGGAACCATGAATCGGCGCGCTGATGGCACGACCGGAGGGAATCTGAATGCCGACGGCACCAACCGGACGAACATGAACTCCGATGGCACCACGTCCGTCGAGCGCGTGGCACGCGCGGACCGCGGCTGACAATGCGCCGCGCGTTTCTCGCGGGCGTCGCGGCCCTGGCATTTGCCATTCCACTGGGTGTCCGTTCGGGCCTTCCCGGCCCGGCGGACATTCAGAAGAATGCCTTGCGAGAAGCCGTAGCGGTCATCAATCCGGTTGCGGATTTTGGCACACGTGTGCCCTCTTCGGATGCCCGCTACCTGGCCGACTGGATCGCCGACTCGCGCGACCATATGGACTTTGATTTCATCATCGTCGACAAGAAAATGGCGACGGTGTACGTCTTCGATGGGCAGGCAAGGCTGCGGGGTGCCAGTCCGGTGTTGCTGGGTGCCGCAATCGGCGACGACACAGTACCGGGCATAGGTGAGCGGCCGCCCCACCAGATCCTGCCCGAGGAACGCACAACACCGGCGGGGCGTTTTCTGGCTGAGCGAGGGCGTAACCTCCACACCGACGTTGTCTGGGTGGATTATGACGCAGCGGTATCGATGCACCGGGTCATCACGACGAACCCCAACGAACGCCGCCTGGAGCGATTGGCAACCACCACGGTTGACGACAACCGCATCTCCTTAGGCTGCATCAATGTGCCGGTGGCATTTTATGAATCTACTATCCGGCCAATATTCGCAACCCGGGGAGCAGTGGTCTACGTGTTGCCGGACACCAAGTCTGTGCAAGCGGTGTTCAACGCCTACGACGCGGCCGCCCGGCGGCAAGCGACGAGAGTTGCGATTCCTTGATGATGGTTATTTCAGGCCCGCTTTGAAGGTTGCGATTGCGGGAAAGGCGGCGGCGCAAACGGTCAGTCCCGCAGGAGCGCCAGTGGTGCATCGTTAAAAGCCTGCGCGTGCGACACGTTCAGGCCGTGCGGCGCAGCTTCCACCTTCACCAACTTGCTGTGAGGCACGGCTTGATGGGTTCGCTGGCCCGAGCCCTCGATGCCCCGACAGTCGCCAGCCATGGATCAGCACACGGGTCTGCCGCTGCCCCCACTGTCTTCGACATGCAGGCGCATGCCGTCCTGCGGTGCCATGGCGGCGCGACCCGAATCCTACCCCTCGGCCGTCGCTCCAGCGGCAGCACCGCCCACTGCGCCCGCCACAGCGCCCAGGGTGGCGCCGACCACCACGCCAACCGGGCCGGCCACCATGACACCGACCGTGGCACCCGTGACCAAGCCCGCCATCGCGCCGCCGCCAACCATTGCAGACTGGGTCTCGCGCTTGGCCTCCTGGGGCCCTAGCAGTGACTGCGCCGCAGCATCCGGGTCCTGCGACGGTATACCGTGGCCGGGGTTGGCCTGCCCGGCAAGGTCTCCGTCGGCAGGTACGGTGGCGGATGACGCTGTGGCAGATGGCTTCATGTTTCTTTCCTGGTCGGGTTGGCCTGCATCATGCCGCCAGCGGCATTGGCAACAGACGAAGGCATTCCTTTTTGGCGACCGCATAACATTCGCAGGCCCGGTGCTCGAGCCGCTGGCGGTCCAGCACGGCGATATGGCCTCGGCTGTAGCGTATGACGCCAGCCAATTGCAGCTTCAGCGCCGCAGCCGTGACGCCCTCGCGCCGCACGCCCAACAGGTTGGCCAGCAACTCCTGTGTCATGGGCATGGCAGCCACCGGCAGGCGGTCCAGCCCCAGCAGCAGGCGGCGCGCCAGCCGCTGGTCGATCGAGTGGTAGCGGTTGCACACAGCTGTCTGCGCCACTTGGGTGAACAGCGCCTGGACGTAGCGCAACATGATGCCGAGCACCGGGCCGGCGCGTTCCACCTCTTCCCGTACCCAGTGCGCGCACAGTCGGTAGGCCCGGCCCGGAGTTTGCACGACCGACTGTCCAGGCATTGTGCTGCCGCCCATGAAGAGCGAAATGCCCACCACACCATCGTTGCCGACCACCGCGATCTCGGCCGAGCCGCCAGCCTGGGTCAGATAGACCAAGGAGACGATGGCGGTGATGGGAAAGTAAACATACGCCGTCGTTCGGCCTGATTCGCAAAGAATATCTCCCTGGTGCAAGTCCACGGGTTCGAGCAGCCGTTCCCAGCGGCGCCATGCTTCACCCGGCAGGCCCGCAAGCAGCTGGTTTTCGGACCGGTCACCGCGCCGATCGGAGGCTTCGGAATGCAGGATGTTCATAGGTTGGGTATCCCTCAAGATGCACCCATGTTCCCGCCCCCGGGCCGATCGGGCTATCGGCGGCGAACGGCTTTGGCTGTGGGTATGGTCCTACAGCGCCGCTACCTCTGGCGGGGGGACAAGCCTGGCGCAGCCCGGGCGGTCGAACGCCTTGATACGTCCGGGCACCTATCGGCGATAACCTGCGCACGCTTGTAGTCGCGTCACGGCTATCCGGGACTGCCCTGATTTTTCAGGCGTTGCGGCGCAGGGCTGCGTCGATCTCCGCCCGGATTTCTTCTTCGCTGTTCAGGGGCTCCGTCGGATGCGCCATCGGCGTAACGTGGCCCGACACCGGGTCCCAATCGACAGCGCCGTAACGCGCCGGCTTGCCGGTGCCGCTCAGGAACGCGTCGTAGGCGTCGCCGCTGGAGTAGTGCCAGAACTCCCAGGGATAGGCCACAAAGCCGTGCCGCTCCATCAGGGCGGTGATGTCGCGCCGGTTCTGCTGCGCCTGCGGCGACACAAAAGGCGAGGCCATCGGTGTCAGCGCGGACATCTCGATATAGGGTGCACCGCGGTCAACCTCCCGCGCCGGGTCGTCGCGCCAGACCACCGAGATGTCGATGGCGCTGCCGGACATGTGGGTGCCGAACTTGGGGACTGTGGCCACCAGCGCCGAGCAGCGCCGGAACATGAATTCGGCGCTGGGCACCTCGCCGCCCAACTCCCACATGACACTGCGCAGGACCGCATCGAAGACCTGCGGCGTGCGGCCCAGATACTTCTGGATCGTCCGCGTGCGGTAGCCGTCCTCCACACGCAGGACCCAGCCGCGCTGGTTCATCTCGCGTGCGGCACCGATGAAGCCCGGTATCTGGCCATCGCGCAGGTAGTACAGGCGTTCGAGTTGCTGCACATGGGGCTTGTCGGAGAAGTGCACCTGCACACCGGCGTCCGCCGCCGCATCCCGCAAGGAGACAAATCGCTCGCTGCATTCCTGCACCGGGTAAGGCAGGATGTGCTCGAACATGAAGCGCCAGGCGTCCTCGAACTGGGCAGTCCAGTAGGCGCGTTGGGCGGCTTCGGTATTGGGCATAGGCAATAGTTTATGGCTCGTCGGCAAAATTGGGGGGTATTTTTGAGCCTGCCCTGTTGCTGCGCCGACATCAACCTGTTGCACTTTGCCTGGCCAAAACGAATCGTCCTCCTGACGCGGGGTTTCAATTGCCGCCGCGCGTCAGGTTTTTCTTCAAGCAGCGCGGACGGCTTCGTCGAACGTGAGGCGGGCTGTGCCGCCTTCGTGCTCTAAAACGACGCCGTGCGCACGCGCGAGGGCAGCCACGTCGTCCCACGTCAAGGCGCGGTAGGGCATGACGTCCTCGTTGCCGTCGACCGGCATCGAAATCAGCCGGATCGACAGCGCAGGTCGGCCAGCGAGTGTCAGGCAGCCAACCTCGATCCGAACCGGTTGCGAAGTCGTGTCGGTGGCTGCAATCAGCGCGGCGGTGAAGACCTCGCGCAACGCGGCACGGGCCACCGGCACCCCGGCGCCGCCGACCTGGTTGTCGATCGCAAAACCCCGGAACGTGAAATTGCTGCACAACATATTCAGGCATTCGTCGACGCCCGGTCCCAGGGCGGTTACGCCGATGTCGTCGGGCTCGAGCCAGCTAACCACGTCGAGCGTTGAAGCGACACCCGCTCGCGCATGGTTGCTGATGCCGGTCATCGTGTCGCGTAGCGAGTCCTGCTCCAACGGGACCGCTCCGAGTTTGCGCACTGCGACCTCGTACAGGAAGCCGATCGGCTGCAGGTGATTTACCAGATGATGGCGCAACACCGGAACCAGACGCCTGGTCAGCGCATACCGCGCCGCCTCCACTTCGCGGTTCCACAAGCGCTCCTTCAGGGACTCATTCATGTCTTGCTCCTTCAAGGATCAGCTATTTCGCTTACCGGGTACCATACAACATCTGAACCCCATCGCAATACACGACAGCACCATACGACACCCGACACGGGCCTGCGTCCTTGTTTCGCTGGTTACCGCAGTGTAATATCGGCTGCTTCGGAAACCTAGGGGGGTACCCTGACTGCCTCTCCGTCCTGCCGCATATGACAATTCGAGCATCTGCCTGTCCCGCCAGAGCGCGACGGCTTCCTGCGTGAGCTGATCCGTGAGCTCTCAGGCGCCATTCGTTTCGTGGGCCAGCGCATCGGCGGCCTTCCCATCCGCACGGCGGATCGACGCGACATGATGGGCAACGGCGACAGCGTGTCTTCCAAAGCGCACGCCACAGCGAGTCGCGCGCTGGCCCTGCTGGGCGCGCAGGCAGATACCGTGCGCGCCGAACTGGCGAACCTGCGCCGGGAGCTGGCGCAGGTGACCGACGAGTTGAGTCACCTGAGCAGCGACACCGTTCTGGAGGGGAGCGAGCAGCTCGTGCAGGCTGCAGTGCACGCCGACTCGGCGGCACAGACGGCGGTCAGCAGCCTTGACGAGCTGACGCGGAGCACCCAGCTCGACGACCTGACCGGAGTGCCGAATCGCAAGCTCATGCTCGACCGCATCGACAACGCCATCGCCATGGCGAAGCGGCGCGGCACGCATGTCGGCCTGATCTTCGTCGACCTCGACGCCTTCAAGCCGATCAACGACCGCCTCGGCCACGCCGTCGGCGACGCGGTGCTGCAGTTGGCGACGCGCCGCCTGCAGGAGGCGGTGCGCGAGTCCGATTCGGTCGGCCGCCACGGCGGCGACGAGTTCGTCGTCCTGCTCGCCGAGTTGGCCAGTGCCGCTGACGCAGCGCCTGTGGCACAAAAGATCCTCGAGGCGCTCGGCGCGCCGGGCGTCGTCGGGCCGCACGTGGTGTCGGTCTCGGCGAGCCTGGGCATTGCGGTCTATCCGGAGGACGGCGAAGACGCCGTGACCCTGATCGAAGCCGCCGATGAGGCGATGTACCAGGCCAAGGAACGCGGCCCGGGTGGTTTCGCGTTCTGCTACGGGCAGGCGGCCGCGACGATCGGCAGGCGCAGCGGACTGATGGAGCTCGAGCCACTCGCCAGCCGACCGGACTCGCCATTCGCCGAGCACGAGGCGCGCCTGCGCGAGTTGCTCGAGGCGAACCGGCAGCTCGTCGGCGCGGCGCAGACCGCGCAAAGCCTTCAGTCGCACGCCGAGCAAGCGCACCACCGGCAGATCAATTTCGTGGCGATGGCAGCGCACGCCTTGCGCAACCCGCTCACGGCGATCCGCATGGCGACTGCAATTTTGACCCGTTCCACGGTCGGCGACGCCGCGCGCACGGGCCCGCACGGAGTGATCGAGCGGCAGACGGCACTGATGGCGCGTCTGATCGATGACCTTATCGACGGCTCGCGCGCCGGTGCCGGAATGTTCCGGCTGTCCCGCAGTGACCTGCGCCTGGACGCCGTCATCGCCTCCGCGCTCGACGCCTGCCGGCATGCGATCGACGCCAAGCAGCTAAAGCTTCGGCTCGATCTGGCCGCCGAGCCTGTTCACGTGAACGGCGACCCGCAGCGCTTGATGCAGGTGTTCTCGAACCTGGTCAACAACGCCTCGCGCCGGTCCGGGCCTGGCGGTGCGATCGCGCTGGCCATGGAGCTCGACGGCGCCGAGGTGGTGGTGCGCGTCACCAACGACGGCATCGGTATTGCGCCCGACGCCTTGCCGCGCATCTTCGATCTGTTTACGCTCGATACCAACCTGCCGCTGGACGACGCCGGCCTCGGCATCGGTTTGGCCGTCGTCTACGAACTGGTGCGTGCACATGGCGGCACCGTCTCGGCGAACAGCGCCGGCACCGACAGCGGCAGTGAGTTCGTCGTCAGGCTGCCGCGCGCGCCACAAGCGTCCGTCGCCGGTTGACACGTCAGTGAAGGCGCTGGTGCGGCGGTCGCCTGCAGCCAGGCGATGTCCGCCCGATGCACGAACGCGCTGACCACGCTCGCGCTCGCGGTCAGTGACGCGCAGCAGTGTCTGCGCGATGGTTTCGCCGCCTGGCATCTGCCTTGTCGCCCACATCCAGCCCGCCGAGCAGTTCGATCAGGGCTTGCGGGTCCACAGGTTTGACCAGGTGGTGATCAAACCCGGCAACGTGGGAGCGGCGGCGATCTTCTTCCTGTCCCCATCCGGTCACGGCGATCAAGACGATATTCTCGCCTCCCGCCTGCATTCGGATGCGGCGGCAGGCCTCGTACCCGTTGAGCTTGGGCAGGCCGATGTCGAGCAAGATCACATCGGGCCGGAACTCCTCGACCGCATCCACGCCCGCTTGCCCGTCGTAGGCCGTGCGGGTGTCGTCGCCCATCATCGTCAAAAATCCCGACAGGCTGTCCGCGCCATCCCGGTTGTCGTCCACCACCAGAATACGCAACGGCGACCGGGCAGAGTGTTCCGCCGCACCCCCCGGCTCTTGCGGTTGCGAAGCCTCGACCACGAGCGGCAAACGTACGACGAACTCGCTGCCTTTTCCCAGCCCTTCGCTCATGGCCTCGACCCTGCCGCCGTGCATCTCCACCAGACGTTGCACCAGCGTCAGCCCGATCCCCAAGCCGCCCTGCGACATCTCCACCGACCGATCAACCTGCGTGAACATCTCAAAGATGCGGGACAACTGGTCGGCGGCGATACCCATGCCGGTGTCCTTCACCGTCACCACCACCTCGCCCCGTTGACGTTCGGCGATCAGTTGGATGTGCCCACCCGGGGCGCTGTATTTGGCGGCGTTGTTCAAAAGATTCACGAACACCTGTGCCATCCGGGTCAGGTCGGCATCGACCATGAGCAGTTGCTGCGGCAGCGTGACGGTGAGTTGCTGGCCCATCTGCTCGGTCAGCGGCCGGATGGCTTCCACGGCATGGTCCACGACTGTTGCGAATAGGACCTGCTCCTTGCGAATGACGAGTTTCCCTTGGGTGATGCGACTCACGTCCATCAAGTCATCGATCAACCGCACCATGTGTGTGAGTTGGCGATCCATGATGGAGTGGGTCTTCTCGACGGTCGCCGCCGGCACACTCGCCATCTTCATCAGTTGCAAGCCGTTGCGGATGGGGGCCAGCGGGTTGCGCAGTTCGTGGGCCAGCGTCGCCAGGAATTCGTCCTTGCGGCGGTCCGCCTCGGTCAAGTCGGCGGCCAACTGCCGCAACCGAATCTCTGCTGTTTTGCGCTCGGTGACGTCCAGGTTCGTCCCCACCACCCACTCGGTTTCGCCTTGCGCATTCGTTCGCACGGTTTCCACGGCTTCGATGTGGCGCACTGCGCCGTCGTCGCGCCGGCGGATGCGAAATTCGCGGTGGCTCTGTATGCCGGCTCGCACGGTGCTTTGCAGAACCCGCTCATTTTCCGGCAGATCCTCCGGCAACAAGGCATCGCTCCAGTCGCTGTATTGCACGAAGCCATCCGCCGTGGGGGGAATGCCGTAGAGGCGGAACATCTGCGCATCCCAGCGAACGGCGTTGGTGAGGACGTTCCATTCCCAGACGCCCACCGCTGTCGCCTCGGTCGCCAGCCGCGTGCGCGTTTCACTCGCGCGCAGCTTTTCCTCGGCAGCGCGGCGCACGTCGATTTCCATCGCCGATGGAACGAGATGCGTGATGCGCCCTTGCGCATTGCGCAGCGGCGCAACCTGGAAATCGATCCACACCCGCGTGTCGCCCGCCATGCGCACGGGCACGTCGTAGCGCACGACCTCGCCACCGGCGGCACGCGCGCACGCCTGCTGCAGTTGCGCCTGGATCTCGGGAGAATAGTTCCACCAGTAGCAGTCCCAAAACTTTTCCCCGAGCCCCTGGCCGGCCGGGATGCTGGCCGCTTGCAGCGGCGCGTCGTTCGTGTAGGTCAAGGTTCCGTCCGTCGTCATCACGCCGACGAAGGAAAAAAGATTGTCCAGCACACTGCGGGTGAACTGCTGGCTTTCGCGGAGCGCGTCCTCCGCCTTCTTGCGCTCGGTGAAGTCCGTGAACATGCCCAGCGCGCCGATGAACTCGCCATCCGGATCGAACATCGCGCTACAGGACGCCACAGTCCACAGCTCGCTGCCGTCCTTGCGACGGTAGCGCTGATCCCAGACCTGGGGTATGCCCTGGCGGCACAGTTCCAAGTCCACCTCGCCCTTGGGACGATCCTCCTCCCACATGAAATCGGTGTGGACGCGGCCCATCAACTCCGCTGGCGTATAGCCCAGCAGATCGGCGATGCGCTGATTCACAAAGGTGGTGAGTCCCTGGGCATCAATCGCCCAGATGCCCTCGTGAGCCGTCTCGATCACGCGCCGGTAGCGTAGTTCGCTCTCGCGTAGCACTGCCTCCGCCCGCTTGCGCTCGGTGATGTCGCGGAAGACGCCGACGTAGCCAGCTGGCGCTCCGCGCTCGTCGCACAGGGCCGTTACGCTCGTTTCGACGGCGATCTCGCGGCCGTCGTGCGTGCGATGGGTGATCTCGCTGCGCCACTCGCCGTGCGCGCGCAGGGCGGCCCACATCGCAGCTTCCATCTCCGCGCGCGGCCACTGCCAGGTAAAAACATCGCTGAGCTGACACCCGAGTGCGTCGCTGGCGCAGAACCGGTATTGCCGCTCGGCGGCGGCGTTCAGGTAAGTCACGCACTGATCGGAATCCACGGCGATGACGGAGTCGCTGACCTGCGCCAGAATCTCGCCGCGCAAGCGGTTCGATTCGGAGTCGAGGCCTTGCAGCGTGAAGATTTGCGGGCCTTCCGCGGTCTCGACCACGAGCGCATCCACCTCGCCAATGCGGATGGCGCGCAAGGTGTCCTGCGCCACCTCGAGCCGCGCGCGCAGCTCTGCGTTTTCCACGCGGAGCTGTTCTTCGGCAGAGGTGGCCGGCGTCACGGTGGTCTCCGCCTAGTGCGCGGGGGAAGGGTGTGCGCTTTTCGTCCCCCGCAGATCAAGCCCGAGCAGGATGCGCTCGGTCTGCGACATGTCGCCGATGAAACGGCGCAGCGGTAGCGGCAGCTTCTTGATCAAGGTCGGCGCGGCGATGATCTGCTCGCCCTCGAGCAGCGTCGGATGCTGGGAGATGTCCACGATCTCCAGCGCGTAGCGCCCTTGCAGATGCTCCTCGCAGATCTTGCGGATATTCACGATGGCGCGCGTCGAGTGCCGCGTGGTGCCGGTGACGTAAAGTCGCAGGACGTATCGGGCCTGGTCGTGCGCGGCGGCGGCGGCTTCAAGAGCCGCGAGGTCATTGGAAGGTGCTTCCTTCGTTTTCACTGATGCTCACTCCTTCACCGGTTGCACATCGAGGCCGACGAGCACGCGTTCTTCATTGGAAAGATCGCCGATGATCTTCTTGATCGGCTCGGGCAGCCGCCGCACCAGCGTCGGCAGGGCGAGGATCTGGTCGCCTGCGGCAAGCTGCGGCGTCTTCGTCAGGTCAATCACCTCGATGCGGTATTGCCCGGCGAGATGGGTCTCGCAGATACGCTTGAGATTGGCAACCGCGGCGATTGACTTGGCGGTCTGGCCGGCGACGTACAGCCGCAGTTCGTAGGTCTT
>Ga0105045_10001331_pt1 | contig 20045 bp, 19 predicted proteins | sample MAT02_FD_78089 | JGI IMG/M metagenome (GOLD analysis project Ga0105045, IMG submission 78089) | Freshwater microbial communities from Lake Fryxell liftoff mats and glacier meltwater in Antarctica - MAT-02 (megahit assembly) | ecosystem: Environmental > Aquatic > Freshwater > Ice > Liftoff... | reverse complement strand
GCCATGCGGATTTCGGTATAACGCATAGCGGCTGCGCGGTCGCCATCGACCGAACCGAAGTTACCTTGTCCATCAACCAGCATGTAACGTAACGAAAAGGGCTGAGCCATACGAACGATGGTGTCGTATACAGCGGTATCACCATGTGGATGGTATTTACCGATAACGTCACCCACCACACGGGCGGATTTTTTATAGGGCTTATTCCACTCATTGCCAAGCTCTGACATGGCAAATAGCACGCGTCGATGCACGGGTTTTAAACCATCGCGTACATCAGGCAATGCACGCCCAACGATCACGCTCATGGCGTAATCTAAATAAGATTGTTTGAGTTCATCTTCAATATTGACCGGATGGACTTCTTTTGCGAGCTCTGTCACGGACAATGGCTCCTTTGTTAGCTGGTAAACTTTAACCTAAAACGAGCGAAGTTTATGTATCAATTAAGAGTAGCGATTGTACCATACAGCAGACCTAAACTCACCGATTCCCCGACCAAAAGACCCCTAATTGCGACTCAAACTGGTATACTCGCCTAAAAGTAAACGGGGCAAAGCATTATGAACGTTGATCAAGCTGAAATTCAAAAATTTGGTGATATGGCAGCCTATTGGTGGGACTTAAATGGTCCTTGCAAACCCCTCCATGATATCAATCCTTTGCGGTTACAATTTATCCAAACGCATACCAACCTAGCCCATAAATCGATACTCGATCTGGGTTGTGGTGGGGGCATTCTCACAGAAGCCCTTAGCACCTTTAGTGCAAAAGTGACAGGGCTTGATCAATCCTGTGAGGTCTTAGCCGCTGCCAGGGCTCACGCGATAGAAGTGGGTCTTAATAGTGCCCCCCTCTACGTCGAATCAACCGCTGAAGATTACGCAAAAACAAACCCTGCACAATTTGATGTGATTACCTGCATGGAAATGTTAGAGCATGTGCCCTCCCCCCTTTCAATCCTTACGGCTTGCAGTCATTTATTAAAACCAGGCGGAGATCTCTTTTTATCGACCCTCAATCGAACACCAAAGGCCTTTATGTTCGCAATTGTTGGCGCAGAATATGTTTTAAACATGTTGCCCAAGGGAACGCATGATTACGATCACTTTATCCGTCCAAGTGAGCTTAACCGCTGGGCCATGAGCCAAGGCTTTCGTCTAAAATCAATGAAAGGGATCCGTTATCATATACTGACACGATCATTTTCTTTATCGGATGATGTTTCTGTCAATTATTTGATGCACTTACAAAAGGACTAAGCATGACCACTCCCGTTGAAGCGATTTTATTTGATCTGGATGGTACCTTACTTGATACGGCTCCGGAGTTTACCCATTGCATCAATGTGCTCTTAGCAGAAGCGGAAATGCCTCCGGTCTTAGAGGCAGATCTACGCAGCAGCGTTTCATATGGTGCACAGGGGATGATTGAGTTTGGTTTCAAGATCACATCGCTGGATGAACGCTTTCAAGTCCTAAAAGATCAATTTTTGGTCCTCTATGCCAGTGAAATCGGTTCACAAACCCAATTCTTTCCTGGGATCGTTAAACTTCTCGAGCGTTTGCAAGCGGTAGGCTTGCCTTGGGGCATCGTGACGAACAAACCTGCTCGCTTCACTTTTCCGCTATTGGAAAAATTTGCTCTGCTCAAGAAAGCAGGGTGTGTGGTGGCCGGTGATACCCTTGCAACCCAAAAACCTGATCCCGCCCCATTACTACTTGCTTGCCAACAATTGGCTGTGAACCCTAAGCATTGTTGGTATGTTGGCGACGCTAAAACCGACCAAGAGGCCAGTCGCCACGCGGGTATGCGCTGCGCGATTGCCCACTATGGCTACATCCCTCCCGAGGAAAATGCCCTGCAATGGCAGGCCGATTGTGATGTCTTTGCACCCCATGAGATTGAAAAGCTCTTAGCACCGATGCTATAGTGCCAACCCTTCCTTGAATTCTTCGAAGCCTCTACTATACTGCTCCTAGTAAATTTGCGTTTTCATCTCACTGACCATAGAGATATCTCGCACAAACCTTTCAGTGTTCTTCTCTCTACCTACCATGTGTTCATGTCTCAATATACACACTGTTGAGCTTGAACGTGTTAGACAGTCAGACTGGCACGAAAGGTTCAGACAAAACGGAAGTTTAGGAAGTGGTTTTTTCGCAAGGAAGCAGAGAGGTTACAATGTCTAAGCTCAGAATAAAAAAAGGCGAGCAAGGTCTATCTCTACAAATGGCCTTGTTACATTTGCGCTGGCAACAAATCCGACAAGAGTTACGCCTAGAGTTGGAGCAGTACCACCAAGTAAGCCATCAGGAAGTCCCTTTATTACAACCCGTTAGTTTAGAATCATCCACAGCAGTCTAACGCTCACAAATATCCAGACGAGGAAATATTTAGTTTAATAACAAATATTTCCTCTAAAGGTTCCTACGACGGCCGCTTCGTTTTATACTCCACCCCATGAACCCAGTACCTTTAACGTCAAACCCCTATTCCAGAGGTCAAAGCCTTTATTATGCTTTGCTTTTTTCCCCGTTGGCCCTCCAAGAAGCCTGCTATGGGTTAACCTCCTTTTTTCAAGAAATCACAAAGCTGATTAACCAATCGCTTGAACCCTCTGTGGCAAAAGCCAAACTCCTTTGGTGGCAAGAAGAAATCGCCCGCACTTATCAACGGATCCCACAACATCCCGCCAGTAAGCAGCTGCAACCGATTATTGAAGCTCATGACCTGCCAGAAGCACACTTCGAGCAATACTTAGCGGCGGCCTTTTCAAGACTCACGCAAAGCCGACGGGATACCTGGGAAGAAATCCAAGTCGATTGCCGACAAATGGGGGGGTTAAAGATCCTCTTAATGACACGCGTGATGAAAGCAACGCACCCGCATACGCAAGCATTTGCCATTGAGCTGGGTGGCGTTTTAGAGCTTATCGATAGGATCCGTTATTTTGGCAAAGATCTAAGTCAAGGTAATGTTCTGTTTGCCAAAGAAGACTTAGCCTTTTTTAATATGAATGAAGCATCCCTTACTGCTTATCAAACCCCCCAAGATCTCATCGCTTCATTGCTCTACCGCCAAGCGCATCGCGCCAGAACACTTTATCAAAAAGCCCTAGAAGCCCTACCTGAACAGGATCGCTTTAAAGTGGTTAGCCTGCTTAACCTCGCAAAAATCTATTTTGCACTATTAGATGAGGTAGAACAGGCTAACTTTGATGTCCTTAATCAACGGATCAGTTTAACGCCTTTACGCAAATGGTGGTTGGCCTGGCGAAACCAGAGTCAAGAAAAGCAACGCTTTCGTACGTTACAGAAGTTGATCAATCAAAAGGTTAGGGTTCATGGATAAGTTGAGTCCACATTGTTTAAACGATCAAGTGATTTTGATCACCGGTGCGGGTAACGGCATTGGACGCGCACTGGCAATTGCTGCTGCAAAACACGGGGCAACAACGATCCTGGTGGGTAAATCCTTAAAGAACCTGGAAAGTGTTTACGATGAAATTACCAGCAATGGTTATAAAGAACCCGCTTTGCATCCTACCAACCTTTTGCAGCTTGATCCTAAGGGCGCACAGGAGTTGCTAGAAAATATCACTCAAATGTTTGGTCGCCTAGACGCCCTTGTGCACAATGCTGGCATAAGTGGTCCGTTAGCGCCCCTTGAGCTGATGTCGCCTCAAAAGTGGCTTGAGGTTATCCAACTTAATCTGAATGTGCCTTTTTTACTTTCGCAAGCACTGCTGCCGTTATTGAAAAAAAGTAAGCACGCTTCGATTTTATTTACCACGGCCCATGAAGCTTACCAAGCCAAAGCGTATTGGGGGCCTTACTGCGCCAGTAAACATGGCGTTGCAGCCCTTGCCAAAACTTTACACGAAGAACTGGAAAACAATACAGATATTCGTGTGAACTGCATTAACCCAGGCATTGTGCGCACCGCCTTGCGCATGAGCGCTTTCCCAGCGGTTGATCCTGCCACTTTTACCAATCCAGAAGATTTGATGCCCCATTACATTCAGCTCTTAAGCCCCGCAGCAAAAGCGATTAGGGGCCAAGTCATCACCCTCTCCCCCCACATTCAAAAGCAGGCCGAAGAAGTTTTACTATAATAAGATCACCGTAACGTTATCTGATTATATGAGGCCTATATGGGTCAATCACCCCATATGATTTCGGCAAAGCCCTATCCGAATTCCGATCATCCTGATCTAGCACTGGTTTTACAAACCACGCTGGATGTCTATGATCTTTTAAAACGCTTTCATCAAGTATTACAGGCACAGGCTGGCTATCATAGTTTTCAGTTTTCAAACCCCCAAACCAATCATCGTTTGGCCATTGGCAAAGAACAACCTTTTGCCGCTAATTTTCAATTAACACACCTTAATGAAGACTTAGGTGAAATCACGTTCACGAAATCCAGCGTTTTTTCCAGCGAAGAGCGTCACCAGATTGAACATGCATTGACTCAATTAATTTACCCTTTGCGCAATGCCATGTCCTACCATGAGGTAGTGATCCACTCAGTGACTTGTCCATTGACGCAATTAGGTAATCGCTCACTCTTTGATCAAATCATTCGCAGAGAAATTGCGATGGCTATGCGCCATCAAGGATCATTCACATTACTAATGTTAGACATCGATGATTTTAAACAAATCAATGACACTGCAGGACATTTGGCCGGCGATGCAATTTTACGTGAGATGGGAAAATTATTAAGACAACAGCAACGACACTCTGATTATGCCTTTCGTTATGGCGGTGAAGAATTTATTCTGCTGTTAAGTCAAAGTTCCGTCTCTGGTGCTTATCAAGTCGCTGAACGTATTCGCCAGCAAATTGAAAATCATGCATTTATGTTTCAACACAACCCTATTAATGTCACAGTGAGTATAGGATTAGCGCATTTTCAACCAACTGACAGTCTGGAAAGTCTGTTTCAAAGAGCGGATTCAGCGCTTTATGCCGCTAAAGCAAATGGGAAAAATCAGATCGCACAAAAATAATGACTACTACGGCTTCTGCCGCTTCGCATTAGTATCTTTATTTTCAATGTTTTCTTTATTACTCTCATTCAATTACCTTTTGAGTAAAGTTTTTAAATGGGTTAACTGCGCATTCACTGCTGCCTTTCCAGTATCATTTGTTTTTAGCTGTACTTTAATATCCTTAATTAAAGACTTCAGATCCTTTGGTTCAATTTTATCTTGCAACCACAAGGCTTGGAGCTGTCTTAACCAATAATTATACTCGACTATCTGTTTTTGCTTAGCAGAAGGCGCTTGGCGTAAATACGTTTTACGCTCACTACGGGATGCTGCTTGAGGGGGGGGTTCTATTTCGCTTAAGGCAACTCTCATGCTTTTTATGGCGTCGTATAAAACCGCTTTCATCTGCACTGATTCAGGCGATTTAACAGGTACACCAGCGCCTTGTTGGTTGGCTATCTCCACTAATGGGGTCGTTTGCTGTACGAATTCTTGCTCACCTGCCAACCTCGCTCTGACTTGTTTGAGCTGTAAAATAGCCTCGCTAAAAGTAGCTCGATGCATGGGATTAATATCAAGCATTCTCTTGATGGTGTTATAAATGGATTTGAGTGGTTCTTCCACTTCGTCTGTGAGGACATCAGAGACCGATTCTTGGAGCACCGGTGGCAACCCCGACAATGTGGGATTGCTTTCAAGAAGTGCTTTCACCGCTTCGGCTTGTTCTAGAGCGCCCTTTTCATACCCCTGCATAGCTTTAAAAGGAATTTCAACTTGAAGCATGGAATATAATTCCAACATCACAATACCCGCAGCGTACATCTCGGTTTGTGGGCTATAAACTGGATCACCACCTTTTAGCATTTTTATGATGAGCTCAGGGGCTAAAGCCGCTGGCGTTCCAAGTAAACCAGCTTCGCTAAATTGGTGTGCGCTATCCATCGCTCGGGTATAACCCATGTCAACGATGGTTAACGTTTGACTTTCATCATCCCACATCATATTGGCGGCTTTGACATCACGATGAACAAAACCATTGGGGGCTTTCTCCCCATGGGGTTGATGTAATGCATCCAGCTTTTCCAACATTTGAATCGCAACATCTAATTTTTCAAGATCACTATGTTCGTGTTCAAGATATTCTAATAGGTTTTTACCCCACGCTAAATGTTGAGAACCTATCGCCATAAATTGATTAGCCTCGATCATTTGTTCAGCGAGTGATTCTTGAAACACGGTTAACTGTTTGGCCAAAGTTTCTTGAAATTCATCAGGGGTCGTATTTTTCGTAAAATATGACAAATTCTTTTCCATTGATAGCAGATAGTCACTTGCACCTGCATTTAGGAAATCTTGTTTAAACTGTTGGAAATCTTCTGGGTATTGATTGTTAATTTTCTCTATAAGTGCTTGACTCATCTTGGATGTGTCGCCTTCTAATAGCGCTTTAAATTCTTGCCCGGTTATAATGTTCAGTGTCGCTAAAGCACTATAGAGTTCCTCTAATGAAGCATATAGCACCTCACGCGATTGTGCATTAATGAATTGTGCAACATCATTAGCTAAGGGGCTATTCTGGATCTCAATACGATCATCAAATCGCCCTAATGTCTCTAGAACCGATTCTTCTGCGCGGACGCCGCTTAATATTTTTTCCGATTTTGGAAATTGGATCTTAATCGCGCGGCCTTCACCTGTATCAAGATTAACCCCTACATAAACACCACCAAATGATCCCTGCCCTAATTTACCTTTGGTATAAATGGCAATGGCTTCACCTTTTTCGCCAATGTAAACAGGCCACGTCAATTGAGGATGTTTGTCTGGGAGTAATAGTTGATTGGTTAAGGGTTTAACATTTTTGCCCTTAATCACTTGAGCCATGACATGATTGAGTTGTAATTGCCTGACATAGTTGTGCGCTTTTTGATTGAGGAGATAACCTTCTCTTTTCGTGTCATCATCCACTAATTTCGAATGGGATCTAGCGCGCGGTACCGTCATAGAACGCTCCAAAAGAACCATAGATTCAATTTTTAGAGTCTCTTTCTTTCGAAATGGTTCCTTTAAACGCGCAGTTACACTGAAACTATATGCCAAATTCCTTTAAAAGCTCAGCGACTTCTTCAGGCGGCAATTCAAAACTTCTGCCTTTGCGCAGCCCATTTGGTAAAACGTAAGGTCCATATTGGGTGCGGATCAAACGGCTCACTTTGCAACCCTGCGATTCCCATAAACGGCGTACTTCGCGATATTTGCCTTCAGTTAGGGTAACGTCGTACCACTGATTCGCACCCTTACCACCCGCAAACTTAACCGATTTGAAGCTAAATACTTCATCTTCGATGAGCACACCCGTGGTAAGATTTTCTAAGATTTCTTCGGTCACTTTTCCGAGCACTCGAACCGCATATTGCCGAACTTGCGCAAAAGAAGGATGCATTAGGTGATGGGCGAGAGCACCATTGTTTGTCAGTAATAATAAACCGCTGGTGTTGATGTCTAAACGACCCACCATTACCCACTTACTGCCTCTGACCTTCGGCAAATTTTCAAATACCGTGGGCTTACCATGTTCACTGCGCGCTGCACACAATTCACCTTCAGGTTTATGGTAAAGCAACACACGTGTTTCATCTTTATCAAATGCTTTCAAATAGAGTTTTTTACCGTCAACGACAATCGTATCTTCATTTGAAACGCTTTGCCCTAAGGTGGCAATTTCGCCATTCACTTTGACTTTACCGGCTTTGATCCACTCTTCAATGGTTCGACGGGATGCAAGACCTGCATTCGCTAAGAATTTTTGAATACGCATTGCTTCATCAACTAATGAGGTTGGACGACCCGGTTTCACCTCATTCCTTTTGCGCTTCAACGGAATACCACTTCGCGTACGACTACTAGTTGCAGCTCGTGTGCGAGCTTTCGGCGCAGATTTAACCGTACCACCCGGATTTTTGATGTCGGTTGACCATTCTTCATCGCGGGCCTTATTTGCCCGAGCTGGCTTTTTGTTCGCCGTTGAAGTACGTCGTTTGGGTGCAGAGCTGCGTGGCTTTTTACTACTGGTCATACGTTAATATCTTATTCACTATCAGTGGCATTATCGGCATTTTCAAGTTCATCAAGAATCGATGACATCGATTGAGCATCGTCTTCGTCTTCTTCATCTTCTTCGGTTAATTCTATCTGGTCTTCCAGATCATCATCTTCTTCTTCATCGTCTTCATCGTCATCTTCGTCTTGATCATCGTCATCTTCGTCGATGTCGTCTTCATCTTCTGAATCTTCATTTGCAGCAAGAACCAACGCATCTTCCTCTACATCAACAAAGTCTTCACTCTCTGCTTTGGCTTCAAATTGGACCGCCTGCATAGCGGCTTCAATCGCTGCATTGGCAATCGAGGCGGCTGCAGCTTGTGCTTCGTCAAAACTGAGTGGCTCTTGCGTCATTTGTGTTGGCTCCGAGCAATGCACTTCATCATCACTGGACACTTCATCGTTCAGGTTGACCATTTCTATGGATTTAAGCTCAGATAAGGGTGGCAGTTCGTCTAAGCTCTTCAAACCAAAATGATCTAAAAAGGTTTTAGTTGTCGCATAAAGAGCCGGTTTACCCGGCACGTCTTTGTATCCAACAATGCGGATCCATTCTTGTTCATCAAGCGTTTTAATAATATTAGTGCTAACTACCACACCGCGAATATCTTCAATTTCACCACGGGTAATCGGTTGTCGATAAGCAATTAATGACAACGTTTCAAGCAGCGCACGCGAATAACGTGCGGGTCTATCTTCGACCGATCTGGCAATATAAGGGGCAACCTTTTCAGCGACTTGAAAGCGAAACCCAGAAGCCACTTCGACCAAGCGGATACCTCTTTTTTCGTAACCCTTTTGCAAGAGTTCGATGGCTTTACGGATTTCAGCTAAAGCGGGCTTCTCTTCTTCATCAAAGAGTTTAGCAATATCTTGTGCTGATAATGGAGCGTTCGATGCAAAAATGGCTCCCTCAACAATGGGGATCAACTCATTCATCGGTTTCCCCATGCGGTTATCCGCTGGCGTTTTCTCTGGCGTGTCCACTGAGTTCATCGCTGATCCCACCACTGGAATCATCGCTGATTCCTGCGTAGGTTTCTCCACGGGTTTCTTGACGGACTTCTTCATAGGGCTCTTCATGGTCAACCACCTTTACATGTATGGGGCCAAAAGGCTGGGATTGCACAATATCAATGGCACCTAAACGCAATAGCTCTAACATTGCTAAAAAACTCACAACAATACCGAGTCGCCCTTCACTGATGGTGAAGCAATCGTAAAACGAAATGAATCGGTTCGTATTAACAAGTTCTAACAATTGGCTCATTCGTTCGCGCACTGACAACGCTTCGCGTTGTACCGTGTGGGTCGCCAATAATTCTGAACGTTTTAAAATATCTAGGAAAGCACCTAACAAATCGGATAAATCCATGTCAGGCTTTTGTGCAGGAAAAGAGACTTTAGGCACATCAGCTGCGCCACTAAAGGTATCTCTACCTAAGCGTGGTAGCGCGTCGATTTCTTCTGCAACAATTTTAAATCTTTCATATTCTTGCAAACGTCTTACTAATTCGGCTCGCGGATCTTCTTCTTCGGGTGCACTTTCAGAGCGCGGCAATAACATTCTTGATTTGATCTCAGCTAGCATGGCTGCCATGACTAAATATTCAGCCGCCAGTTCTAGTTTCAGATCCTTCATCAGATCGACATATTCCATGTATTGATGTGTTACCGCCGCAATCGGAATATTTAAAATATCAAAACTTTGTTTACGAATAAGATATAACAACAGATCCAGTGGACCCGCAAAAGCATCTAAAAACACTTCCAGCGCATCGGGTGGAATATAAAGATCTTCAGGAAGTTTGGTTAAACCAACGCCATTCACCAAAGCCACATACAATGAGGCTGGTACGCCATGCGCGAGCTCTTCTTCTGGCGTCATTGGAGCTTCTGAGGCGAGGGCCTCTTGGGCAACCTTTTCTGCTGCTGCTTGTTCCAAAACGTCAGTCATTTAATCTCGCATTATCTATCACGGTGGGGCAAACCCATTACTTCTCTCACTTCTTCTAGAGTTTCTCTAGCAATATCACGCGCAGCTTCACAGCCTTCACGGACAATTTCCTTCACCAATCGCGGATTATTTTTATATTCTTCTGCACGATCTAAAATCGGTTGCTGTTGTTCAATAACAGCATCAGAAAGGGTTTTTTTACATTCTATACAACCAATACCGGCGGTAGTACACCCTTTTTGAACCCAGTCTTTAACTGCGGTATCGGAGTATACCTTATGTAGGTGCCAAACTGGGCACTTTTCTGGGTCGCCAACATCATTTCGTCTAACTCTTGCAGGATCAGTTGGCATCACACGGATTTTTTTCTCGATGTTCTCCGGGAGCTCTCGGATAGCGATGGTATTGTTATAGGACTTTGACATTTTTTGCCCATCTAACCCAGGCAATTTAGCATATTGAGTTAACATGGCTTGGGGTTCTGGTAAAATAATTCTACCAGAACCTTCTAAATGACCATAAAGTCGTTCACGTTCACTAAGCGATAAATTGCCTTGCGCAAACACCATGGCTTGCCCACGTTCGAGTGCTTCAACGATGCCGGTTTCTTGAAACTGACGCAAGCACTCCAGGTAAATTTTGACATTTTTCTTGCCTAATTTATTAATCGCTATTTCCGTCTTTTCTTCATAACCTAGCTCTTTACCATAAAGGTGATTAAAGCGCCTTGCGACTTCTCGTGTAAGCTCTAAATGGGACACTTGATCTTCGCCCACCGGCACGAAGCCCGCTTTATAAGCAAGTATGTCGGCACTTTGTAATAAGGGATATCCTAAGAAACCATAAGTAGCGAGATCGCGTTCTTTAAGCTTTTCTTGCTGATCTTTATAAGTAGGCACACGCTCTAACCAACCCAGCGGCGTAATCATCGATAGCAGTAAGTGCAATTCAGCGTGTTCGGGGATCCTCGATTGGATAAATATCCGACAAGAACCTGGATTAATGCCACAAGCCAGCCAGTCAATGATGGTTTCCCAAACGCTTTCCTCAATGGAATAAGCATCTTCGTAATGCGTGGTCAGTGCGTGCCAATCGGCTACGAAGAAGAGGCATTCATATTCATACTGTAACTTCACCCAATTGGTTAACACACCGTGGTAATGGCCAAGGTGTAGTGCGCCAGTTGGTCGCATACCTGAAATAACACGTTGGAAATCATTTGTAGATCCGCTGACAGCCACAGTCACGCCTTACTCAATAAAGTTTAAAATACGATTAAAATTAGCAGATTGTGGAATTGTAAGCTAATTGAACGTCGCTGTCTCTTTGACTCAGTGCCATAAACTAGGTAGTATGCCAACTATTAATCATATTGCCCTAAATCAACAACGGTAGTCATGTTTTTTGAGCCCCTCCCGACTAATCTTGGTGGACACAGTAACGACGCCATTGCAGCGCTGATGACCCTGATGTTGACAGGGTTTCTCGTCTTTATGTTTTTCCAGACCAAACCCACCACTCAACGGGCCTTTTTACGCCTCATGTTCCAGCCATTATATGTTAGTTCACTGATGTTTACTTTGTGGCTCTGTGGCATGCTCTTTTGCTACTATTTATCTACTTTAGTATATTGTCCCTAAGGGATTCATTTCTGCCTTTGAGGATTGCATGCATTTTTTTTATGATCTACTACCCATTATCTTATTCTTTGTCGCTTTCAAGCTATACGGCATTTATGCCGCAACCATAGTGGCGGTTGTTGCTGTATTAACACAAGTTGCTACAACAGCCATTCGGGGTAAAAAGCCTGAAATGATGCAACTCATTACCCTTGGTATGGTGATAGTGTTGGGTGGGGCAACCTTGTTTTTCAAAAATGAGCTTTTTATCAAATGGAAACCCACTGCTGTTTATTGGGTTTTAGGCGCTGTTTTTGCCATTACGGGTTATTTTAGCCAAAAAAATCTTGTGCAAAAAATGTTGGAAAAAAACCTTGAATTACCGCAAAAAGCCTGGTCAACCTTAAATATAAGCTGGTGTGGGTTTTTCTTACTGATGGGATTTTTAAACCTCTTTGTGGTATATAACTTTGATACTAACACCTGGGTTAACTTCAAATTATTTGGAACCTTAATTTTGACACTGGTCTTTGCGGGTATCCAAGGTTTGCTCATTTCTCGTTTTATCAGCAATAGTGAAGCAGCGGAAAAAAAAACGCTCTGAGAAAAAAACATGACATTACATAATGCGCGTAAACAATGGATTGAAGAAAAACTTCAACTCTTAGAACCGAGTGCCTTAACCATTATTGATGAAAGCCACCTTCATCTTGGCCACGAAGGAGCTAAAGGTGGCGCTAGCCATTTTTCAGTCGTGATTGTAAGCCGACAATTTGTGGGCTTATCTGCGGTTCAAAGACACCAACTCGTGTATGCACAATTACAAACTTATATCCCGCATGAAATCCATGCACTGAAAATCAAAGCGCTGACTGAAGACGAAAACGTCACTTAATCTTCCCTGTCGTCTTGCCTTTCATGCCAGCTATCACAAATAGACAGCCTTGGGTTGTTTTAGACTCACTCGGAAGTATAATTTGTCAAACTAACTTATTGTATAAAAGGTGAGACGAATGAGAGTATCTATTTTAGAGCGGCTTAAAAGATGGGGCTTTGAAGGCTCATTGTCCCTAGCAGCAGCCATTATCTTTTCACAGGGTGTGATTTCGCCGTTATCATTAGGACTGGCAGGACTGTTTTTTGCACTACAAGCGAATGCGAATTTTCCTGTCTATTCATTGATCTCCTCAGTAAAAGAAGATATAGACGATGATTATCAGCCTGATGAGTCTGATAGCGAAGACGAATCGCTTGATCAAGACTTCGAAGATGAATTGGGTAATACGCCAATCAATGATGGAATACGTGCGCAGTTATTTGAGACTTCTGTCACAACGTTTGCAAAACCTTCTGGTCTTCACAGTATAGCTGGCATGACCTGGCTGCTTCGCGAACGTGTAGTAACCTATGAGCAACCTAAGCTAAATACGCATGAAATTGCATGTATGGAGTACGGCTCTACACGTTCTGGAAGGTCTTTCAGACAAAACCAACAATGAAAAAAACGGCTTCGCTATTCAAAACGAAGCCGTTTTATATCAGCTTATAGTGTTAAAGTTTTAACTACTTTCCCAATTGAATGAGTTGGGGCTGAGGTTGTTGCCGTTGTAACCGCTTCGCTTACTTGAGAATTTTTCGTTTCAAAAAGATTAACTAAACTTTTTATTGATCCCTTAGCATGCTCATCTGTTCCAACCGCTACTTTTGTCGCTTTACCGGCTTTTTCTACGGCAGCTAAGGTTTCAGCAAATCTGGCCGCCAACTTCGGTGGCAATTTACCAATAGATTCCGCCATCGTCGGTTGAGCAACTTCAACTCTTTTAACAACTTTACCAGCAGGGGCTTTAAGTGCAGCTTTTTCTTCATCCGCTATTTCATGTATTTGTGCAGCTGCTTGTGCGACTTTGTTAGCTTCACTTTCTGCTGCTAACACTTTCACCACTTCAGCTTGGATATGCGGTAATTTTTCCTCGGCAATCTGCTTTGCTTCATGTGCTAAAGCTGCTGATTTAGCAGGGATCAGATGATAAGCTTCTAAACGTGCTTTCGTTTCAGCGGCTGCTTGGCCTTGGTGGGCATTTTTGGCGTCTTGCAGTTTTTGATCTGACACTTTTTCTGAAGAGGGTTTTCTTTGTTCTTCAACTTTGGCAAGCAGCGCTGCTGCTTCTGCTGCTTTAGCATTTTTCGCATCAATTTCTTTTTGATCTGCTATTGCTTTTGCTGCGATTTCAGGCTCAAGTGTTTTCGCAATATGAACGACAACTTTACCAAACGACTGAACCGGAGCGCTAGCCGGACTCGTTGCCACAAAGGGGACAGGCACAAATTCTTCAGCATTACTACTGACTTCTTCTTCGGATTCACGCTTTTGTGAAGCTTCAACTTCTTCGCCTTCCGCCTCATTTGCAGCGGGTGATTGAGGAGCACTGTGGCTTGAAGAAATTTCATCATGCAACTCTTCATCCTCGGCGGAAACTGACGCGGATGCTAGCGGTTATGTTCCAAGCGCTTCTTCAGGAAATATTGGGGGTAATTCATCAAGGGTGGTTAATTCGGTGACGGCGGTTGTTTTGGGCCATTAGTGCTCATAATCATCTCTCCATTTATTAATCAACCAACCATGGTTGGACTGCGAACAGAGTGTATCAAAATCTCTGATAACAAAAAAAGAAATAATTTTCAAATGAAGTGTTCTAACAAAGCTTAAAGAAGGCGGTCACCTACAAGAAAGTAAATGACCGAATGTGAAAAAGACGATTGAATTGTAAAGCTTATTTAGCCAGTACCGCTTGTACGCCTTTGCCAATATCAGCAGGAGACTTAACTGTTTTAACACCGGCTTTTTCTAAAGCCAGATATTTCTCTTCCGCTGTTCCCTTGCCACCGGCAATAATCGCACCGGCATGACCCATGCGTTTACCTTTAGGAGCAGTCACCCCTGCGATATAAGAAACCACTGGTTTGGTAACATGATCGTGAATGTATTGTGCTGCTTCTTCTTCAGCAGAACCACCAATCTCACCTACCATCACAATCACTTCGGTTTGTGGGTCTTGCTCAAATAAAGCTAATGCATCAATAAACGTGGTGCCTGGGATCGGATCGCCACCAATACCAATACAGGTACTTTGACCAAAACCTAAATCGGTGGTTTGTTTAACCGCTTCATAGGTCAAGGTTCCTGAGCGTGACACAATACCCACTTTACCGGGCAAATGAATATCACCCGGCATAATGCCAATTTTGCATTGGCCAGGGGTAATGATGCCGGGGCAGTTAGGACCGATTAAACGGGTACCCGTGCCACACAAAATCATCATCACATCTAACATGTCTAATGCAGGTATACCCTCGGTAATACAAACGATCAGTTCAATACCGGCATCATATGCTTCGATAATTGAATCTTTACAAAAGGCCGCAGGTACATAAATCACACTCACGGTTGCGCCAGTGTCTTTCACTGCGTCTTTTACGGTGTTAAACACCGGTAAATTTAAGTGCTTTTGGCCGCCTTTGCCGGGGGTTACACCGCCAACCATTTTAGTGCCATAAGCAATCGCTTGCTCAGAGTGAAATGTGCCTTGTCGGCCAGTAAAACCTTGGCAAATGACCTTGGTATTTTTATCTATTAGTACGCTCATTTCGCCACCTTAACTGCATCTACAATTGTTTTCGCTGCTTGGGTTAAATCATTTGCTGCAATAATGTTTAAGCTACTTTTCTTAAACACTTCGCTTGCCTCGGCTGCACGGTTACCTTCAAGACGCACCACGACAGGAATGGTTATTCCTACTTCGGCTACGGCACCCAAGATACCTTCTGCAATTAAATCGCAGCGAACGATACCACCAAAAATATTCACCAAAACGCCTTTGACGTTCTTATCGGAGAGAATAATTTTGAATGCTTCACATACACGTTCTTTAGTAGCACCACCACCAACGTCTAAGAAGTTAGCCGGATCGCCACCGTGCAATTTAATTAAATCCATGGTTGCCATCGCAAGACCTGCACCATTGACCATGCAGCCAATGTTGCCATCTAATGGAATGTAATTAAGTTCCCATTCTCTGGCACGTATTTCACGTTCATCTTCTTGACGAGGGTCACGTAATTCATTGAGTTTAGGATGACGATATAACGCATTGTCATCAATGTTCACTTTGCCGTCTAAACAAACAATTCGACCATCTTTAGTGATGATGAGCGGATTGATTTCAAGCATGGTTAAATCGCATTCAACAAACATTTTGCCAACGCCAGTGACGATGGAGGTAAATTGTTTAATGAGATCAAGATCAAGCCCTAATTGAAAACCTAATTCACGACATTGATAAGGTAAAACGCCCAGCAAGGGATCAACCGTGATTTTAATAATTTTCTCAGGTGTGTTGTGCGCAACCGTTTCAATGTCGACACCACCTTCGGTGGAAGCCATAATGATAACGCGGCTGGTAGCTCTGTCTAACACTGCACCCAAATAGAGTTCTTGCTTAATTTGGCTGATTTCTTCAATCAGTAATTCATTTACAGGCTGTCCTTCTTCAGTCGTTTGGTAGGTTACCAAATTTGTGAATAGAATTTTTCTTGCAAATTCTGCAAGCTCGTCACGGCCTTTAACCAGTTTAACGCCACCTGCTTTACCACGGCCACCCGCATGAACTTGTGCTTTAACCACAACGTTCTCTGTGCCTAAGGTTGCAATAGCATTGACTGCTTCTTCACTGGAACGTGCCACAATCCCTTTAGGGACTGGCAAGCCATAATCAGCAAAAAGGCGTTTCGCTTGATATTCATGTAAATTCATTGTTCACCACTTTCAATTAAAAAAAATCATGTCTTAAATATCGAGCAAGAGTCTCGCTGGATCTTCCAAGAACTCTTTAATTGTGACTAAAAATCTTACGGATTCTGAACCATCAATCAAACGGTGATCGTAAGAAAAAGCCACATACATCATTGGGCGGATCACAATTTGATTGTTCTCTACCACGGCGCGTTGCTCTATTTTATGCATCCCTAAAATACCGGTTTGCGGTGGATTCAAAATCGGGGTCGATAGTAATGAACCAAATACACCGCCATTTGAAATAGTAAATGTACCACCGGTGATATCGTCAATCCCTAAAGTGCCTTCTTTGGCTTTTACACCTAATTCGTTAATCGCTTTCTCAATTTGTGCCAAGCTCATAAGTTCTGCATCACGCAAAACAGGTACAACTAACCCACGTGGGCTAGAAACAGCGATACCAATATCAAAATACCCATGATAAACAACATCTTTACCATCGATAGAAGCATTGACCACGGGGAAGCGTTTTAACGCTTCGGTAGCTGCTTTGGTGAAAAACGACATAAAGCCTAATTTAACACCATGCTTTTTCTCAAACTGATCTTTGTAACGAGTACGAAGATCCATAACAGGTTGCATATTGATTTCGTTAAAGGTTGTTAAGATTGCAGCATTTTGCTGCGCGCTTAATAATCTTTCAGCAATACGGGTACGAAGACGCGTCATTGGCACGCGTTTTTCAACACGCTCGCCTTGTGGCAACGTCACCGTGCTTGCTGTCGTAGCTTTTTGCGGTGCATTGATATCTTGGGTTGTAATACGGCCGCCTTTACCACTGCCTTTTACATCTTGTGGATTCACATCCATTTCTGCCATAGCACGGCGTGCAGCAGGTCCTGCGGTTGGCGTTGCTGCGAGTGCAGGCGCTGCTGATGCAGGCGCTGTTGCTGCGAGTGCAGGCGCTGCTGATGCAGGCGCTGCTGCTGCTTTTGCTTCAGGCTGCGCCTTCGCTTCAGGTTGGGCTACTGAAGCAGCTTTACCTGGTTTGAAAATCGCAATCACTTCCTGGGCTAGTACCGTATCACCCGTGTTGCGGATAATTTTTTCAAGCATGCCGCTTTCAGGTGCAACAACTTCTAACACCACTTTATCGGTTTCAATATCGACTAAGTTTTCATCTTGTTCGATCATTTCACCAACTTTTTTATGCCAGGTGGCAATCGTCGCATCCGCAACAGATTCTGGCAAAACAGGCACTTTGATTTCAATCGACATAACTAATCCTTAAATCAATAAAATATTATTTTAATGCGTCTTTAACGAGCGCTTCTTGTTGTTCATTGTGCGCCGAGGTATAGCCCACAGCAGGAGAAGCAGAAGCGTCTCTACCCGCAAATAACAAGTTTTGTGACGGTGTCATGCAAGCACGGAAATGATGCTGCGTTGGGAACCATGCACCTTGGTTTTTAGGTTCTTCTTGGCACCAAACAATGTCTTTTGCATTCGGATAACGCTGTAACTCGGCTTTCAATTCAGGTTCTGGGAACGGATATAATTGTTCTACCCGAATGATAGCGATGTTGGTTTTTTTCAATTCGTCACGTTTAATGAACAAATCGTAATAAACTTTACCGCTACACACCACCACTTTGGTCACTTTTTGTGGATCTAAGGTTTGTGTTTCAGGGATAACCACTTGGAAAGATCCATTGGTTAAACTGGCCAAATCACAACTTGCTAATTTATGGCGCAACAAACTCTTTGGTGACATGACCACTAAAGGTTTGCGAATTTTTCGTATCATTTGGCGCCTGAGCATGTGGAAGACTTGCGCTGCGTTACTGGGTACACAAACTTGAATGTTATGCTGTGCGCACAATTGCAAGAATCGTTCTAAACGCGCTGATGAATGCTCAGGTCCTTGACCTTCATAACCATGCGGCAGTAGCATCACAAGCCCGCATAAGCGACCCCATTTTTGCTCGCCTGAACTAATGAACTGATCAATCACAACTTGTGCACCATTGGCAAAGTCACCAAATTGCGCTTCCCAAATCACTAATGAATTAGGCTCAGTTGTAGAATAACCATATTCAAAACCTAACACCGCTTCTTCAGATAATAAAGAATCGATCACTGTGAAACGATTATTTTCTGGTGAAATGTGCTTGAGCGGGGTATAAACCTTGCCGGTATTTTGCTCATGTAATGCCGCGTGGCGATGGAAAAATGTGCCTCGTCCACAGTCTTGACCAGAAAGGCGCACTGAATATCCTTGATCAAGTAAGGAAGCATAGGCCATCGTTTCTGCAAATCCCCAATCTATGGGTTGTTCACCTGTCGACATTTTTTCTCGTTCTTCGTAAATTTTCGCGACACGAGGATGCATCGAAAAATCAGTCGGCATTTTGAGCAGTTTATGGGATAACGATTTAATTTTATCCGGGGTCAGTGAAGTCGTCACTTTTTCGCGCCAATCTTTTGATTCAAATTGACTCCAATCAACGATATGAGAAACCTTTGATTCTTTGATCACATTCGTTGCAACACAGGCGCCTTTATCAAGTAATTCACGGTTTTTCTTAACCATATCATCGGTTTGTTGCTTAGTTAAAACATGCTCTCTAACCAGCTTTTCTGCATAAAGCTGTCTTACCGTGGCCTGGCCTTTAATTTTGCCATACATCATAGGTTGGGTTGCAAACGGATCATCTGCTTCATTATGACCATGTCGGCGATAGCAAACCAAATCGACTACCACATCTTTATTAAATTTCATGCGATAGTCTAATATCCATTCTGTCACTAACATGACCGCTTCTGGATCATCGGCATTCACATGGAAGATGGGCGCCATGATGACTTTAGCCACATCAGTACAATATAACGTTGAGCGAGCATCATGCGGGTTACTGGTAGTAAAACCGACTTGGTTATTGATAACGATATGTACCGTACCGCCAATACCATAACCCCGCGTCTGTGACATGTTTAAAGTTTCCATCACCACGCCTTGACCGGCGAAGGATGCATCACCATGTAAAGCAATCGCTAATACTTTATTCGCATTTTCATCTTTGGAGCGAACTTGTCTTGCTTTAACCGATCCTGCAACAACCGGTGTCACAATTTCTAAATGGGAAGGGTTAAATGCTAAGGCTAAGTGGGTATTGCCACTGGAGGTTTTCACATCAGAAGAGAAACCTTGATGATATTTTACGTCGCCTGATTCAACATGCGATGAATGTCGACCTTCAAATTCATCAAATAATTCTCGTGGATCTTTTCCAAGAACGTTGATTAAAACGTTTAAGCGACCACGATGCGCCATGCCTATGACACATTCGCGGGTACCTTGGGAACCTGCACGTTGAATAAGCTCATCTAGCATGGGAATTAAGGCATCACCACCTTCAAGTGAGAATCGCTTAGCGCCGGGGTATTTCACGCCAATATATTTCTCAAGGCCTTCAGCCGCTGTTAAGCGCTCTAAGATTTGTTCTTTAACCTTAGGCGAAAACGCCGGCGTCGCACGTGAACCTTCAACGCGTTGTTGTATCCAGGCGCGCTCTT
>Ga0105045_10001330_pt1 | contig 20050 bp, 20 predicted proteins | sample MAT02_FD_78089 | JGI IMG/M metagenome (GOLD analysis project Ga0105045, IMG submission 78089) | Freshwater microbial communities from Lake Fryxell liftoff mats and glacier meltwater in Antarctica - MAT-02 (megahit assembly) | ecosystem: Environmental > Aquatic > Freshwater > Ice > Liftoff... | reverse complement strand
CGGTAATAAATATCAGCAGGGTTGACGCCTTCAATGTGCTTCTTTTCCAATCTGTCGAGCAGCAGAATGGCACCTGCTCCAAACAGCATAGAAAAAATGGCCCTCATGGTTCCTTCAAACAATCCGTTCACCACCCACCATGACCAATAGTTAGGACCGGAATATTCTCCAAGAATATCCAAATTGTAGCTGAGTTGATAGGCTTTCCCGAAAAATGGAATGTTCATCATTAAAATTCCAAGCAAGGCAATTCCTCTTAAGGCATCAAGAATGAAAATTCGGCTTTCATTTTGAATTGGTTTTACTTTTGAGTTTTCCATTGTTTAATAAGATTTGATTTGGGTCTGTTTTTTGCCTTAAAACTAATAAAAAAATATAAATCAGGAATAACAGGTTAAATGATTAAATCATTGATTATGAGTGATAAATCTCGGATTTTACCACAGTCCTTTTTTATGAATGAGGATATTTTGGAGGTAGCCAGGGCGCTTTTAGGTAAAATTTTGGTGACGGAATTTAATGGAATTACGACCTCGGGTATTATTGTTGAAACCGAAGCATATCGGGGACTTGATGATCGGGCCAGCCATGCCTATCCAATGAAAAAAACGGAAAGGACGAAAACCATGTTTTTGGATGGAGGCCATTGTTATATCTATTTATGTTATGGGTTGCATCATTTGTTTAATGTGGTCGCCGGAAAAGAAGGGACACCAAACGCTGTTTTAATCCGGGCTATAGAACCTGTTTTGGGATTTGAAGAAATGATGCTCAGAAGAAATCATACAAAGTTTAGCCCGCGATTATCTTCCGGTCCGGCCTGTGTTTCTCAAGCCTTAGGAATTGATAAAAATTGGAATGGACATAATCTAACGCTGGGGGAATCCATTTGGGTTGAAAATTCATGTTCTGAAAATAATTTAATCAAAATTGGGGCCAGCACAAGAATTGGGGTTGATTACGCAGGTGAGGATGCTAAATTACCCTGGCGTTTTTTTGAAAGAGAAAATCCATGGGTTTCGGCCTACCCGAAAGCTGAGTTTATAACTCTTTGATTATGAAATCATCCAGTAATTATTATTGTGAAATTTTAAATTGGATTAGTTTTCCAAAAATATTTCAACCCAATTTTGAGATTGATTTCAAACCAAATAAAAGTTCAAAATGAGTAAACCTTTCCGCCTTTTGGTCCATGGAGGTGCTGGTACGATCTTAAAATCTTCGATGACTCCCGCCCTCGAAAATTCATATCGGGAGGGCCTAAAAAGTGCCTTGGATGCAGGCTGTCAAATTTTGGAACAAGGAGGAAGTAGTCTGTTGGCTGTAGAATCTGCTGTAAAAGTGATGGAGGATAATCCCATGTTTAATGCAGGAAAGGGAGCCGTTTTCACCCATGAAAAAAAGCATGAATTAGATGCTTCCATAATGGACGGAAAAACCCTGAAGGCAGGAGCAGTGGCTGGAGTGACCAATATTAAAAACCCCATACATCTGGCCATGAAGGTTTTAAGAGAATCAGATTACGTCCTACTTACAGGAGTTGGTGCTGAACAGTTTGCAGCGCAGCATGGCGTAAAGCAGGTTGAATCGTCTTATTATTATACAGATCTCAGATATCAGCAATTGCTTGACATCATCGATTCTAACAAAACGCAATTAGATCATTCCGGAAAATCTACACCAAAAGGAGAAGATAATAAAAAGTTTGGGACAGTGGGTGCCGTAGCTTTAGACAAAGAAGGAAACCTGGCTGCCGCAACTTCTACAGGGGGACTGACCAACAAAAGATTTGGAAGGGTTGGCGATTCTCCTATTATTGGTGCGGGAACCTATGCCAATAACAAGACTTGCGCAATTTCGGCAACGGGCCAGGGAGAAACCTTTATTCGAAATGTGGTCGCCTATGACATTTCCTGTTTGATGGATTATAAAGGATTGGGCCTGGAAGAAGCTTGTCGTGAAGTTATTTCAAAAATAAACAAAATGGATCCCGAATGTGGTGGCGTAATTGCCATTGATTCCGGGGGCAATTTTTGTTTTGTGTTTAATACACCAGGGATGTACAGGGGCGTCATTTCAGAAGGCCAATCTGCGCAAACATTTATTTATATTTAGTCCTAACTTTTTGGTAAATAGAAAGCTGAAAAAAAAGTTAAGTTTGTTTTTCGATTCTTGATTTTTTTCTTTCAAATTTGCCCAAAATAAAAATGAGTTCTGATTTTTACAGGCTTAAAATTCAGTTTGATAACCAATGAGTGAAAAAACCGCCCTTTCTTATTCCTGCGTCATTGTTGAAGACGATGATGCTTCCCGCCTCATTTTAGAGAATTATATCAGTAGGATTGAATTTTTAGATCTTAAGGCTTCTTTAAAAAATGGTAAAGAGGGATTTAGTTTTTTGATTAATAATCCAGATGTTGACATCCTTTTATTGGATATCAATATGCCTGAAATGAGTGGAATTGAATTGATGAAAGCAGTTCCAAATCTTCCGGAAACCATTCTTATAACCACAGAATCTGGGTATGCGGTTGAAGCGTATGACTTAAAAGCCCTGGATTATTTGGTGAAACCCGTTCAGTTTGAAAGGTTTGCAAAAGCAATTCATAGAGCAATAGATACCATTTATTTTTCTAAAAGAATCCAGGAGCCAAACGAGGACCAAAAGGAGATCTATGTGAAATCAAATTCCAAGTTTTATAAACTATCCTATCAGGATATTTTCTTTGTTGAAGCCCTGGCCGATTATGTTTTGGTTTATACTGAAACGACAAGATATATTGTTTACAGCACAATGAAGGCCATTGAGGAAAAATTGAAAGGAACAACTTTCGTCAGGGTCCACAGGTCTTACATCATTAACCTTCGGAAAATTCAGTTTATTGAAGGCAATACTTTGATCATTAACGGAAAGCACATTCCCATTTCAAAAACCTATCAGGACACACTTTTTCAGAAGTTGAATTTTCTTTAGCAGGAAGTTAGTTTTCGGAATAAGTTCCAGATTTTTAGTGGTTTGGATGTCATGTATAATAAAAAAGGTTGAGCATTGCACTTAACCTTTTTTGTTGCAATCCCTTAATCTATTCCGGTAATCTAAGCCAGTTTTTTCTAAGCTTTTCCTGCTCAGGACTAGCTTTTTCAATCCACTCTACTTTGAAATTTTTGCCTGGCTCTCTTTTAACCTGAATTTCTACCGTGTTTAACTGGCCTCCCCTGTTGTACATCACCTGAACCTTGTCACCTTCTTTAAGGTTAGCAAAAATGGAAGTAAGATCGGTACTTTCAATTTTTCGGTCGCCAATGGCAACTATTTCGTCTCCTATATAAATTCCACTTAAATATGCTGGTCCGTTTTTAGGAATTCCCTGAACCGTTACCCTGCCACTCCCCTGCAAACGAAGCCCAATGGTTAATGGTTTGATCTGGTCGTTTCTATCGGAAACCTTAATTCCAAAATCAGCAAAGACAGAAATCCAATCAGGTTTTTCAAGGCCATTGACATACCTGGCGATAAAATCTTTCGCCTTGGCAGCTCCCAAACTTTTGGCGATTGATTTTTCAAAGTCTTTTTCAGAAAATCCAATATTTTTCCCAATGTAGAATTCATTGTACATGTCCCTCATCAGGTTGTCCAGATTTTGAGCACCCTTGGTTTCCTTAATGATCAGTAAGTCCAAAAGTGTTCCGATGGCAGCACCTTTTGTATAATAATCGCTCTGGCTGTTCTGGCTGTTTTCATTTGGACGGTAATATTTAATCCAGGCATCCAGACTGGCTTCAGATAGGCTTTGGTTGTACATTCCTGGCACAGATTCTACCCTGCTGATGTTTGAGGCAACCACATCCAGAAACTTTTCCTTTTTTGTAATTCCCGAACGGAAAAGAATGAAATCATCATAGTAACTGGTGAAACCTTCTGAAAACCAGAGCATTGTGGTGTAGTTTTCATTTTCATAATCAAAGGGCCCAAGCGGTTGAGGTCTGAGTCTTTTCACATTCCATAGGTGAAAATATTCGTGAGCAACCAGGCCAAGGAAGTTCTGATAGTTCGTTTCTGAATCATAAGTTGCCGGAGATGTTTGAAGTGATGAACTGTGGCTATGCTCCAATCCGCCGCCGCCCTGTGCCACATGATGAACCAGAAAGGTATACTCCTTGCACGGATGGTGGTTGAAAATCGCTTTTTCTGCCTCTACAATTTTTGAAAAATCGGTTTTAATTTTCTCCATGTTGATATTGGCCGGACCTTGAAAAGCCGCCCGGTGTTTTACCCCACCCGCTTCAAATGAAATCACAACCGGATTGCCACAAAGGATAGGGGAATCAATAAATTCATCCAGATTTTGGATTTCAAATTCATTTGATGCGTTTGAAATTGGTTTTAGAGCAGTAACCACCTGCTTCCAATCGGGAGGCAATTCCACTTTCAGGCTTGTTTTTTGGTTTTCGGCACCTTTTACAAACAAAAACACAGAGGCAGGATTCAGATATCCCTGTTCATTATCGAGGTAACAATTGCGAACGGCAAGCTCGTTGGCATATACCCGGTAGCTAATGGTCAGATTTTGATTTTTTTCCGGTGTTATTTCCCATGTATTTTTTTTTGTCTTGTTGATTGAAATTGATTTGCCTTTTTTGTCTTTTGCTTCTACGCTTTCTACATTTTTGGCATATTCCCGGATGAGATAACTTCCTGGTGTCCAGGTTGCCATCTTTAATGTAATTTGTTTTGCCGTGTTGTTGCTCAGCTCCATTTTTACTTCAAAATAATGGTTGTGCGGCTGGGGCATTTGGAGGATGTAGCGGATGTCCATAGAAAAAACAGGAGATGAAATAAAAATGAATGAAACAACCCATGCAACTTTGCAGGCGCTGAAAAAACGGTTTATGAGAAAATTCATTGGAAGAGCTTGTCTTTATATTTTTATGTTACCAATTGTATTTGCTTGCGAAAGCCTAATCACAATTGATGGTTTTGAGGGGCAAAAATGGAAAGAGGATCTGAATGGTTGCTATGGTAATCGGGAAAAACTTTTAACCACCTTGCTCAGCAACCAATCTAAGTTAATTGGTCACAATGAAAAGGAAGTAAAAAAACTGCTTGGAAGGCCGGATGCAACGGATATCCGCTCAAGGGGACAGAAATTTTTTGAATATGGGGTAAGAGGAGGAAGCCTCTGTAATCCAGAAAGTTCCGTTCAACCCGAAATCCTGAGGGTACGTTTTGATGCCTTGGATCGGGTGACAGAAGTAGCAATTTATTGATTTCAGTTTTTCGACACCATTTATAAAAAAGTGACGAAAAATATTTTTAGAATTCTATTGAGGATTGGTCGCAAAAACCGTTGCCTCTGTAATAAAGCCAACATCCCTCATTTGAAGCATGGAATTGACAATGTGTGCAATTTCCTGAGCCTCGAGCTTTGATCCGTTAAATGGTTTTTCTCCATTTCCTGCGTTGATTTGAAAGTTGGTCTGAACCTCGGAAGGATTGATCAACATCACCCGGACGTTTGACTTTCTGAGCTCTGCCCTCCAACACTCTGTAATTCCCTTAACTGCAAATTTTGAGGCAACATAAGCAGTTCCGTTTGCAAATCCGGCAAGCCCGGCAGTGCTGGAAATGTTAATAATGTTGCCCGATTTTTGTTTGGTAAAAACTTTTGAAGCTTCCCGGCCCATTAAAATCAAACCCCGGACATTGGTGTTCATCATTTGGTCAAATTCCTCAACTTTGAGTTCAGCCAGACTTGTAAAATAACCATATCCGGCATTGTTAATCAAAACGTTAAGGCCTCCCATCATTTCTTTTGCTGTATTCACAGATCGGATGGCATCAGCCTCAATGGATACATCGGCCTGAATTCTATGAACACCTAATTCGGTTGCAGCTTTAAATAATTTCTCTCCGTTTCTGCCTGAAATGGCAACCTGGGCTCCGGCTAATTTTAATCTGTGGGCTATTTCATATCCTATTCCTGAAGTTCCGCCTGTTATCAAAACTTTTGCATCTACTAAATTCATTTTCAATATTTTATGTGGTTAAAAAGAGATTTGGATTGCATTTTCCCCTCTTCCCGAATTAAGGGCAAAGATGCTTTCTCAAAAACTGAAAGTCTAATCTAATTTTTAATTCAATCGTTTTTTGGGATTGGATATTATGGGCAACCAATGTTTTTTAGATTTGGTTTCCTCTCAAATAATTAAGATTATTGCTTGATGATCAAAGCAGTTAGCATCTTGATTGACGTTTTGGAATTCATTTCTTTTTGGATGGTTGCCCCTGAAATTTTAGGAGAAAAAAGAATGAAAACCATCGAAGAGGCATTTAGAAAAGCTGAACCAAAAATGCCTGGAATACTCGTAGGATTTTCTGCAGCCATCCTTGAAATTTCAATGGGTGTTGGAGAAATAATGGTTCCCAAAACCGAATATTGGGTGTCTTGGAGCTATTTTGTAGTCTGTTTTTCAGTTGTTTATATTTTTGGAATCATCCGATTTAATAAACCATTGGCCAATTGTCTTGCAAGATGAATCTTCGCACCATTTTTCCAAAAACTATCTGACAGCGAAGAGTTTAGGAAGCGATCCCTTAAACCTGGCGCATTACTATTTACATTTAGTTTTACCTTAAAGTTAAGATTGGATTTTTTAAGTTGATTGTCCTAAAGGCTAATTATTTTGCCAATTCTTCATCCAATAGTTTAACGATTTCAATAACATTGGAAGGATTATTGGCTGGTTTAAAACCTGGTTTAGGTTTTTAAAATCTGAAATCAGACCTAAGGACTTACCAGGTTTAAGCTGATGCCGGCATAGAGTGGATTTCCTAAAACAGAAGTGATCGCAAAATCTCCCCTTTTGCTGTCCCGTTCTTCAGAAAAGTTAAATCTGAAATTGTACCTATAACCTGCCTGAACAGAAAGCCACACAAAACCAAACAGCTTTTGCTCATATATCATTCTGAATTTCAACTCTGAACGTCTCAGGTGAGAGATTCCATTTGGAAAAATGGCATCAGGCGTTGTAACCATCCGGTAACTGTTGCCCTCTATTTCAAACCCACCTAAAAGCAAAGATTGGGGAGAAAAGTTATACCTCACGTGGGCCCTGGCGGGCAAAAGCATTTCCAGGCCCCATTTGTCGTTGAAGGTTTTGTTAAACATTAAGAGGGGTACATAAAGTTTTTCACCGCCTCGCCATGTTTGGGTTGCGCCAACTGCCCACATAAAATTGTCTGATTTTTTCCAACCATACAATGCGGCAAAGGTTAAAGTTGGCCTGGGAAAATAATCCTTGAAATTGTCCCATGTAAAATTTCCGTTGAAATCTCCAGATACCGAAGCAATTATAAAGTGCTTCTCATCCAGGGGTTTAAAGGCTGTAGCGTTCAGACCCATGGTCCTTAATCCCGGAGAAAGGGATGAAAATGTATTAAACTCAGCAGGTTTGCTTTGGTCATTTGTTTTTGTTTTGAAAAAGCTTTCGTAATAATTGGCTGAAAGGTTGAGAATGAACTTATTATTAGAGATAACTGGCGCATTTGCCTGCCAGCGTGCACCACCCAAAAATTCCACTTGTTGCTCCTGCGGCGGATCAAATTTTAATGTCTGATTCCCATCCGATTTTTCGGCCGTAAATTTAGCAGTAAAGGGTGCCTGAAATTCGTAACCGATAGAAATCAGTTTGGTAGGCGATAGAAATCTCACTTTTTGAGTGCAGTATTTTACGCTTTCCTCCAAACTTCCGTATTGACTGTAGTCTTCTTCTGCTTCAGTTTTTGTAGAATCTGAATTTTGCCCAAATGAAATCTGCTTCGAAATTGCAAGGGTAATAAATAAGATAATAATTTGTAAATGCTTCATTCTCTATTTGTTAATATGGTAGGTCAACGGCAAAAGTAGTAGTGATTTTGATTTGACAGTCATTTTTCAAAAAAAAATAAAAAAGAAAAGCTTGTTCATGCTCCTGAATATTCCATTTTTTTCTTAAAAAATCCTTTGTAAATTTCACCTGTATTTCAAATCTCCTATGTGACCAATTCTACACCGCTCCATGCATAGCGATTCTTCTCCCATTCAATTTCAAAAAGTCTCTCTGAAAAAAGGAGCTCTTTTTTATTTCATTATGGTGGCTCTTTTTTCAGCCGGGGTTTATTTTGTGATCATCAGAGGCCAAAAATTAGAAAATCACAGTTGGTCTCAAATTACAAACACCTCTGTGTCTGGGAGTAATGGCTTGTCTATTTCTTTGCAATCACCCATTTCACCGGAGATAATCGATGAAACTTTTCGTCAGTTGCTTGGCAATTTTAGCCATCCTTTAAGCATTGCCCTTTTACAGATCATTATTATTATTAGCCTTTCCCGTTTGTTTTCCTTTCTAATGAGGCTTGCGGGTCAACCTGCCGTGGTTGGAGAAATTATTGCAGGGATATTTTTGGGGCCCTCTATTTTGGGTGCATTTTTCCCCCTCGTTTGGTCCTCTGTTTTTCCAATTGCCAGCTTGCCAAACCTGCATGCCATGAGCACGATTGGCCTTAGTCTTTTTATGTTCATCATAGGCTTGGATCTGGACATTTCGATGCTGAACAAACGAATCCAAACCGCCCTTTTTGTAAGCCACGCCAGCATTTTTGTTCCATTTTTTATGGGAGTTTTATTGGCCTATCATTTGTATTCCGACTTTGCTCCAGGCGGTGTTTCTTTTCTCACTTTCGGTCTTTTTATGGGCGTCAGCATGAGCATCACTGCTTTTCCGGTTTTGGCGAGGATCATTCAGGAGCGGGGATTGTCCAGAACCCCACTCGGAGTAATGGCAATAACTTGTGCTGCAACCGATGACATCACCGCATGGTGTATTCTTGCAGTTGTAATCGCCATTGCCAAGGCTGGAAATATGGGAGCCGCATTTTTTACCCTCATTTTGGCTGGAGGATACGTGCTGGTCATGTTTAAATTAGTCAAGCCATTGATGCTCAGATTATCGTCAAAGTTTTCTGATTCAACAGGACAGGTCACAAGACCTTTTATAGCCATTTCGATTCTCCTATTGTTGGTTTCTGCATATATGGCTGAAATCATAGGAATTCACGCACTTTTTGGTGCATTTTTGGCAGGAGTTACCATTCCAGCCGATCAAAGAATTAGAGATACACTGAGACAAAAAATTGAAGACGTCAGCTTGCTACTCTTTTTACCCATCTTTTTTGCATTTACCGGTTTGCGAACCCAAATAGGATTGTTGGTTTCAGATGGACTTTGGAGTATTTGTATTTTGGTCCTTTTTGTGGCCGTGGCCGGGAAAATAATCGGCACTGTCACAGCCGCAAAACTGATGAATCAATCCTGGAAAAACTCCTTTGCATTGGGTGCATTGATGAATACCCGAGGTTTGATGGAATTGGTTGTATTAAATATTGGATACGATTTAGGCGTGATTTCTCCTGAAATTTTTGTTGTTTTGGTGATTATGGCCGTTTCCACAACTTTGATGACTGGCCCTCTTTTGAATCTGATTGATTGGATTTGGAAAGAAAAGCCGGCTCCTGATCAGGTTGCCGTCCTTGAAAGTTAAGGTTTGGTTTACAGTTTGTAACCAATCTTTTCGCCTAACTCAGTTTTGCTCAACACAAAAGTTCCGGTTCCTGAAGCTATTTCCCTTCCCGCTTCATCATAAAGGTTTGAATCTCCAAAAAACAAATTTGGAGATTCGAAACGTAAAATTCCTTTGGCAGTAATTGTTCCGGAACGTACTGATTTAAAGAAATTTACCTGAAAGGATGAGGTTAATATAAAATGAGATTCTACTTTGGATTGAACAGCAAAAAATGCTGCATCATCCAATAATTTGAAATAAACGGAACCATGTAAGCCTTTCAAGGCATGGTGAAAATCGGGTTTAAGAAGTAATGAAATTTCAGCTTTTCCCTCACTTATTTCAATTTTTGTTCCCGGAAACAATTGCTGGTTAATTCCTGCACCGAGGTACATGTTCCCAAGTTTGAGGAAATGTTCTGAATTTATCATTTCTTTTCTTCCCTATTGTCAAAATCTTCGAGGCATCGGAATGTTTTTTCAATGATTTCATACTCTGAAGCCTCGTCCAGAAAAGATTGAGGCATAGGACAAAACCTCATAAATTCTTCTATTTCTTCATCCAAAAGTCCTGTCCATTTTTGAACTTTTAACCCATTGTATTTTAATATATTGGACTTTCGTTTGACCCTTTCTGCCACCATATCCTTCAACTTTCTGGCATCCTTTCCCCTTCGGCTAAACCGATCATACAAATAGGAAATGGGTGACATGAGAGAAGGCGCTTCTGGTCCTTCTCCGGTAGGGGTATAAAAAAGCCATATTTTAGGTAGAAATTTTGCTTTATATTCCCAGCGGAGCATGGGATTGTCAAGGTCCAGGGTTCTTTTTCCAACAATTTGAACGGCATTCAATTCAAAAATTTTCGATCGCATTTGAATCACCTGAAAATAGTTGGTTTGTCGCATCGGGTCTTTGATCAGGTAGAAATCATGAAACCCGAGACTGCTGATTTTTAATGTATCTTTTTGAGAAATGACAGCCGTAAAGAAACCATTGCTATCAGTTACCAATCCCTTTTTAGTGCCTTTAAATCGAACAGAAGCATACGGAATGGGTTTTTGAGTACCTATATCCACCAATTTGACTGCGATCCGAACAGGGAATTCTCTGGGTTGCACCACTTCAAGCTGGCCAAAGATTTTCTCACTCCAAATGAAAAGGAAGCTAAGGATTAAATATTTTTTTTGAAAGTGCCTCAGAGAATTTGGTTATTAAACAGGCCTAAACTTCAGCATCAAACCAAAGTTGGTAATAATGCAACTTTCGGTCCTCATCAAATCCTTTTTCTATCCTTTCCTTGTTTCCATGAACGTAAATGTGGAAATTCTTATCCAGCTTAATGACTGACTTTACGAACTTTTTAGCCTGATTTTGAACAGCATCAGTCACGGCAAACTGGTCAGGTGGGTTCCACCTTCGTTCCTCCGTATATTTTTCCTGAAAATTGTCAAAAGCATCAATTACCGCGGGTTCTTTCAAAACTTCTGTTTTAAAATTTTCAAAATTAACTGCCTTATTTTCAGCTGTATATTGAAGACTATCAGATAAAAAACTAACCTGATTTTCTTTGGGTTGATGTTGTTCTTTTACCATCACATCTTCGCTGAATGCCTTGCACATTTTAAAAAACTGCTTGGCGTGGAAGCTATCATCTGTAATTTGATGAAATGGAAAAATCACTTTAGACCATGCCGTTCCGCCTGCATCTGCCCTCGGTTCCAATAAGAATGTTGTAAAACCATCCATTTGATCAGGAATTAAAAGACAACCAAATTCAGGTTTCCTGATAGGTAAACCCTGAAAAATCAAAGGCTGTGAATCGCTTAGATTCAAGAAATTACCTTTTTCTCTGGCAAAATAAAAGCCGATGGCCCTACCGGAATATTCATCCATATCGAACTGGTCCCATGCAACGGTGAACCAATATCCATCTTCATCGGTGATTCCGGAGATTTCAGACCACTTTTCAGAAAGCTGCCCATGAATTTTCCCAATTTCCCCATCCTGAAAATAAGTGTCCAGACTTGTTTTCAGTTCAGAAAAGCGGGCATGGTTAACATCCAGACTGCCTTCTTTATCAGAAGGGAAATGTGATAAAAAAAAATAGTTGAAAAGCTGACCGCTCCAATCTTCCAGATTCGTCATTTCAGATGGTTCGGCTGATTCATATTCATTATTCTGGCCTGGAGCCCAGGTTTGTATCCAGATTTTGGATGGACCATTTTCCTGTATGAGTTTTTTCATTTTTTTTTCGGGGTGATAGAATAAAAGATGATTTTTTCTTAAAATTTTGTTCTCTGGTGACTACAAAAGTGAAAACATCGCCCATTGGAATCAACCACAAGTTTTAAAATTTCTGGTTCAGAATATCAATTCAGCTTTTAAAGAATTAAAAATGAGAACATTAAAAATGAGTCAATCCGGATAGATAAATTAAAATTACCTTTATTCTTCAAATTGACTTTTTTGAAAATCGCTCAATTTTTCACTCACCCTTCGAAGTGATGCCCTGCAAATGTTTGCCAACTCTTCTGCCCGGACAAGCAATTCTTCAATCTTGTCTATTTCAAGGTTTTCATTTTCAACCTTTTGAGAAATTTCTTTTAACTCCTTAAATGCTTCCTGGTAAGTCATTTTTTATTTATAGTTTCTATTTTGGTTTTCAATTCACCGTCAAAAAGTTGAACATACAATGTTTCAGATTCTTCAATTTCCAGAACGGATCTCTTTACCTTTCTACTTTGGCTCAATCGGGCATAACCTTTTTGCAATATAGCCTTAGGATTAGATTGTTTCAGTCTGGTTTCCAATTCTATAAATTCTTCTTTTTGATCAAATATTTTTTTCTGAATCAATTGCCCCAAACCGATTTCCAGATTTTTTAATTTCCTGGTTTCCAGTTGGGTTTTGTTTAAAAAGGAATTGGTGATCGCCTGATTCAAATTTTGAAAGAGATAAATGATTCCTTGAATCTGGTTTTGCATGGCTTGGGCTAATTTTTGCTCAAGCAAAAAAACCTCGTTTTCAGCGAACATCATTTTTTCAATCAAGTAATCTGCTACAGCCGTTGGGGTCTTAAATCTTTGATTCGCAACCTGATCTGAAACAGAATCATCCCGCTCATGACCTATACCTGTAAAAACGGGAAATGGGCAATTTGCAATGGCTTTTGCAATTTCATAAGAATCGAAAACCTGCAAATCTGAACTGCTGCCACCGCCCCGAATTATAATCACCACCTCAAATTTTTTCCCTGAATTTACAATTTCATTGATCGCATTTGGAATTGAAGATAAGGCTTCTTTGCCCTGCATCTGGGACGGAAAAAAATCGATATCAAACTTGTATCCAAATTGATTTTCATTCAAATGGGTGATAAAATCCTGATATCCTGCGGCGGTAGAGGAGGAGATTAAAGCGAATTTCCGGATAAAATTTTCAATTTGGAAATCCTTGTTTTTTCCTGTTAACCCCTGGGCTTCCAGTTTTTGGAGAACCTCAATTCGGTTTCTGGCAATTTCTCCCAATGAAAATTCGGAATCCAAATCCCAAACAATCAGGCTAAGTCCATATTGTGGATTGAATTCCACTTTTGCCAGAACCTTTATTTTAATTCCCTTTTGAAGCTGATTTCCTGTCAGAATCTGAAACTTCCTTTGAATGATTTCGAAAGTTTTTTTCCAGATCATTGCTTTGGCTCTTGCAGTTTGGCTTTCACCATCGCTAAGCTCCAGATAGCAATGACCTGAATAAGAGTTTACAGACATTGAAGTAATTTCTGCCGTAATCCAAAGCGCCTCCGGATAGTTGTCTTCCAGGGTTTGCCTGATGTGGAAATTAAGTTCTGTGAGGCTATAAAAAGGCAATGCTTTTCCCTGGTTAAAAGGTATTTTATTAATAGTATATTTTCTTTAGGCTTAAAAAGAGTTGAGAATTACTTGATCTTCAAACCATATTGTTTCTAATCTATAGAATTCCTTTCTTGGATGGTTTTTAAAGACTCCTGAAAATCAGCCTGATCAGGCACCTGTATGGGCAATTTTGTTTCTAACCCTGCTCAAAGCCTCAGGCGTAATTCCCAAATAGGATGCCACCATATAAAGCGGAACCTGCTGAACAACTTCGGGCCTTGTGGCCAGTAGTTTTAAATACCGTGCTTCTGCACTATCCAGCAAAAGAGAAATGGTTCTTTCAAAATTACTGATGTAGATTAGGCTGAGGTAGTCAAACATTACTTTCAGATAAATAGGATCTTTTTCTATCAGCTTATCTAATTCCTTTTTGTTGAAAACCGCCACCTCAGTATCCTTAACCGCATCCATATAAATCCTGGCAGGTTTTTGGGTGAAATAACTGCTGTAATCTGTGACCACCTGTTCGGCAAAATAAATCTGACCTACGTGTTCCTTGCCTTCAGAAACAGTAAAGTATCTGACAATTCCGGTTTTTATGATGCCAATCCAATCACAAACCTCATCTGGTTTGAGCAACAATTCGCCTTTTTTAAAGGTTTTCATTGTTACCGTATCGGCAATTATTTGAATTTGCTCGTCTGAAATGTCAGGCCAGAATTTGTGGTAAAATTTTTGAAGTGTAATGAATCTAGAGTCCATAAGTTGGTTGGTAGAGTTTACTTGATGTAGATCAAGCTATTGAAATGCAAATTAAATCTAAAATTGCTTTCCTTATAGTAAAAAGGTTAAAATTTAATTTTGTTCTAAAATAATTGAAATTGTTGAATCAATGAAAATCTATAAACTCCTCGTTATTAGTCTGATTGCTGGCTTTTCAGGTGCTTTTGCCTTTCATAAAATTTTTGTCGAACCTGGGCTTAAAGCACGGTTTGAATCCTCCATCGGAAATTACAATGAAGAAAATTTAGGAAAATGGGTCAACAATCCTTTGGATCAGACAGATGCGCCAGCCCCAAGGCTGGATTTTGTCGCGGCTTCGTCTATTTCTACTCCTTGCGTTGTGTTTGTAAAAACAGTTTCCGGAGTACAGAATAATTTTGATTGGTTCTTTTTCAGCACCCCTGGTCGCCAAACCGGATCGGGTTCAGGCGTTATATTTTCTTCAGATGGCTTCATTGTAACCAACAACCATGTGATCGACAATGCAGAAACCATCGAGGTAATTCACAACAAAACCACCTACAAGGCCAAACTGATCGGCACCGATCCAAATTCTGATATTGCTGTCATCAAAATAGATGTAAAAGGAATGCCTTTCATTAAAATAGCAGACAGCAAAAAGGTTAAAGTAGGCGAATGGGTTTTGGCTGTTGGGAATCCATTTAACCTAACCTCCACCGTTACCGCCGGCATCGTCTCCGCCAAAGGACGTAACCTCAACATTGTAAATTCCTCCTTTCCTATTGAAGCGTTTATCCAAACCGATGCCGCCATAAACCCTGGAAATTCGGGTGGCGCCCTTGTTAACCTGAAAGGGGAACTGATCGGAATTAATACTGCAATTTTTTCAAAAACAGGCTCTTACAGTGGATACGGTTTTGCAGTTCCCTCTGATATAGTGGCCAAAATTGTGAATGACCTCATCAAGTTTGGGGATGTGCAAAAGGCCTTCATCGGTGCAGAAGTGCTGGATCTAAATTCTGAACTGTCCCAAACCTATAAGTTGGATAATCTTAATGGTGTTTTGGTCAATTCCATTGTTTCTGATGGGGCAGCGGACAAGGCAGGTCTTCAGAAGGGAGATGTGATTTTGAAAGTAAATGATGCCAGCATAGACAGCAAGGCCAATTTTGATGAAGAAATCGCTTATCAGGATCCAGGGTCGAGGGTGAAAATTACTTTTAAACGGGACAAGCAAATCAAAGAAGCCATCTGCCTTTTGACCAATAGGGAAGGGACTACCGAAAAAATAAAGCGGGAAATTTTTATCTCAGGAAAACTTGGAGCCGAGTTGGAATCGGTTTCTAAAGTGGAACGTGAAAGGTTCAGAATTGAAAGTGGCGTAAGGATTGTGAAAATAACAGGCAGAGGTGTTTTGAGTCAGTTGGGTTTTGAGGAAGGATTTATCATCACCGCTGTGAACAATGTGAAATCCAGCAGCCCGGAAGATGTGGAGGCAAATCTGGCCAACGCCCGTGGTAAAATTGTTCTGGAAGGGATCAACCGCCAGGGATCAAAAAGTGTGTATCAGTTTTATAGTTATTAGAGGTTTCTGATCTTTATTGGATAATTTTGTAAAAAAGGTTATTTTACTGGTTTTATATCCTGGAAGACGCAATCCTTGCCCTGGACTTATCCATTACAATCGTTTCATTCAAGCCCATAAAAAAAGCCCTGATCTCCAGGGCTTTTTTATAAATGTCATTGTTCAAAAAACTATTTGGCAATGGAGTAATTCAGGTTTGCCTCATCCCAATTGATTACATTCCAAAAGGCGTTGATGTAGTCCGGCCTTTTGTTCTGGTATTTTAAGTAGTAAGCATGTTCCCAAACATCCAGCGCAATAATCGGTGCTCCTTTTACCTCAGCCACATCCATAATCGGATTGTCCTGATTGGGGGTAGAGGTGATGGTTAATTTCCCTTCTACCACGATCAGCCATGCCCAACCTGAACCAAAACGGGTTGTGGCAGCCTTTGCAAACTCTTCCTTGAATTTGTCAAAACTTCCAAAAGTTGCATTGATGTCATCGGCAAGTCTTCCCGAAGGAAGTCCACCGCCATTGGGTTTAAGCAGTTTCCAAAACATGGAATGGTTGTAATGCCCGCCACCATTATTGCGAATGGCCGGACTTAAAGTACCTGCGGAAACCATAAGTTCTTCGATCGTTTTTTCGCCTAGCGAAGGTGCAGCTGCAATGGCATTGTTCAAATTGGTAACGTATGCAGCGTGGTGTTTGTCATGGTGGATTTCCATGGTTTCAGCATCAAAGTTTGGCTCCAATGCATTGTTTGCATAAGGAAGCGCTGGTAATTGAAAAGGCATATTTTTTATTTTTTAGAGTTGTTAAATGTATATCAAAAACAGAACCAAATTTTACTTAATCAGCAATCCGTTTTTTGCTTTGGCATTTTCAGGTTCAAGTTCCAACACCTTTTTCCAGGCAGCATGGGCTTGTGGAACATCTTTTCTCACCGCATAGTAGGAACCCAGATATCCATAAGCTTCAGCCAGTTGTTTCTTATATTTTTCCTGATTTTCAGGAGTTACCAACAGGGTAAACTTTTCATAATATGGCTTGGCTATTCCCTTAGATTGATCTGGATCCAGTTTTTGGTTACTTATACATCTTGCCTTGAAAAGATTTGCCAAAATAGAGGTAGGCTGTATTCTTAGCAATTGGCTATAAATTGTATCGGCTTTTACATATTCCTTTCCAAAGAAATAGGCATTTCCCAGATTGAAATAATCCTGATTTGTTTTCTTTCCTTTTTCAAGCACAAGGCCATAGGCTTCAGCCGCTCTTGCATATCGCCTGGCGTCAAAAAACTTCTTTCCGTATTCGCTGATGTTTGCCAATTTGGAAGAATCTTTTTCACTGGCTTTGACCAATGTTTTTAATCCGGCCAGGGTGTCTTTTCCACTTTCAATCAGAAGCTTTCCAAAATAGAAATAATCTGAGGGTAAATATTTAGAGCTATCCACCTTGCTCATAAAACTATCCATATTGGCAAAGCCATCAGGATAGCTTCCTTTTTCGGTGTGAGAATATGCCAATAATCTATATTTAAAATCATTTTTATAATTTTCAGGAAGTTCATTCAATACTGCAATGGCGTCATCATAGTTCTTTGCCAGGAATAAAAATGCACCGTAGCGATACTGGTTTTCAGGACGTTGATCTGTTAGGCGGATATATTTGCTGTAAGACTGAACCGCATTTTCAAATTTCCCTGCTTTGTAGTACAATTCTCCCAACTGTCTGTAGCCCGGGGCATACAGCGAATCTTTTACCATCCCTTCCAGATAGGACTCAAGTGCCTTTTGGTAGCTCTTCGCCCGGATCAGAATGTTTCCATAGTTGATGTAACCCTTTGCAGAATTGGGTGCTATTCTTTTGGCCACATCATAATTATTGGCTGCCAGCGAACCGTCATTTTTGAGCATAAAGGCATCACCCTTCATATTAAAATAATCAGGATTGTTTTTGTTAATTTTAATGGCTGCATCAAGCAATCGATTGGCTTCCAGGGCATCATTAGATGCATAAACTACATAAGCCTCTGCCGCCCTATATAGCAATTCTGCGTCTTTACTCTTTGATGCTTGCACAGCCTTGTCGATCAGGATTTTACCTTGTCCAAGCCGTTCTTTAAAAATCTCATACGTTCCCAAACCGACATAATTCAAATTGAACTTTGGGTCTATGGCGATTCCTTTTTCAAACATCATTTTTGCTGAATCCGCGTAAGCACCCTGGGCAGAATCCCGTCGTTCAAGATTCAGGTAAAAATTTCCCAGATAATAGTAGTTAGACGCAGTTGGCTGAGTAGCAACCAGGTTTTTAAATGTCCTGGATGCATTGATGTATTGCTCATTATCAAGAAACCGAAGGCCATCAGCAATGGTTTGAGCTTGAGATTTTCCCGAAAGTGAAAGCACTATGAAGGCAGAAATCCAACAAAACTTATTCATTTATTTTAATCTTTTGTTTTTAAAGTGGTGGCAAAACTAATTGTATCCGTTTAAATTTTCACCTAAATGCTGACAATTTGTCAATTGGTCAAATCATTGTCGTTTTTGATTTTAATAATCCTGATAGGCATGGTGGCAGGAAGCAGTCCGGCTTTGAGCACTATCCGTTGTCCTTTGTCACCGGCAAGCCAGGCTGTAAATCCTGTTGCCAGCCCGGTTCTGGCTTCTCTGCTACATACAATTACATCTCTGGTTAGGGGATAAAATCCTTGGGCAAGGTAAGCCTGAAGTGGTTGAAAGTACTCTTCACTCACCTCTGAAGGTTTTTTCTCCAGAAGTTTAGCAATGGAATCTGACATTAAATAGGCAACCTGAATTCCATTTTTAAACTTGGTTTGTGTCGGATCATCATCATCGCTGATCCAGTTTACACCCATAAATCCAATGGCTTCAGGGTGAAGGTTGACATAATTAATCACCTCACGATCACCACCCGCATAAATTCTTTTTAATTTAATATCCTCATCTTTAATCCCAAGAAGACCAATTAAAGCAAAGTAATTGCTGGTTCCTTCTTTATCCAACACAAGCTCCGGCACTTTTGCAATTCCTTTTTTACTGAGTGTTTTCCATTTGAAATCCACTTCTGTCAAAATTTGAATTAATTGTTTTTTTGTGAGCATCGAATCAGGATTAGATTTGTTTAACACCACGCCCAAAGCATCAGTGGCAATTTTCAGGGTTTTTGGGGTAATGATGATTGATTTAAAATAGGCCTTTTCATCTTCGGAAAAAGTTCTTCCCGAAACAACCATTCTGACCGAATCGGCAATTAAAAGCCTGAAGGCTTCTTTTTCTGAAACATAATGTGGAATAATCCTTGCCTTGGGATAATGACCTTGAAATGAAGTAATTTCTGTTGCCAACAAGGGAAGAAAAGCCTCATCAACCGCAATATGTATGGTGCCACTCACAGCTGTATCGCCCGGACCTTTTTTACCTGACTGACCACAACCCAAAAGAAATTGAATTCCAAAGAGTAGAAATAGATTGAAGATTTTCAAAATGTTATAAATTTTTTGGTTTTGAATATTGAACGTAGGCTCTGTAAGCCCGGAAACAGCTATACAAAATTAAGGCCACACCCACTGTGAATAGATAAGATTCTGGCATTATTCTTCCGGCAGAAGGACTAAACAAAATAAAAAGTCCACTAACAAGATAGGCAATGGCCATTGTTATGTTGAGACTTAATACGATCGGTCTGGCTTGATCTTTTCTACTTTTTGGCTTTATCATAGGTTTTTTAAGGTTTCAAAAATATGCTTTAAGTTTTGATTAAATTAAATCGGCATAGATCTTTAACTTGTTTTAACGGAGGCAGATTTGTTGCATCGTTTTTTGTATTCATTAAAATGAAGAATATTAATTGGCATTTCTTTAGGTTTGTATAATTTTTTAAACGAATTTAAACAAGAAATGACATCTACTTTTGAACCACAATTGAGATATAGCGAAGAAGAGCTTAAGGAGTTTGACGCCATAATCAGTGAAAAATTAAATAATTCCAAAAAAGAACTTGCCTATATCAGAGAAAGTTTAAGTCGGAAAAATGATCAGGGAACTGATTTAACAGGCAGCGGGCACCTTTCCCTTGATGATGGTGCAGAGACGGCTGAAAAAGAGCACCTAAACCAAATGGCTTCCAGGTTGCAAAAATTTACATCGCAACTTGAAATCGCCCAGATCAGGATAAAAAATGGCACCTATGGGATTTGTGTAACCACAGGAAAGCTGATTCCCAAAGAAAGGTTAAGGGCAGTGCCTCATACCCAGCAT
>Ga0105045_10001329_pt1 | contig 20058 bp, 16 predicted proteins | sample MAT02_FD_78089 | JGI IMG/M metagenome (GOLD analysis project Ga0105045, IMG submission 78089) | Freshwater microbial communities from Lake Fryxell liftoff mats and glacier meltwater in Antarctica - MAT-02 (megahit assembly) | ecosystem: Environmental > Aquatic > Freshwater > Ice > Liftoff... | reverse complement strand
TGCCGGATACCGTCGAACACAATGTTGGTTTCCTTGCCCGGCTTCGTAGCCGTAGCGACCGTATCGCGGGGTGTTTGCTTTTTGTCTTTGGCCGGGAGAGCGGGCGTTGGCGCGATGGTTTTGGGCGTTTCCTCGTTGAACAAATCCCGGAACTGATCTTCGCGGAATTTAGGCAGTTTCGGAATCAGGTCAACGCGGGCCAGTTGTGCCACTTCGGTGCGCTGCGTCGTGCTAAACAGGATGTACGTGCCGTCGGGACTCCAGCTCACGTTACCACCGGAGGTGTTGGCCAGAAAACTAACCGGTTTAGCTTCGCCCCCCGCTGCCGGTACGACCCACACATTGCGGAAGTTTTTTGTGCCATAGGCCGTAAATGCCACCCATTTGTTGTCCGGCGACCATACTACCGTTCCCGTCCGGGCCAGCGGTGGGCGACCCAGAAATCCTTTGTGCAGCAGCTTATCCTTCTTCGTAGCCAGCGTCATCACCCGCAACTCCTGCCCGTTTCGCAGAAACACTACTGACTTGCCATCTGGCGACACCACTGGCGAACTGTCATCGAGGGGCGAGTCGGTCAGGCGGGTTTCGGTATTGGTCGCGAAATCATACTGGTAGAGGTTCCCCATGCCGTCGCGGGTGCTGACATAGATCAGGCTGCGGCTACTGGGCAGCCACGCCACCTGCGACTCTACCGCCGGGCTGTTGCTGATGCGTACCGCGTCGCCCCCGTCCTTCGCCGATGCGGCAAACACTTCGCCATGGGCTGTGAATGCTACTTTCTTGCCATCGGGCGAGAGGGCCAAATCACGAAATTGGCTGGTCAGTTTCAGATGCTCGACTGATAAACCCGCAGCCGAACCCCGCAATCGGATGGGGACCGGCGCGGCCTGTTTTGTGGCTACGTCATACCGCCAAATCTGAAAATTTCGCTCAAACACAAGCGATTGCCCGTCGTGGGTGATGGCAGGCCAAAGCACCCGTCCATCGGTGAAATTGGTCAGCATGACGGGTTTTTCGGTCCCGGCTATGTTCCAGATATTCTGGTTGCCGTTGCGGTCCGAGACGTAGTACATCGATTGCGCTTCGGGCCCCCAGAGTGGCCAGAGTTCTTTGGCTCCGCCTTCTGTCACGCGCTCGTAAATAGGTTTCTCCCCTTTTTTGAGATCGATTTTCGTAGTCCAGATTTCGGTTTGGTCGATATGGCTGCTGCCCTTCCGCCACCACTGCGACGATGCCATGCCCCGCGCCGAAAACGCCATCGTACTACCATCGGGCGAGGGGACGCCGTAAAACTCGTTGGCGTAGCGGTCGGCAGAAACGGGCATCGGCGTGCCCCCCGTAACGGCCACCCGATACAGGTCGTTCATCCCCGCAATGTCGCGGCTTGCGGACTGAAAATACACCAGCTTCTCATTGGCCGACCAGCCCGTTGGCGTTTCGGCTCCGTCGTCATACGTCAGCCGTTTAAGGTCGCCGGTTTTGAGGGTGAGCAGGTAAATATCGCCATTGCCGGAGCGGGTCGAACCGAAGGCCAGGTACTTGCCATCGGGCGAGTATAGCGGACGGAATTCGTTATCGGCGTGGGCTATGAGCAGCCGCGCTTCGCCCCCTGCCACCGGAACCGTCCAGATATCGCCCCCGGACACAAACGCAATTTCGCGCCCATCGTGGGAGATGCTTGGTTCAGCAAAAACAGACTGGGGCGTTGGTTTAGGCGTTTGCGCCAGAACAGCCGGGCTGATGCCGGAAGTTAACAGGAGAAGACCGGCCAATAGGCGGGCAGTCGGGGAAAGGAGCATCGTGTTGAGGGAGCAGTTAGTTTTGGTTGAAGGAACGTATCGGGTGTGAATTTCCCGGTTCGCCACAACATTACCAACTGCGCTCTCGAATCAACGCTATTTTATTTGGTTGGCCTTTTTTTTCATGCTGACGTAGGAAGCATCTCTATTGCTGGTAAACCTTAGTTATTCATAGAGATGCTTCCTACGTCAGCATGAAAAAAAAGACCACTAAAAAGGTGGCATCCTGCTTAGCCGCCCGCTTTCTTTGCTTTATAGCCCTTACCGGTAAGCCAGGTCAGCACTTTATCGCGGTGGTCACCCTGCACCAAAACTTCGCCGTCTTTAGCCGCGCCACCTGCGCCACAGGCGGCTTTGAGTTGCTTGCCGAGGTCAGTCAGGTCAGCATCCGTGCCGACAAAGCCCCGCACGGTGGTTGTGACTTTATTGCCTCCCTGCTTCACGAGCCAGATTTTCAGGTTTTGCTGCGCCGGGGGGGGGGTATCCGCTTTTGGTACGTCATTGGCCTGATAGGCGTAATCCGGGTTGGTAGAGTAAATAACTCCACTGGCGTTCCGGCTGATGGCGTTGGCTTTCTTGCTCATGGTACTTTGTAAGTTGAGTTGCGCACAGCACGGGGGTAGCTACTACATCCGCCGAAGCACTACCCGCTGCAGGTTGTCAATGGCGTAACTGCTAACACTATTGGGGGCATCGGGTAGTTGTTTTCCTGACGTAACCTCAAAAATGAGTTCATCATTCCGCAGTTCGTAGCTGGCTGTGAGTAGTATGCCTTCTACGGAGAACACATTGTACAATTTATTGCCAACGAGGTAGTTAACGAGTTGAGTACCTTCTCCCTCGTCGGTCAGGTAGATGCCTTTCTCCGGGTCTTTGATTTTAAGTGTGTAGTCTTTCACCATGGGTAGTTTGGCCGACAGGTATTCCGTTTTCCATGTCAGTACGCCGGGCTTGCTGGTAGGAGCAATGGTAAGTCGGACTGCTACGCTATCCACAAAATTTTTCTGCCGGTATATCTGCATCATACCCGACCAAGTGCCGTGCCACTGAACGGGTAATTGCGCCAGCACGGGTTCATGCCATCCGAGAGCAAATAAGAATAACACTATAAGAAGTAAGCGGGTCATAACAAATCTAAAAGTTAGGTTTTCAAAAAGACAGCAATGGTAAACCGTCTGCCGGGTTAAAATTACCCTGCCCAGTTTTCGCGGTCCAGGCTGCGGTATTGAATGGCTTCGGCAAGGTGTTCGATACGAATTTCGTTGGTTCCGGCGAGGTCGGCAATGGTGCGCGACACTTTTAGGATGCGGTCGTAGGCGCGGGCCGACAAACCGAGCCGTTCCATCGCCGTTTTGAGCAACGCCCGGCCCGCATCGCTGATTTCGCATAGTTCCTTTACCATCTGTGAGGGCATCATGGCGTTGGAGTAAATGCCCGGACTATCGGCAAACCGCGCCGTTTGAACGTCCCGCGCCCGGATAACCCGTGCGCGGATGGATTCGCTGGTTTCGGATGGTCGATTGGCCGTCATCTGATCGAACGAAACGGGCGTTACCTCTACGTGCAAATCGATACGGTCGAGGAGCGGGCCGCTGATTTTGGCTAAGTATTTCTGCACCACGCCCGGCCCGCAGACGCATTCTTTTTCGGGGTGATTGTAGTAGCCACACGGGCAGGGATTCATGCTGGCGATGAGCATAAAACTCGCCGGAAATTCCACCGCCCACTTCGCCCGTGAGATGCTTACTTTCCGGTCTTCGAGCGGCTGCCGCATCACCTCCAGCGCTGACCGCTTGAACTCCGGTAACTCATCCAGAAACAACACCCCGTTGTGTGCCAATGAAATCTCGCCCGGTTGTGGAAAACTACCCCCGCCCACCAGGGCCGCGTCGGAAATAGTATGGTGTGGCGACCGGTAAGGCCGGGCCGCAATCAACTGGGCGCGGGTGCCGAGTTTACCCGCTACCGAGTGGATTTTGGTAGTCTCCAGAGCTTCCTGCAAACTCAGGGGTGGCAGGATGCTGGGCAGGCGTTTGGCGAGCATGGTTTTACCCGCGCCCGGTGGTCCAATCATAATAACGTTGTGCCCCCCGGCAGCGGCAATTTCCATTGCCCGCTTAATGTTCTCCTGCCCCTGCACGTGCGAAAAATCGGCTTCGTAGGCATTCACCTGCGTCATAAACAAATCGCGGGTGTCGGTCGTGAGCGGATCAATATCTTTTTTGCCCTCGAAAAAATCGACGGCATCCTGCAACGTCTCGACACCGATAATATCCAAACTATTGACAATAGCCGCTTCCTGGGCGTTCTCAACGGGCAGTACAAATCCTTTGAAACCCTGTTTACGCGCTTCGATGGCAATGGGCAACACGCCTTTGATGGGGCGCAGCCGCCCGTCGAGTGAGAGTTCGCCCATGATGACGTAATCTTCGAGGTTGCGTTTGGGACCAAGCTGCTCGGACGATTGCAGGACACACAGCGCGATGGGCAGATCATAAGACGACCCTTCTTTGCGAATGTCGGCGGGGGCGAGGTTGACCACGATTTTCTGGCGGGGCATCCGATAGCCGAGGTGCTTGAGCGACGCTTCGACGCGTTGTTCGCTTTCTTTCACGGCACTATCAGGCAGGCCGACCATGAAAAAATGCAGCCCCTGCCCAACGGTTACTTCAATCGTGATGATGGTTGCATTGACCCCGAAAACGGCCCCGCCGAACGTTTTGGCTAACATAGAGTTACGTGAATTTTTATGGTCGTGACAAATGTCAAAGCTACGGAAGGCCGGTGCAACAAAAAAACCGGTTCGGAATGATAAATCAGCCGGTCGATTTATGAAGCTGTTGTAAGATGTAGCCTGGACCTCCCGGTCCGGTAGCCGTAAGGCTAACACTGTAGCGCGTTTCTTAGCCTTACGGCTACCGGACCGGGAGGTCGGAATGCCGCATCACTGGGCTACAAAAAGCGTAACAAAAGCAGAAGAAAATCCCCATTTGCTACTTTTGGTGATTCTTCAGTTATCAAATCACCAAACCCCGATTAAGCAGTTGGTTATTTTTTGTCATGCTGACAAAAACTGACTTTTAAATACCATCTAAACTAGTTCAACCCATCCAGCCATGTCAAAATCGACCTGTTTTATCGTTTCGCTGAGTTGCGCTCTACTGGCGAATTCTCTGTTTGCCCAATCGTCAACCTCCATCACGGTGGCGTCCTATAACCTACGATACAAAACCCAAAACGATGGCGTGAACGCCTGGCCAAACCGGAAAGAAAACGTGAAAGCCCTGATTCAGTTTCATGACTTCGACCTGTTTGGCACGCAGGAAGGGCTGCGCGGCCAACTGGACGATATTGCCGAATTACCCGACTACGCATTTCTGGGCGCGGGCCGAGACGATGGTAAAACGGCGGGCGAACACTCGGCCATTTTCTATCGAAAAAGCCGCTTTAACGTCATGCAGTCGGGTAATTTCTGGCTGAGCGAAACGCCTGACAAACCCGGTAAAGGCTGGGACGCTACGTGTTGCAACCGTATCTGCTCATGGGCCAAATTCGCCGACCAGACCACCGGAAAATCGTTCTTTTTCTTCAGCGTCCACTTCGATCATCAGGGCGTAGTGGCCCGGCGTGAATCGGGTAAGCTGATGGTGCAGGAAATCAAAAAAATCGCCGGAAACACCCCGGTTATCCTGGTCGGCGATTTCAACTCAACCCCCGACACCGAGCAAATTAAAACCATCCAGTCGCTACTGCCCGATACGTATGCCGTGACAAAAACGCCCCCCTACGGCCCGGTGGGAACCTTCAGTGGCTTCAAGTTCGACGCGCCGTTCAAAGACCGCATCGACTATATCTTCGTCAGTAAGCAGTTCGACGTGCTGAAATACGGCGCCCTGACCGATGCCAAAGAGCAGCGTTACCCATCTGACCATCTGCCGGTTATGGCCAAAGTGGTGCTGAAATAGACGATTGGATTTGTACGTCCTATTCGTCTCCTTCTTCCATCGGTTTTTCGGCGATGCGTAGTTTTGCAGAGCGGGCGCGGGGGTTGCGGGCTACTTCGTCGGGCGTGGCTTCGATGGGTTTGCGGGTGATGGACTGCAGCGGCTTAATCTCGTTGCCGTACAAATCCTTCTCGACTTCGCCCTGAAATTTACCTTTGTTGATGAAGTTCTTCACCAGCCGGTCTTCGAGCGAATGGTATGCCATGACCACCAGCCGCCCGCCTGGCTTCAGGACGTCGGGTACCTGCTCCAGGAACTCCTCCAGCGCGGTCAGTTCTTCGTTCACTTCGATACGTAACGCCTGAAAAACCTGCGCGAAATACTTGTTCTCCTTACCGCGCGGAGCAAACCGCTGCAACGCATTTTTTAGGTCGCTGATGGTGTTGAGCGGGCTGTTGGCGCGGGCCGATACAATGGCCCCGGCAGCGGTGCGGGCGTTGGTAATCTCGCCGTACATGCCCAGAATCCGGTGCAGGTCGGTGGCCGCATATTCGTTCAGTACCTCGCGGGCGGTACGGTCGGCCTGCTGATTCATGCGCATGTCGAGGTCGGCGTCGAAGCGGGTCGAGAAACCGCGCTCCGGCGTGTCAATCTGGTGCGACGAAATGCCGAGGTCGGCCAGAATGCCATCCACCTGCTCGGCCCGGTACAGTCGCATATAGCGTTTCAGATTTCGGAAATTGCTGGCCACGAAGGTCAGGCGCGGGTCGTCTATGGCCTGGGCCTGGGCGCGGGCGTCGGCGTCCTGGTCGAAACCGAACAGCCGCCCCGGTCCGTCGGGTCCGGGCGCGAGCTGGCGCAGGATTTCGCGGCTGTGGCCACCCCCGCCAAACGTAACATCGACGTAGGTGCCGCCGGGTTGCAGGTTCAGCCCGTCGATGCAGGGCTGGAGTAAAACGGGGTCGTGGTAATTGGTTGCCATTCAGAAACTAACCCATGCGGGCAGTCGTTGTTTTCATGCTTTCGCACGACGATACTACACAATGAAAAAAAATAGTCTGTTCGTTTTCGCTTCGTTCATAACCTTAGTAACCGCCTGCTCTCAATCGTCAGACCCCGCCACCGTGCAGCCCGGTCAATATCGCGCCGTGTTGCAGACGCCGGGTGGTGAGTTGCCTTTTGGTCTCGATATTCAGACCACTGCCAGCAAGCCCGGCACGTACACGGTCTTCGCCATTAACGGTTCCGAGCGACTGCCGCTTGATTCGGCCCGTGTGGAGGGCGATTCGCTGCGGATTTCGGCGGGGCTATTCGAGTCAGAACTAATTGCAAAGATAGACGGGAATACGCTGCGGGGCCAATGGCGACGCCACCGCACCCCCGACGAAGTAGTTACACTGCCTTTTGAAGCAACATTGGGCTATGATTATCGCTTCGCGAAAGAAGACAAACCCGCCGGGGCCAACCTGACCGGTACGTGGGCGGCCAATTTCAACGATACCACGGGCCGGGTTGATACGGTCAACGCGGTCGGTATTTTCAAGCAAACCGGCAATCAAATCAGCGGTACGTTCCTGACGCCCACCGGCGATTATCGGTACTTAGCCGGTAACGTCGTTGGCGACAGTCTGCTGCTGTCCTGTTTTGATGGGTCGCACGTGTTTCTGTTCAAGGCAAAGCACGACGCCGAAACCAATACGCTGACGGGTGGTTTCTGGTCGGGTGCGTCCTACTATGAACCGTGGTCGGCCCGGCTCGACCCCAACGCCAAACTCCCCGACCCAGCCAGCCTGACGTACCTAAAACCCGGCAGCAAAACGCTAAACGTCTCCTTCCCCGAACCAAACGGCGACGTTGTTTCGCTCAGCGACCCGCGTTTTACCGGTAAGGTGACGGTAGTACAGATTCTGGGAACGTGGTGTCCAAACTGTATGGACGAGACCAACTTTCTCAGCCCGTGGTACAGGAAAAACCGCAGCAGGGGCGTCGAGGTATTGGGTTTGGCGTTTGAGCGGTCGGCGGAGATGGCCGTATCAGGACCGAAAATTGAGCGCATGAAACAACGCTTTGCCATTGACTACCCCGTTCTGTTGGCCGGTAGCAGCGAGAAAGATGAAGCCAGCAAAGCCCTGCCCGACCTAAACGCCGTTGTTGCCTTTCCCACCACGATTGTCATCGACAAAAAAGGGCAGGTACGTAACATCCACACCGGCTTTAGCGGCCCCGGCACCGGTAAATTCTACGACCAATACGTCAGCGAATTCAACCGGCTGATTGATAAACTGGTCGCAGAGAAATAGAATAGTCTACAGATACGAAAAGGCCCGATAACCTTGTGATTACCGGGCCTTTTATGTTGACAATTACAGAGATTACATATTTATCGCCCGGTTGTCCGTTGCGGCTAAGCAGGCTTCTTTGAACGCTTCGGTGTAGGTCGGGTGCGCGTGCGACATCCGGCTGATGTCCTCGGCAGAGGCCCGAAACTCCATCGCTACCACGGCTTCGGCAATTATGTCGGCGGCACGGGGGCCAATGATGTGAACGCCCAGAATCTCATCGGTTTCTTTGTGCGCCAGCACCTTTACCAAGCCGTCGATGTCCATGCTGGCCCGTGCCCGGCCAAGAGCCTTGAACGGAAACGAACCGGTTTTGTAGGGAATACCTTCCTGCTTCACTTCTTCTTCGGTATAGCCCACTGCTGCCACTTCGGGCCAGGTATAGACCACGTTCGGAATCAGTCGGTAATGGATATGCGGCTTCTGACCGGCAATGGTTTCGGCAATGAACGTACCTTCTTCTTCCGCTTTGTGCGCCAGCATTGCCCCCCGGATTACGTCGCCGAGGGCGTAGATGTGCGGTACGCTCGTGCGGAGGTAGCTGTCCACCTCAACTTTGCCCCGGTCGTCGGTTTTCAGTCCGGCGGCTTCGAGGTTCAGGCCGTCGGTGTAGGGCTTGCGCCCAACCGAAACTAAGCAATAGTCGGCATTCAGGGTAATTTGTTTCGGTCCGTCGCCACGGCCGTCCGGGGTATCAACGCTTACCACTACTTCGTCGCCAGTGTTTTCGACCTTCGTGACTTTGTGGTTGAAGTAGAAATCGGCACCGAGTTTTTTGATGGCTTTCTGGAGTTCCTTACCCATCGTCTTATCCATCGTCGGAATCATCGAATCGGCAAACTCTACAAACGACACCTTCGACCCCAGCCGCGCATAGACCGAGCCGAGTTCGGCCCCAATTACGCCCGCGCCGATGATAACCATACTCTTCGGTACCTGCTCTAGCGTCAGGGCTTCGGTAGAGGTGATCACCCGCTTTTTGTCGATGGGCATCGACGGGAACGACATCGGTTTGGAGCCGGTAGCAATGACGATGTTCTTGCCTTTGATGGTTTCTTCACCTCCGTCATTCTTCGCGATTTTCACCGTATTCGCATCCACGAACGAACCGAGTCCGTAGAAGGTATCGATCTTATTTTTCTTCATCAGAAACGCCACGCCTTTGGTCGTCTGGTCCACGACCTCCTGCTTGCGATGAATCATCTGCGGCATATCAACCGCCAGATTGTCGAGTTTAATACCATGCTCGGCAAAGGTATGGGCCGCGTTGTGGTAGTGTTCCGACGAGTCGAGTAGGGCTTTGGATGGAATGCAGCCGACGTTCAGGCAGGTACCACCCAGCGTCGGGTATTTTTCGATGATGGCCGTTTTTAGACCGAGTTGCGCGCAGCGGATGGCTCCCGTATAGCCACCCGGCCCCGAACCAATGATAATTACGTCGTATTCCATTTTTTCTATGTTCAGCGTTTTGTGTTCCAGGTTCAGGGTTTCCGATTCAACATCGGCGGAAACCCTGAACGGTCAAGTGAATAACCAGGAAAAGAGCATTACGGGTGCAAATTTGGTTCAGAAACTGGTTCGCCAAACCGATTTCCTGAAAAACGTGTTGGGGTTCGGTAATGCCGTACCAAGCGGCTACCTGCTGTATCCTACTATGCGCGCTGTTCTTCCCGTTTTTCTGTCCTGTCTGCTACTCACCGCCTGCACCAACCCCGCTGAGCAGGACCTGCCCCCGGTTTACTACGATGTCGCTGGGTTTATGAATAAACAGATTGACGATTTGTCGGCCCGTAAGCCCGCCGTGCAGAAAAGCGTATCAGTAGATAATAAACAGAGCCGGCAAACCACCGCCGATATTAACTGGAGTCGCGAACTGGGATTATTTACACAGGCCGACATCAACAAACCCGCCCTGCGTAACAGCTACCAGACTGAGCGGCCCGATTCACTTACCTATATATATACGCTCAAACCAACCGAAGAACGTTTGACGGTGCGGTCATTAACGGTCCAATTGGCTGAAATCACCCGGAAACCCCAACGAATTGAAGCCGTGTTGCAAACTGATAATCCACTATACACATCGGAGCGTCACTTGTTCTTCGAGAGGAAGCCGGGTAGCGAGTCGATTCACTATACCATTACGGGATTCCAGAAACTCGCCTATGCGACGAAGCGTGACTTCATGGTGGAAGGCCGGGTCAAATAAAAAAAACAAAAACTATTTAAACGATTCTATAGGTGCCGCAATCTATACTGCTGAAACCAACGTAAGTACAATTAATTCTGAGAATAAGGACTGTTTGTACAAAACACAGGATAAAAATTTCATTTTTGGACTTTGCCAATACGCTAAGTCGCTGAAATGACTTTTGGCCTATTTTTTGCACTGACAATTTGGATTTTAGCACACATTATTCTTACTTTTAATGCCGTATTAATTAAGAGCCTCACAAATCTCAAAACCCCGTACACTATCGGAACAACCCTCTACGTTACCTAATTGTCTTACTGAAAATGGAAAAAGCCCAGGTAAACGACAGTGAGTTGATTTCTCTGTACATCCGTGGAAATGAAAAAGCCTTTGCTAAATTAGTGCAACGGCATAAGTCGAAGATTTACACCACTATATACCTGATTGTCAAAGATCAGTACGTAGCTGAAGATTTGATGCAGGACACGTTCATCAAGGCTGTGGACACTATCAAATCGGGTAAATACAACGAGGAAGGAAAATTTCTCCCCTGGATTGTCAGAATCGCCCACAACTTGGCCATTGACTATTTCCGAAAAGACAAACGCTACCCCAGTGTGGTGTTTGAGGACGGAAGCAGTGTGTTCAATACGCTTGAGTTTGCGGAAGATTCGGTCGAGTCGCTCCAAATACGACAGGAAACACACGAGCATTTGCGCGAGTTGATTCAGCGACTGCCGGAGCAACAGCGTCAGGTGCTTATTATGCGGCACTACGAGGAAATGAGTTTCCAGGAGATAGCCGATGCTACCGGAGTCAGTATTAACACGGCATTGGGACGTATGCGTTACGCGTTGATTAATTTGCGTAAACAGCTAAGTAAACGTTCGCCGAGTTATGACAAAAACCTTTACCTCAGATGATGTAGTCCGGTATGTGTATGAGGAGACCTCGCCCGAGGAAAACCTGCTCATCGAAGAATCCCTGATGACCGAGCCGGACATGATGACGTTCTTTTTGAGTGCGCTTGAACTGCGCTCGCTCATGAACAAAATTGAACGGCAACCCCGCGAAAGCACGGTTCAGTCCATTCTTAGTTATTCCCAGAATCATTTAGCAAACCCATCCGCCCAACTGCGCCCGTCGTGCTGAGGTGAGTGGGTTTTGCTATGCAACGTCTTTACGGCTTAGCCGAAGTCATGACTTCGGCTAAGCCGTAAAGACATTTAGCTATGCTCAAAAAAGAACGGTTCCGCCGGTTTATCGACTACTTCACGGAGCACTACCCCGAACCGGAAACCGAGTTGAACTTCAGCAATCCGTTCGAGTTGCTGGTGGCGGTAATCCTGTCGGCACAGTGTACCGATAAACGCATCAATCAGATTACGCCCGCCCTGTTTGCCCGCTTCGCCGAACCAGAATCGCTGGCAGCCGCATTGCCCGATGAGGTGTTTACGTATATCCGCAGCGTATCGTACCCGAATAATAAAGCCAAACACCTGGTCGGGATGGCGCGGGCGTTGATGGAGCGTTTTGGGGGCGAGGTACCAGCAACGCTTGCCGATTTGCAGACGCTGCCGGGGGTGGGCCGAAAAACGGCCCACGTGATTTTGTCGGTGGTCTATAATGAGCCGACAATGGCCGTTGATACGCACGTGTTTCGGGTGTCGCACCGGCTGGGGCTGGCTCCGCTTACGGCCACGACGCCACTGGCCGTTGAGAAGTCATTGATGGCGTACATACCCAAACAATACGTTCCTAAGGCGCATCACTGGCTTATTCTGCATGGTCGGTACGTGTGCGTGGCCCGCTCGCCCAAGTGTGACGTGTGTTCGTTACGGGAGATTTGTAAGTATTACCAATCCGGGAAATCCCTGAAGTTATGAAACTGCTGACCTTCGCCTTTGCGCTTGGAATGTCTATCAGCTACGGGCAACCGCGAACCGATAGTCTGCTCGGTGAACTGCTGGCTACCAACCAAAATCCGGTTTTTCGGGAGGTGATGCAGCACCCCGACCGGCACCGGCTGCAAATCATCTATACCCGGATTGACCGCGATAAAGCCAATAGACCGACGTTTACCAACTACTATTATCGAGTTGACAGCACCGAGTATTTCAACCCGGCTTCAACCGTCAAGCTGCCCCTTGCGCTGCTATCGCTGGAAAAAATAAATCGGATGAAACAGCCGGGCGTGACGAAGTTTACGGCCATGCAGTTCGACAGTTCGTACAGCAAACAGACGCGGCACTGGCGCGACAAAACCGCCGAAAGTGGTTATCCATCGGTAGCGCACCTGATTCGGAAAGCGATGCTGGTTAGCGAAAACGACCCGTATAGCCGGATGTACGAGTTTGTGGGGCAACAGGCCATTAACCGGCGGCTGCACGGCATGGGCTACTTAGATACGCGCATTACGCATCGCTTTGTACGCATGAGTCCTGACGAAAATCGGCACACGAACCCCGTACGGTTCATCAACTCTGACGGAACGCTGCTGTACGCGCAGCCGCCCGCTTACAATCCTGACCCATTTGACGCCCGGCGCGTCGATACGCTCGGCATTGGTCATTACGCCGGTGATAGTCTGGTTCGTAAGCCGTTCGATTTTACGGGTCGCAATAAACTACCGCTCGAAACCCTGCAACAGATTGTACAGGCCACGCTGTTTCCCGAATCTGTACCCAGAAAGCAACGGTTCGACCTGACCAACGACGATTGCCGTTTTATGATGCAGTACATGTCGCAGCTTCCGGGTGAGACAAATTATCCGAAGTATGACGCGAAGCAGTACTACGACAGCTATGTGAAATTCTTCTTCTCAGACAGTCTGCATCATACCTTGCCGGAGAGCGTCCGGGTGTTCAATAAAGTGGGCTGGGCGTATGGATTCCTGACCGATGCGTCGTATGTAGTCGATTTTAAAAACAAGGTTGAGTACATGCTGACCGCTACGATTTACGTGAACAGCGACGGTATCCTGAACGATGATAAATACGACATCGACAGCATTGGCGAACCCTTCATGTACCAGTTGGGACAGACCATTTATCAGCACGAACTGACCCGCAAACGTCGGTACATGCCTGACCTGAGCCGTTTCAACATCCAGTACGAGAAACGAACGGACGATGACCGGCCAGTTGTGAAGGACGTGGATAATTAATACGCCTTTAAACTCAAATCCAGGCTTTTGACCTGATGGGTCAGCGCACCAGACGAGATGAAATCGACACCGGTTTCGGCGTAGGTACGGAGATTAGTTTCATCAATGCCGCCCGATGCTTCGGTAATGAAGCGTTTGTTGATAAGCCGCACCATATCGCGGATACCATCGGGGGCGAAGTTGTCCAGCAGAATTACGTTCACCTGCCCAACGCGCAACACCTCTTCTACTTCGGCGCGGTTGCGGGTTTCAATTTCGATGCGCAACTGCCGCCCTGTTTCCTCTAAATACGTAACGGCTTTAGTAATGGCGGCTTCGATACCCCCGGCATAATCGACGTGATTGTCTTTGATGAGAATCATGTCATACAGCCCAAAGCGGTGGTTTACGGCTCCGCCAATTTTGGTCGCCATTTTCTCGCAGATGCGGAAGTTGGGCGTTGTTTTGCGGGTGTCTAAAAGCTGGGCGCGGGTACCTTCGAGCAGATTTACCAGTTGGCGGGTGTGGGTGGCAATACCGCTCATGCGCTGCATACAGTTCAGCACCAGCCGCTCGGCAGTCAGAATGTTGCGGGCATTGCCACTCACGGTCAGCACAACATCGCCAGGGTTTATATCCGCCCCGTCATTCATCAGTACATCAACTACGAAGGACGGGTCAACTTCGGCAAAAATGGCTTTGGCTACGGCAACCCCGGCCAGGATACCGGATTCTTTAACGAGCAGCCGCGCCCGTTTTTGCGCATCATCGGGGATGGTTGACAGGGAGGTATGGTCGCCGTCGCCAACGTCTTCGGCAAGGGCTAAGCGGATAAATTCGGTCAGGTTCATGGCCGTAAAGTTGGGATTAAATAGTACGCGGATAACGCAGATGTGACGGATTTTCGCTGATAACAAGAAAGAAGATCAGAGAGAATCTATAACATCTGCGTCATCTGCGTACCATTACCTATTGCCAATCTCCGAAAATGGTACGAAATTTGTCGTCCCCTAAGGAAAGTTATGAAGCAACCGCGCGTCATCCATCGTCTTTCAGGTTTGCTACTGGCATTCCTGCTGCTGTTTACGGCGGTATGGAGTCCGGGCGGTCTGGCACAGCAGCAGGCGGCAGCTACCAAAGCGAGAGCCGTTGCACATCAGGCGGCCAAATCAGGGAAAACGCAGGACGCGCATCAGGACGACGTCAAACTGAGTGCGGCTGGTTTTGAGGCCGTTGCGGCCCCGGCTATCAGCATTGATGGGGGTAATCAGACGATATTCCTGTTGCCCGCACCAACGCTGCTGATTCTGTTGCTGTTGAGCGTACTGCTGCTCCGGCATTTTACCCTCCCGCATTATTTCTTCTCGTATTTCCGGCACGTCTTCGGCCACGCCATCGCGCCCAACGCCCCGTAGGTTTCTTGTCATTCGTTGTCATTGAAGAGTCATTTATTGTCATTCGTAGCCGAAACAATCAATGGCGACAAATGACCGATAATGACTATCAATGACCTTAGCTACCGGTCAACATTTTTCCAATTCACTTTTTATTTCTTCTGAATGGGCCACCGGTCCGTTCGTACAACAATGCAAAACAAAACAGGAATTCTAATTCTGACGGGCGTACTGACAGCTATCTGTCTCTATTTCCTGTCGTTCACCTTCGTGGCACGCAGTATCAAAGCCGATGCCGAAGCGTACGCCACTAACAAGCAGGGGCAGGTTGACCGTGATAAAAAACAAAGCTATTTGGACTCGCTCTGGAAAGAGCCGGTTTATCTGGGCAGCACGCTTCAGGAAGTAACCGAGCGTGAACTGGGTTTGGGTCTCGATCTTCAGGGCGGTATGCACGTGGTGCTGGAAGTGTCGCCTGCCGATGTCCTGCGTTCGCTGTCGGGTAATAACCGCGACCCGAAGTTCAACGAAGCCATCAAGCAGTCGCTGGAAGACCAGAAGACAAGCGGCCGCAGTTTTGTCGATTTGTTTGCCGGCAACTTCAAAAAACTGGCTACCGACACCAAACTGGCTACCATCTTCGCTACCAGTGCTAACCGTAGCAAGATTAACTACCAATCGACCGATACGGAAGTTAAGAAGATGCTGACCTCCGAGGTAGAAGGGGCCGTTGCCCGTGCGTACCAGGTCATTCAGGCCCGCGTGGATAAGTTTGGCGTGGCCAACCCTAACCTGCAACGGCTGCCGGGTTCGGGCCGGATTCAAATTGAACTGCCGGGCGTTGAAAACCCGGAGCGTATCCGTCGGCTGCTGACGGGTGCGGCTAAGCTGGAGTTTACCGAAGTGTATCGTCTGAACGAACTGGCTCCCGCCCTCGAAGGCATGGGTGCGTATCTGCTTCGCGAAGAAACCGAGCGCAAAGCCACCGCGGCTACCGCCCCTACTACCGGCACTGCCTCAACTGACAACAGCCTGGCCTCGCAACTGGTCAAGAAAACAGCCGACTCTACGGGTAAGGCGGCTACTGATACAGCGGCTGGCTCGGCACTGACCCAGTTGTTTCTGCCCGTAGGTCAGGATCAACTGGGTGTGTATCTGCGCGATACGGCCCGTGCCAACGACGTACTGAACGCACCAGAAGTACGCAGCCTATTCCCATCCGACGTGTTTTTTGCCTGGGACCGCAAGTCATTTACGACGACGGATGGCAAGGAGATTCTGCCTATTTTCTTCCTGAAAAAACCGGGTGGCCGCGCTCCGCTGGAAGGCGACGTGATTACCGATGCCACAAGTGATTACGACGACCGTGGCCGCCCGGAGGTGACCATGAACATGAACACCGACGGTGCCCGCAAGTGGAAAAACCTGACTGCCGCCAACATCAATCGCCCGGTGGCCATTTTGCTCGACAACCTGGTTTATACCGCGCCAAACGTGCAGAACGAGATTCCAAACGGACGGTCGAGTATTTCGGGTAACTTCACCATCGAAGAAACCAAAGACCTTGCTAACGTCCTGAAAGCCGGTAAACTGCCCGCACCCACCAATATCGTGGAGGAAAGCGTAGTGGGTGCCACGCTGGGTTCGGAGGCTGTTGAGGCTGGGGTACTGTCGTCAGTTATCGGTATTATTCTGGTGCTGATCTTCGTGGTTTTCTACTACAACCGCGCCGGTTTGATTGCCGATTTGGCCCTGTTCATCAACCTGTTTTTCCTGCTGGGCGTCATGGCCTCGCTCGGTGCGGTGCTGACTATGCCGGGTATTGCCGGTATTGTACTCTCGATAGGTATGGCAGTGGATGCCAACGTGCTGATTTTTGAGCGGATTAAGGAGGAACTGGCCGAAGGAAAAGGGTTTAAAACCGCCGTTGCCGATGGGTTTAAAAACGCGCTGTCGTCTATCATTGACTCAAACGTAACGACCTTTTTGACGGGTATCATCCTGTTTGTGTTTGGTACGGGTCTGATTCTGGGTTTCGCCACGACGTTGATTATCGGTATCCTGACGTCGTTGTTTGCGGCTATTTTCATTACGCGGCTCATTCTGGAGTATTACATCCGCAACGGCAAAACGTTGAATTTTACGTCTAAGCTGGCTACGTCGCTCTTCTCCGATTCCAACTTCGATTTCGTATCGCGCCGGAAGACGTACTACACCATCTCGTCTATTATTATCGGTCTGGGTCTGATTTCGGCCATTTTCAGAGGCTTCAGTCTGGGCGTTGATTTCAAAGGTGGCCGGTCGTATGTGGTACGTTTTGAGAAGGCGGTCAATACCGATGAGATTCGCCAGGCCCTGACGCCGGTGCTGGGTGCCGCGCCCGAAGTAAAAACCTACGGCGGCACGGGTATTGGCTCAAATCAGGTTAAACTGACAACGCCCTACCTAATTGATGACAACTCGCGCGGTGCCGACAAGCAGGCCGAAACGGCCATCTACAAGGGTCTGGGCAGTATCAAGGGTAATCCAGCCAAAATCGAGAGTTCGCAGAAAGTAGGGCCAACCATTGCGTACGACATCCTGACATCGGCCATCTGGTCCATTCTGCTGGCAGTTGCGGTCGTGTTCGTGTATATCCTGATCCGGTTTAAGCGGTTGGCCTTTGGCTACGGCGCGGTGGTGGCATTGTTCCACGATGTGCTGGTGATTCTGGCCGTGTTCACGATTTTTAATGGCTGGCTTCCCTTCTCGCTCGACATAGATCAGGCGTTTGTGGGTGCGTTGCTGACCATCATGGGTTATTCAATGAACGATACGGTTGTGGTGTTTGACCGGGTGCGTGAGTACCTGAACGACAACAAAGGCAAGAAAGAGAGCATCCCGACTATCATCAACAACGCGCTGAACAGCACGCTGAGCCGTACGGCGGTAACGGGTTTCTCTACGATTCTGGTGTTGCTGGTGCTGTTCCTGTTCGGGGGCGAAACCATCCGGGGCTTCTCGTTCGCCATGCTGATCGGTGTGATCGTCGGTACGTATTCGTCGCTGTTCGTGGCAACGCCGATTGTGGTTGATTCGCTGCAACGCGATAAGAAGAATGAAGACCTGACGGTTACCACGGCTAAGGTGGAGAAGAAAACCGGCTTCGACGCCGTACCTACCGACTTCACCGATGCCAACCCGGCCACGCCGGAGGAGTTCACGGCTAAGAAAGAAAAGAAAGACAAGAAGCCCCTTATCCGGCCTTCGCAGTCCTGATTAATGAGTGAATGAGCGAATTGTGGATGAGTGAATATTGCTGACGTGAGTAGCATAACGCCGGAGGTATTCACTCATTCACAATTCACTCATTCACTCATTAAATTCCGTATCTTTCGCCACCTGCTAACCAAATAAAATTTCTCTAAATCAGCTTAATGCCAAACTGAACCTACTTTTTACATGGAATCGAAACAGAAACGTGTTAACATGAGTGTCATGCGCAAAAAGCCGCTATCGGCTTATGCGGCTGACATGCAGAATAGTGAACTCAAGCGTGTACTGACCCGCTGGGGCCTGACTTCGCTGGGCATAGGAGCCATTATTGGCGGAGGTATCTTTGTCCTGACGGGTATTGCCGCCAACGAATGGGCCGGACCAGCTTTGGCCCTGGCGTTTGTTTTTGCGGGTATTGCCTGTACGTTTGCCGCCCTTTGCTACGCCGAATTTGCGTCGATTTTACCCGTCGAAGGATCGGCGTATGCGTATTCCTATGGCACAGTTGGGGAGTTGTTTGCCTGGCTTATTGGCTGGAACCTAATCCTGGAATACATGATGGGGGCCACTACCGTAGCCGTAAGCTGGTCGGGTTACTTCGAGAAATTCCTGCATCTGTTTCATATTGAGCCACCAATCTGGCTTATGAATGATCCGGTTACGGCGCACGAAAAAGCGGATGCTATGCGGGCGGCTGGACTGGCAGTACCAGAATTCAGTTTTGCGTTCAACCTGCCCGCTCTGCTCATTGTATGGGTGGTTACGTACATTCTGGTAAAGGGTATCAAGGAAGCCGCCAGCACCAACAACATCATCGTTGTTATGAAAGTCGCTACGGTCATTTTTGTGATTATTGCCGGGTCGTTCTACGTCGATGCCGCCAACTGGACGCCCTTTATTCCCCCGCCGGTAGTTGACGAAACCGGGCAGACTCACTTCGGTTTCAGTGGGGTTGTTACGGCGGCTGGTATAGTTTTCTTTGCGTATATCGGATTTGATGCCGTATCGACGCAGGCGGGCGAAGCTATCAACCCAACCAAAGACATTCCTTTCGCTATCATTGCGTCGCTCATTATCTGTACGACCCTGTACATTCTGGTGTCGCTGGTGCTGACGGGTATGGTATCTTATAAGCAAATGGATTTAAAGGCGCCCGTAGCACAGGCATTTGCCGATGTGGGGCTGACCTGGTCGGTTTACCTGATTACGATTGCGGCCATTGCCGGTCTGACGTCGGTTATGCTGGTAATGATGCTGGGCCAAACCCGTATTTTTCTCGGCATGGCCAAAGACGGTCTGCTGCCACGCGGTTTGTTTGCGTCTATTCATCCAAAGTATAAAACGCCCTGGAAGAGTACGATTTTTGTAGGGGCTGTCGTCTCTATAGTAGCTGCCGTTACACCCATCGATAAGGTGTCGCAGTTGACCAGTTCGGGTACGCTGTTTGCTTTTGCCATGATTTGCGGAGCTGTGTGGCTGCTGCGCGTTCGGGAGCCAAATCTGGCGCGTCCGTACAGGACACCTGCTCTGCCCGTCATTGCAACGCTGGGCATTATTGCCAACCTGTATCTGATGTGGAATCTGCGTACCGATACCAAGATAACCTTTGTAATCTGGGGTATTGTGGGGCTGGCCGTGTATTTCCTCTACAGCCGGAAACACAGCAACCTGAATAATCCTGAAGAGTAGGTAAAATCCATTGCTCATCTGGCATAATCGGCTCCCGGCAACTTGTTGGGGGCCGTTTGGCGTTTACAGCAGATAATGACGAATACCCCATTGCTATTTCCGTTCGAGCCGGAATTACTTGCTGAACTCAGCGCGGTTGCGCAGGTCCGGCAGTTTGAGACGGGTGCCGTGCTGATGGAACCCGGCCAGCCAATGATGTACGTACCAATTGTGCTGTCGGGCAGTATCAAAATCATGCGCCCCGATGACGATGCGGGTGAGTTACTGCTGTACTACCTCAATCCGTCCGATTCCTGCGC